>Ga0209212_1007117_pt1 | contig 12508 bp, 13 predicted proteins | sample RifGroC2_FD_183996 | JGI IMG/M metagenome (GOLD analysis project Ga0209212, IMG submission 183996) | Groundwater microbial communities from Rifle, Colorado, USA - Groundwater C2 (SPAdes) (version 2) | ecosystem: Environmental > Aquatic > Deep subsurface > Groundwater | place: Rifle, Colorado...
TCCGCCTCAAATCCGGCGACCCGCTCGTGTTCGGACGGGGCGGGGAGGAGGCGGAGCATCTCTCCCGGGAAGGGATCCCCTTCGAGATCGTCCCGGGGATCACCGCGGCGATGGGGTCCGCCGCGGCAGCGGCGATCCCGTTGACCCACCGCGGGAGATCCTCTTCCGTCACCTTCGTCGCCGGCCACGAGACCGGTTCAAAGAGGGAAACCGCCGTCGACTGGAGCCTCCTCCCGAAGGACGGAACCCTCGCCATCTATATGGGAGTCCGGCGGGTGGCCGTCATCGCGAAAGAGCTCGCCGGAGCGGGCTTTTCCCCCGATACCCCGTTCGCCATCGTCGAGAACGGGAACCGGCCGGAGCAGCGGATCCTTCGCGGCGCCTTGTCCGACCTGGCCCGGACCGCGGCGGAATCCGGAGTCCGCTCCCCGGCGATCCTCTTCGTGGGGCGCACCGCCGCGATATCGCCGTACGAAACCACCGAGGAGAGATCCGATGAACCTGCCGCGCAGGGTATTTGACGACGTTTCGCAACTGGTCGGCAGCCGCGAGAACCCCACGCCGCTGGTTCGCCTCAACCGGATGCCGCGACCGGGCGGCGGGAAGATCTTCGCCAAGCTCGAATGGATGAACCCGTTCGGATCGATCAAGGACCGGACCGCCCTGTATCTCCTCGAGGGTCTCCTCAGGGATGGGGCACTCGACGGGAAGAAGATCGTCGAGCCCACCTCGGGCAACACGGGGATCGCCCTCGTCGCGCTTTCCAACCTCCTCGGCGTCCCGTGCACGATCACGATCCCTTCCGGCGCTCCGGAGGAGAAGATCACCCTGCTTCGCCTCCTCGGCGCGGAGGTGTGGCCCACGCCGGACGACCTTTGTCCCATCGACCACCCGAAGGACGGCGCCATCGCACTCGCGCGGAGCTTCGTCACCGGAGAGGCGACGAAGGATCACTATGTGATGCCGAACCAGTACGGGAACCCGGACAACGTGCGGGCCCATTACGAGACGACCGGCGCGGAGATCTGGGACCAGACGGAGGGGAAGGTCACCCACTTCTTCGCCGGGTACGGGACGTGCGGTACGATCACCGGCGTGGCGAAGTTCCTGAAGGAGAGGAACCCCGATGTCCGCATCGTGGCCATCGAGCCGGAAAAGGGACACCGCCTGTCGGGATTGAAGAACTTCCAGGAGAGCAGAAAACCCGTGATCCTCGACGAGTCGCTGATCGACGGAACGGTCCGCGTCCCCGACGCCCCCGCCTACGAGACCGCCATCCGCATGGCCCGCGAGGAGAGCCTGCTCGTGGGCCCTTCCACCGGCGCGATCGTCTGGGCGGCGTTGCGGGAGAATCTTCCCGCGGACGCGGTGGCGGTTTGCATCTCTCCCGACAGCGCCCTCAAATACGCGAGCCACTTCGCTCCGCACCTTGCCGATGCCGGCGTCCCGACCGTGGCGGTCACCGCATGAGCGAAGCCGACTTCAAGGAGCTGAAAAAAGGCGGGATGATGCGCCAGGCGGAGGCCGGGCTCTTCTCGGTCCGCCTCCACGTGGTCGGCGGTCGACTCGCCACCCCGCAGCTCCGTGCGATCCGGGAAGCGGCGGACCGGTTCGGGCGGGGGGAGATCCACCTGACCGCCCGTCAGGGGGTGGAGATCCCCCATGTACGACAGGATGCCCTCGCCGCGGTGAAGGAGTTCCTGGCCCCCTCGGGCGTCGGGGTGGGAGTCTGCGGCCCCACGATCCGCACGGTGACGGCGTGCCAGGGGTGCCGCGTCTGCCCGAGCGGCGTGATCGATTCCCCGGAGCTGGCCGACATGGTCGACCGGGAGCTCTACGGGAAACCGGTGCCGCACAAATTCAAGGTCGGCATCTCGGGGTGCGTCAACAACTGCATGAAGGCCGAGGAGAACGACGTCGGAATCAAGGGGTGGATCGATCCGCGCTGGGAATCGCCGGCCTGCACATTCTGCGGGGTCTGCGAGGCCGTCTGCCCCACCAAGGCGATCATACTGTCGGCGGGGGACGGCAAACTGGTCATCGATCCGGCACTCTGCATCGGATGCGGCGACTGCATCACCTCCTGCCCCACCGGGAACATGCGGGAGATGAACCGTGGGTACCGGGTCTTCGCCGGCGGGAAGTTCGGCAGGCGACCCTCCCTCGGAAGGAGGATCCTCGGGGTCTTGGGGACGAAGGAGGAGGCGATGGCGTCGATCCTGGCCGTCCTCGACTTCTTCCGCGAGCATGGAAAGCCGAGGGAGCGGTTCGGCGACACGTTGCTGAGGACGGGATTCCCCGCTCTGGAAACGTTCGTTACGGGGAGGACGGGATTGCCATGACGACGCCACAGATGGATATCACCGGGGACGTCTGCCCGATGACGTTCGTGAAGGTCAAGATGGGGTTGCAGCGGGTTCCCCCGCTGGGGACGCTCACCGTCCGCCTGAAGGAGGAGGCGCTGAAGAACGTCATCTCCTCCCTGAAGACGGAAGGGCACCGCGTGACGAACGTGTCGCGGGAGGAAGGGAACTTCCTCCTGGAGGTCACGAAAGCCGGTTGACAAAGGATCCCGGCATGGACCAGACTAAACTAAGTCCAATACACGGCCGGAGGATATATGGGCATCGTCAACACCCACGAGGCGAAAACGAATCTCTCGAAGCTGATCGACGAGGTGCGGCAGGGCGCCGAGATCGTGATCGCCCGGGCGAACCGGCCGGTGGCGCGACTCGTCCCCTTCCGGATGGAACAGCGGCCCCGCCGACCCGGATACCTGAAAGGCAAGGTTCGGGTTGCCGCCGATTTCGACGCCCCGCTGCCGTCCGATGTCGTCCACGCATTCGAGGGGGAAGGGTGAAAATACTCCTCGATACCCACGTATATCTCTGGTGGGTCGCCGATTCCCGCTCCCTTACCTCGGCCGCGCGGAAAAAGATCGCCGGAGCGGACGCCGTTTTCGTCAGCGCGGCGTCCATTTGGGAGGCGATCATAAAGATCGGCATCGGCAAACTTGCGGCAGACCCCGGCGACCTCGTCCGTGGAATCGCCGGGAGCGGATTCGAATCTTTGCCGGTCACTCCGGAACACGCCCTGGCCCTCTCCCGCCTCCGCGATCACCACAAGGATCCATTCGATCGAATTCTTCTCGCGCAGGCGATCGCGGAACCGCTCTATTTCCTGACGGCGGACCGCGCCTTGTCGGTATATTCGGACCTGGTGCTCACGGTCTAAAACACACCGTCTGCAGCGGCGAAACCGAAAAAATCCTTCAGGTCCCGAATCCAACAGCGATATGGCGTCCGGAGGCTCAAGGGGCTCTGTTCCCCGCGCTGACGGCGGGAAATACCTCCGGAGAGGAAACCCCGAGGTCGAAGAAATCCTCTTCGAGGTAACGCCCGGGGGATTCCTCAAGCAGATCCTTCAGCGGCGCCGCGCACCGGTCCTTCCCGAGGCGGGAAAACGTTTCCCGGGCGCTCTCCCCGCCCTTGCCTTCCTCGTCGAGAAGCGCGAGCAGACGCTCCACCGCATCCGGAACCCGGCGAGCGGCGACACGGCCGATGGGTGTCCCGAAGAAGGCTGAACCGTCCTCCATGGAGCCGCCACCGAGGTGGATCATGTAATGGGGGGCCAGCCGGCCGGCCACGTTCCTTGCGACCCCCCGCAGGCCGATGTCCCCGACCAGGTGATGACCGCACCCGTTGGGGCACCCGGAGATTTTGATCGTCACCGGCCGTCGCCGGCGCGTCGCCGTCCCCGGGGAATCGACCTTTTCTTCCAGCAACGCCGCGAGACCGCGGACGCGGGTGATCCCCACCGTGCAGGTGTCCGTCCCCGCGCACCGGACGATCGAAACCTCCCGCGGGGGCAGGAAGCCGCGATCCCGCAGCGCTCCCGCCATGCGCTCCCCTTCCGATTCCGGAATGCCGGCCAGAAGGATCCCCTGCGCCGTCGTGATGCGAACTTCCGCGCCCACCCGCTCCGTCAACTCCGCAAGCGAACGCAGCCGCTCCGGGGAGATGTCGCCAAGAGGAATCCGGAACGGGAAGGCGAGGCGCCCCGCCTGGCGCTGCCGCATCGCGCCGGGCCACGCCGGAAGCCCGTCCCGCGCCGGGGTCGGCATGCTTTCCGGGACAAGCGGCTCCGGCAGCGCCGGTCCGCCCCCCGGATCGGATCTCTCCACGGTTTCCCGCTCATCGTGGAGAAGCTGCCGGAAGGCATCCACCCCCATCGTTCCCGCGACGAATTTCAGCCGCGCCCGCCCGCGGTTCGTCCTGTCTCCAAGGCGGTCGAAGATCCGCAACAGCGCCTCCGCGGTCGGCCACAACCGGGAGATCGGCGTGAACGGCTCCAGGGGCAACCCCGCCTGCGGCAACGCTCCCAACCCCCCGGCGACATGAATCCGGAATCCCGCGCGCCCCTCCGGCGAGACGACGGCCCGGACCCCCATGTCCTGGAACGGAAGTCCGACGTGATCGTCTCCGCGGCATCCATCGAAGGCGATCTTGAATTTCCGCGGAAGCCGCTGGCCGAGAGGATGGCGAAGGAGCCGCGCACCGAGCGCATGCGCGTACGGCGTCACGTCGAAGACCTCGTCGGGGGAGATCCCCGCGAAGGGGCAAACCACGATATTCCGCACCGTGTCGCCGCACGCTTCCCGCGTGGTGAGCCCCGCTTCCGCAAGAAAGGAGAGCGCGCCGGAAAGACGCCGCACCTCCACACCGTAGATGTGGACATCCTGCCGGGTCGTGAGGTGGACCCCGCCGCCGGTCGCGAACCGGTCGGCCGTGTCCGCAAGGGCGCGCATCTGTCGCGGGGAAATGCGTCCGAGGGGAATACGGACGCGGAGGAGGTACCGGTCGGGCGCGCCTCGCATGGGGTAGATCCCCATGACGACCCTGCGGCGTCGGAATGCGTCCGGAGAAATCGCCCCGGAGAGGAACGCCTCCGTCGCCTCCGCGACCCCGGCGATTTCGGACCGGGAGATCGGGTCCGTCGGCTCCGCGTCGTTCGTCATATGACCGGGAATCCCTCCTCCGTCGCCGCCGGAACCCCCGGACCTTCCCGGAACAGGACGACCCGGTTCCCTTCCGGCCCCCTGCGAAACGTCATGCCGAGGCCGTACCCGAACGCAAGCCGGGAGATCCTCTCCAGCTGGTCCGCCGTGCAAAGCCGGATCGCCACCTTTTCGCCTTCTCCGAGGCGAGCGACGAACCCCGGGGATACTTCGAACTCGACCGGTCCCGCTTCCCGCGAAAGGTCGATGAAATTCCCGTCCGGTTCCGTATTCATCATCGCAGTGAGGCGCACAACGCGCGTCGCACCGCCGAGTCGATCCGAGCGTACCTCCCGGACGATCCCTCCGCCTGCGACGAAATTCCCCACCTCCACGACGAACCGGCCCAGCCGCGGGTTTTCCTTGAACGTGTCCACGGCGGTCGGGTGCTGAAGCGTGAACGTGACGTTGGCGACCTCAAGGTTCTCCACACGGTTCGCGTGGCGCTCGATGACCTCCAACGTGGAGGAGTCGATCCGCTCCGTGATCGCGGAGAGGACCGCCTCGACTTCGGAGGTGGCGAGTTTCAGGACGTACCGCGAGGAAAGGCGCAGCGGTTCGTTTCCCAGCCAGAAAAGGCTCGCCGAGATCTCCCGCGCCGCCGGAGGCGCCTCCCCCTCTTCCGACAGGACTTCCCCGCGCTCCACGAACAGCTCCTCGGTGAAGGTGACCCCGACGCACTCTCCCGCGTGGGCCTGCGGCAGGGCCGGTTGTTTCCATTTCTCCACCGATCGGACCACGGCCTTCTTCCCGGAAGGAGAGAAGACCGCGCGGCTTCCGGCGCGGAGGGAGCCGGACTCCACGCGCCCCGCGTAGACCCTTCTTCCGTCTCCCACGTAGATGTCCTGCACCGGGAAACGAAGCGCAAGCCCTGAGAGTTCCCGGGCGGGGGAGAAGGTGTCGAGGGCGCCGAGGAGGGTCGGGCCGGAGTACCATGCCGTCCGCTCCGAACGGGTGGCGATGTTGTCTCCTTCGCGGGCCGAGATGGGGATCACGTGCGCGGGGACGATGCCCACGGTGAGAAGGAATCCGCGGATCTCCTCTTCCACCTCCTCGAACCGGTCCCGGCGGAATCCGACGAGGTCCAGCTTGTTGACCGCCACCACCACCTGCCGCAAACCGAGGAGGGAGAGCATGTACGCGTGCCGGCGGGTCTGTTCCCGGACTCCCTCCGCCCCGTCGACCAGAAGGATGGCGGCGTCGGCCGCGGCGGCCCCCGTGATCATGTTCTTCAGGAATTCCTTGTGCCCGGGGGCGTCGATGATGATGTAGGGACGCATAGAGGTCTTGAAGAAGGTCTGGGCCGTGTCGATGGTGATGTTGTGCTCCCGCTCCTCCTCCAGCGCGTCCATGAGGTAGGCGAACTCGAACGCCCTCCCCTGCGCCCGGCAGGTCGCCTCGATCTCCCGGTACCGTTCCTCCGGCAGGGAGCCGGTGTCGTGGAACAGTCTTCCGATGAGGGTCGACTTTCCGTGGTCGACATGGCCCACGATCACGATGCGCAACGTGTCGTTCATGTTCATACCGCCCCCGATCACATGTAGCCGAGGGAACGCAGCTTCTGCATCATGTACGCCGCCTCGTGGTCCTGGGCGCGGCCTGCGCGCTCCGGAGTTTTCGTCACCTTGAGCTCCTCGATGATCTCGTCCACCGTGGAGGCGCCGGAATCGAGAGGGAAGTTGCACGGAACGCACCCCAGCGACCGGAACCGTTTCCCGTCCTTCGACAGGTACAGGGGGCAGACGGGGATCTCCTCCCTGCGGATGTATTCCCAGATGTCCAGCTCCGTCCACGAGAGGAGCGGGTGGATCCTCACGTGGGTGTCCGGCCCGAAGGAGGTGTTGAACTGGTCCCAAAGCTCCGGCGGCTGGTCCTTGTAGTTCCACTCGAAGTTCTTGTCGCGGGGGGAAAAGATCCGCTCCTTGGCCCTGGACCCTTCCTCGTCGCGACGGATCCCGAGGAAGATCCCCTTGAACCCGCGCCGGTCCAGCAGTTGCTGAAGCCCCTGCGTCTTGAGGGCGTTGCAGCAGGCGAACCGCCCCTTTTCGGGCGTCATCCCCGAGCAGATGGCCTCCTCGTTCTGCCCGACGATCAGGTCGACCTCCCATTCCTTCGCCATCCTGTCCCGGTACGCGATCATCATCGGGTGCTTGAAACCCGTGTCGATGTGGACGAGGGGAAAGGGAACCTTGCCGAAAAACGCCTTGCGCGCCAGCCATAAGAGGGTGGTCGAGTCCTTGCCGATCGACCAGAGCATGGCGAGGTCCTTGAACTTGCGCTGCGCCTCCCGGAAGATGTAGATGCTCTGGTTCTCCAGCGTGTCGAGATGATCCACGGTCACTCTTCTCCTTCACCTTTGTCGCGACGGTCGTTTCCGCCGGCGTTCCTTGCATGAAGCCCGCACTCCTTGTGCTCCGGGTTTTCCCACCACCATCGGCCCGCCCGCGGATCCTCGCCGGGCGCGACAGCCCGGGTGCACGGGGAGCAGCCGATCGACGGGTACCCCATGTCGATGAGCCGGTTGACGGGGAGTCCCCGTTTGCGGATGTACTCCTTCACGTCCCCTTCCGTCCAGCCGGCGAGGGGATTCAGCTTGAGAATTCCGCCATGGGTCCCGTCGATCTCCACGATATCCAGACTCCGCCGCGTGACCGCCTGCTCCCGGCGCTGCCCCGTCATCCAGGCGCGCAGGCCGGAAAGGGCACGGGACAGGGGATCCACTTTCCGGATCCGGCAGCACTCGTGCCGGTTTTCCAGGCTCTCCCGGAAGGAGTACAGGCCCTTGTTCCTCTCCAGCTCCTCGACCGCCGCGGCCGAAGGGAAGTACCATTCGATCCGGACACCCAGCGTGCGGCGCACCGCCTCCGCCGCCTCGTACGTCTCCTCGTGGAGTCGTCCCGTGTCCAATGCGAAGGTCCGCGCGTCGGGGCGGATCTCCGCCATCATCGCGATGAGGACGATATCCTCCTCGCTGAAGCTCGAGGCCAGCGCGATGTCCGGGTGGAATTCGGACAAGGCCCATCGAAGCGCCGCCTCGGGACCCTCTTCTTCGAACCGGGCTCTCCAATGTTGTGCCTGTTCCATCGTCACCTCCACGGCATCCCCTTTCTCCTGCGCATGTCAGATCTGATAATCCAGCGGGCGGACCTTGCCGTACGAAATCCGGGTCCACATCCGTTCGTGAACGTAGTAGATGAAGAACTTCACGAGGGTGTCCGTCAGGCCCACCGTCACGGCGAAGTCGAGGCGGCCGGTCAGGAAGTACGTCACGACTCCCGTGATGAGGGTGGCCGCAACGCGCCAGCTGATCGTCTTCACAATGCTTCTTTTCCGTGTCTCCAACTCTATACACCATATACCCTATGGAATAAATAGTATTATACAGTTCATGAAGCGTGCGTCAACATTTTTTCACGCCTGCCGATCTCCGGTGGATACTCCTCCTTGACACCTTCCGAAGAAGCTATACACTACTCTATCTATAGAGAAGATTATTAATTAATGGCGGATAAAAAGGCCTATGGGGGTCCCTTTGAAAAAGAACCGCAAGGTCGAGACGATCGCCGCGCAGGCGGGGGTGGGGGCGGACAAGGCGTACGGCGCCGTCAGCGCACCGATCTACACGGCCGCGATCTACCGGTACGAGCGCTTCGGGAAGAACAAGGGATTCGACTACTCCCGGGGAGAGAACCCGACGCGCCAGGCCGCGGAGAAAGTCCTCGCGGATCTCGAAGGGGGATCCCGCGCCGTCTCCTTCTCCTCCGGGATGGCGGCGATCTCCGCCCTGATGACCCTCTTCCGGACGGGGGACCACATCCTCTGTTCGGACGATCTCTACGGCGGGACGTACCGCCTGTTCGAGCAGCTCCTGCGACCGTACGGCCTCTCCTTCGATTACGTCGACATGGGGAATCCGGCCGCCGTGAGGAAAAAGATCGGCGGGAAGACGAAGGCGCTGTTCATCGAGACGCCGACGAACCCCCTGATGAAGATCGCCGACCTGAGAGGGGCCGCGCGGATCGGACGCGAAAAAGGGGTCCTGACCGTCGTGGATAACACGTTCATGTCCCCCCTGCTCCAGCGGCCGCTGGGCCTGGGGATCGACATGGTCGTCCACAGCGCCACCAAGTTCCTGGGAGGGCACAACGACCTGATCGGCGGTGCGGTCGTCACGACGGACGCGGCGGTCGGCGAAAAGATCGCCTTCGCCCAGAAGGCGATCGGCGCGATCCCCTCGCCGTTCGACTGCTGGCTCCTCCTGCGGGGGATCAAGACCCTGGCCGTCCGGGTGGCGCGCGCCCAGGAGAACGCCGGAGCCCTGGCGACGTTCCTGTCGGGACATCCCGCCGTCGGGAAGATCTTCTACCCGGGCCTGCCGGGCCACCCCCGGAGGGAGCTGCATTTCTCCCAGGCGTCGGGGGCCGGCTCGATCATCTCGTTCGAGCTGAAGCGGGAGAAGGCGGTTCCGGCTTTTCTCAGCGCGTTGAAAACGATCCTTCTGGCGGAGAGCCTCGGCGGGGTCGAATCGCTCATCACGCACCCTTCGACGATGACCCACGCGGACATCCCGCTAGAGGAGCAGGCCGCGGTCGGGCTGACCCCCTCCCTGGTCCGGCTCTCGGTGGGAATCGAGGACCGGGGCGAGCTGCAGGCCGACCTCTCACGGGCCTTGCGGAAGGTCCTGCCAGGCCGCTGAGGGATTTGTTGGAGGATTCCCGGGAAGCAACGGGGAGGATCAGACGGCCTGGAGCATCCGGAGGACATCCTCCTCGAACGCCGGGTCCCCGATATCGAAGACCCCGGCGCCATCGAGATCCCTGCGCGCTAACTCCTCCCGGTAGGAAAGCGTGAGATCCAGGGGGACGCCGTTCTCGCGCATCCGGATCCGCAGGGTTTGGAGATTCTCGGGGCGAACCTTGTTCGCGACGACCCGGATCGCGCGGACCCCGAGGGAGGACGCCATCGCGAGGATCCTCCGCGCCGTGTCCAGGGAGCGCATCCCCGGCTCGACCACGACCAGGAGCAGGTCGAGCCCCTCGACGACCGAGCGGCCGAACGATTCGAGCCCCGCCTCGAGGTCGAGGAGAAGGGACTCCTCGTCGTCGAGGACGAGCCGCCGGACGAGGGCCTTGACGAACGCCGCCTGCGGACAGAAGCATCCCTCCCCCGCCATCTCGATGGTGCCGACCGGAAGGAGGAAGACGCGTTCCGTCCGCTTCAGGGCGAACTTCTCCGCGATGTCGGACACCCGCGGGTTGAGGAGAAACATCCCTCCGGGCTCCCCGGTGGACCCGGTCCGTTCCGCGATCAGCTCCTTGCGATGGACCAGCGGCTGTGTCCCGTCCGAAGGGAATCCGAGGGCGGAGGAAAGGTTCGGATCGGAGTCCAGGTCCACCAGCAGGACTCGTTGCCCCGCGCGGGAGAGGATCCCGGCCAGGAGCGCGCAGACGGTCGTCTTGCCGGCGCCCCCCTTGCCCGCAATGGCGACCTTCAAACCCACGCGCCCGTCCCCGCGAGCACCTGTGGGGAGAATCCCGGGCCGCGGGAGGCGGTGAGGGCCTCCCGGACCCACGCCGCCTCGAAGCGCTTGAGGACCCCGGGGACCAGCCCCCGAAGGTCCTCGGGAAGGCCGACGAACTGGAACCCCGTCATCGCGCCCCCTTCCAGCGTGACGCGGAGGAAACTGCCCCCTACCCGGTAATCCCCGGTTTCCGTTCCGTCGACGTCGCCGGCCACCGCCCCGATCACCTGCCCGATCTTCACGACGTTCCCCACGAACAGGGGCGGGCACGTCGCCCGCTCTCCGGCGATGTTGCGGGCGGCCACTTCGGCCTGCAGGCGCGCGTTCAGGATCAACTGGCCCGGCGCCGTTTTCCCCGTCGCGGTCTGGAAGCGGATCACGTCCCCCGCGGCATAGATCCCCGGCGCCGACGTCTCCATCCGGACGTCCACCGGGAGCCCGTCCGACCGGTCGCATCCCTCCCCTTCGAGGAACTCCGTGTTCGGGACCACGCCGGTGGCCAGGACCACGGCGTCGCACGGCACGACCGTTCCGTCGGAAAGGCACAGGGCGCGGACCGTCTCCCCATCCGTCTCCGCACTCGCAACCTCGCTCCCCGCGAGCACGGACAAGTCTCCTCCCGCCTCCAGGTGGGGCCGCAACCGCGCCGCAACCTCGCCGTCGAACATCGTCGGGAGGATTTCGTGCGCGATGTCCACAAGGATGACCCGGGCGCCCGTCCGCTTCAGCGCCTCCGCGAGGAGGACGCCGATCCGTCCCGCCCCGATGATCGCTACCCGCCGATTTCCGTGTTCGAGGATCCGCCGCAGCGACAAGGCCTCCTTCATCCGCCGCATGGCGACCACGTTGCCGCATCGTCCGAAAATGTGCCGGAGGCTCGAAGGGACGAAGACCCGGGCCCCCGTCGCGATCAGCGCATGATCGAAGGAAACCTCCTCCCCGTTCGAGAGGAGCGCCCTCATCGTCTTCGGGAAGAGACGGGAGACCGCGATCCCGGATCGGGCGCCGGCGGCACGGCCGCTCCCGTCTCCCGGGGGAAGAAACAACTCCTCCGGGTCCCGCTCGCCCGCCGCAAGCCCGGGAAGGAGGTGGCGGCAATAGGCGGGATACGCTTCATCGGAGACGTGGAGCACCTCGAAGCCCCCGATGGCGCCGAAGACCTCCGCCGCGCGCGCGCCGGCGTAGCCGTTCCCGACGATCAGCACCCGTTTCATCCGGCTTCCCCCCGTTCCGGTCAGGTTGGCGGGCCGCTCAGGGGAGGCCCAGCGCCTGCCGCTTCTCCCGGAGATGCGCGAGGATTCCCGATACCGCGGCATCGGGCGTCGCGGCCACGAGCACCTTCCCCCCGTTCAGGCCCGGGAGCTTCTCCGTCAGGAGCGAGACGGCGAAGGGGCTCCCGAAGACCCTCGGCGCGGGCGCCAGGTGAACCAGGATCCCCGCGGCCAGGAAGAAGCTCCCGATGGAGATCGCCTTCTCGGTGATGAACTCCGGCGCGGATCCGGCCACCGGGAGCCGGCTGATCTCCACGCCCAGCTTCCCGGCCAGCGCGGCGAGCAGGTCGTAGATCCTCGAATTGTCGACGCACGATCCCATGTGGAGGACCGGCGGCAGCGGAGCCCCCAGCCCCGCCGCGTGCCCGATCGCGGTCAGCACCTTCTTCAACCGCGGCCCGGCGTACTTTTCGGTGGCCGCGCTCGTCAGGAACCCGCCCTGCGCGAGGATGTGGTTCACGCACCCCGTGGTCACGATGAGGACGTTGTTCCGGAGCAGCCCCTCGGCCATCTTCTCGGACATCGCGCCGTCCCGCAGCTTCGGGTTCGGGCACCCGACCATTCCCACCGCCCCCAGGATATCCCCGGCCGCGATCGCGTCGATGACCGGCTTCAGCGGGTCCTTCGCGTCGACGGCGGAGAGGACGGAGACGAGCGACT
>Ga0209212_1007119_pt1 | contig 12505 bp, 16 predicted proteins | sample RifGroC2_FD_183996 | JGI IMG/M metagenome (GOLD analysis project Ga0209212, IMG submission 183996) | Groundwater microbial communities from Rifle, Colorado, USA - Groundwater C2 (SPAdes) (version 2) | ecosystem: Environmental > Aquatic > Deep subsurface > Groundwater | place: Rifle, Colorado...
CCGCAGAAATGTCATTCTGAGGGCGAAGCCCGAAGAATCTCAAAACATAGATTCTTCGCTTTGCTCAGAATGACAACAGTATTGTCATCTGTGAAAATCTGTGAAATCTGTGGTTTCATTAAGTTTTTGTTCATTTCACAAAAGGCACTGACTTTGCGTCTGTTTCCGATTCAAATGACCTCTCCGGCTGAAAGTTCAGCATAAAAGCAAAAACGAACCCTGGAAACATTTTTAATCGCGCATTGTAATAATTTACTGCTATGTTGTATTTGATTCTTCCCTCGGCAATCCTCGTCTCCGTATTGGATAACTCACTCATCAGCCCCTGATAGGTTACGGATGATTTAAGGTCAGGGTAATTTTCGGCTACTGCCTGAAACCTTGAAAGGATAGACTGCATATCCGAAGGGGGTGATTTATCGGGGATATTCTTCAGCGTATTCAAGGTGCTTCTTACTTCTGCCGCATGCTGGAATATCTTTCCTTCAAATGACATATAATCGCTTACGACTTTTACAAGGCTCGGTATAAGGTCCTTTCTCCGCTGCAGCTCGGCTTCTATCTGCGCCCTCTGAAGCCTCACCTTATATTGCTCGACAATAAACTCATTGTAGTAATATACAAGGGCGGATAGAAACGCAAGTATTGCCGCTATCTCTGCAACCTTTATGGCAGTGGATTGTTTAATCCATATCCTCTCTCTGAGGTTTTGCCAGATAAGAGCCCTCTTCCTTGCTGCAACAGTCCTTTCAGCAATAAGTCCAAGCTCCCGCGCATAGAGTTTTTTAATAACATCCTTCATCTTTTCACTATCCCTTTACCGTAATGTAGATTGGAGTTCCTGCACGGACAATATCGAGCAGAAAGCCTTTTTTTGCATTTAGATTTTTCGTTATCTTTACAAATGAGCCCATATCCGGTATAGGATTTTTGTCCACCTCTTTGATAATATCCCCTGCCTTTACACCTGCTGCTGCAAGGATGCCCTCGACCTCTACCACATAAACCCCTGTCTTCTCGTAAGGCATAATAGCCGGCGGAAGCGGCGTAAACTCTGCTTCAAGCCATTCAAATTCCGCTATCTTTTGAGCGGCCAGCATAGTGGGAGGAAGGAATGGGGGCTGCATTGATGTTTTAATATCTACCGTCTGCCGCGACCCGTTTCTCAAAATCACAAGCTCAAACCTTTTTCCTGCCTGCCTTTCGGCAATAAGCTTCCTAAAGCCCTTCATGTCCTGTATCTTTTTTCCGCCAATCCTCGTAATGATGTCCCCCCTTTGAATACCGGATACTTCGGCAGGAGTGCCAGGGAGCACGCTGTTCACAAGCACACCCTGCGGATTTATCATATTGAACTGTCGTGCTATAACCTCATCTACCTCTACCAGTGTTATACCAAGAAAGGGCTCGACATTAGCCACCTTCTGTCCTGCCACTTTCTGTCCCATAAAATCAGGATTGAAGGTAATGGCATTCTGTAATTGAGGATGGCAGTCAACACATTTTCCCCTGTAGGGATGCGGGGCAGTAATCATTTGTCCATCAGGCAGCTTGAAGGCATTGCCGCTCTGCCTGCCGCTCTTTGTCCATGCTGCAACCTGCCCCCCTGCAACCTGCGGAGACAGATTTTTGAAATCAAGCACCCCGCCGATTAGCTCGGCAGCATTGTTTATCGGTATCGAAAAACCGATGCCTGCAAAAGAGCCGTCGGGTGAATAAATGGCGGTATTTATTCCTATCACCTCTCCTTTTGTATTGATAAGAGGTCCACCGCTGCTCCCCTTGTTTATCGGAGAGTCTGTCTGTATCAGGTTTTCATAGATAGTCCCCCCTATGATGACGCTCCTGTTCCTGCTGCTTATAATGCCCGAGGTTACCGTCTGGTCAAAGCCGAAAGGGCTTCCAATAGAAATAATAACATCTCCTGTCCTTATTGAATTAGAATCTCCGAGGATTGCATAAGGGAACTGTCTATCGCCCTGTATCCGCAGTAATGCCATGTCAGTTCCCCGGTCAGCCTTTACGACCTTCAATGGATATTCCACGGCTCCGCCCTGACCGTATACCGTAGCCTTGAGGCTCACAGCCCCTGCTATTACATGATAACTGCTTAAAACAAATCCTCCAGGGTCAATAATGGCGCCGGAGCCGACCCGGTTATATCTGACCGCAGGCTCTCCTGCAACAAAATCGAGATTACCGGCTGCTGTCCCTGCTTGATTTGCAGCCCCCTGCATATCCTGAACAGCAGCATCAATGCTTACTACCGCAGGTCTGACAATTTCAATAATGCTGTGATAGGAATTCTGAAGCCCCTTCGCAGGCTCTATTCCTCCCATGGCTGAAGATTGGGTTTTATCACTGCCTTTATATCCCAAAAATCGCTTCAAGAAGTCACCCTGAATATCTTCCTCTTTTTTATACCCTTCATACATCGCCCATGCAATGGTAAGCAGCGCCATGATTACAAGCGACCATATCCACGGTTTATAATTTCTAGAACAACTCTCTCCGGACTCCTGAAAGGTCTTTTCTCTATCACCGGTTTCTTTTTCCTTTCCCATAGGCTTTCTCCTTAAGAAAATTTAATATTGAAATATTGACGATTGACGATTTAAAAGAAGATTTTTTCAATATTCAATCTTCAATTCTCTACTATTAGGTATCCTTTTTTGTTCCCTTTTGCTTCGGCTCCTCTTTTTTGCTACTCCAATCCATTAAATTCATTTTAAGTCCTGTATTCTTTATGCCTGCCAGAACCGCTATGATACCGCTGAATATGAGAAACAGAGGGAACAGTGCAATAACAACCTCAACGACATACCACCAGTATGTTACCAGCCCCCATATCCCAAGACATATTGCAATAAGACCAAAAACAATACTTAACATAGCATTTCCTCCTTTCATTAAGAAAATTATCAAACCCTTTTCGAGTTTATTTTTTTCCTTTGCGTCTTTGCGTTAAAAATCAAGTTTTTGTCTTCTCATCCATCTCAATGGATTTCTTGAAATACTTTACCGCCTCATCCCTCATCCCCTTTGCCTCATAAGCAAAACCAATGCTCTGGTATGCCTTAATAAAATCAGGCTTTAAGGAGATGGTTTTTAAATATGCTTCGATGGCATGGTCATAATCCAACTTGCTGTCATATATAAGACCGATTTTGTAGTATGCCTCTGCATACCCCGGATTCAGTTTAACCGCCCTCTTCAATTCCTTCAATGCCTCGTCATTTTCATTCGCTGAAAAATGTGCCGAGCCGAGTAAAAAATATGCCTCTGCAACAGTGTCATCCAGAACAATGAGTTTTTTAAGAGTATCCTTTGCGTCATTCAGCAGCCCCATATTCATGTAAGCCTTTCCGAGTCTGAATAGTGCATGGGTATTGTTTGGGTCAGCCGATAGAATCTTCTTATAGGCATTCGCGGCACTTTCATAGCTCCCTCTCCTTTCCATATCTTTAGCTATCTCAAGATGCACCCCCTTTGATTCATCGGGGGTAAGTTGAAACAACCTGTTATAGGACTCAATTGAGTTGTCTATAAATTTTTTAAAATTCATTGTTATCGCCTTGCCAAAAAATCTCAGCTCGCCCGTATCAATTTTCAAATCCATAGATTAACCTCCCTTCTGTTATACTGAAAGCAATAATAACTTGTAGGGCAAGCCTTTAGGCTTGCCTATTTATGCAGGGCTAAAGCCCTGCCCTACTATAACTCCCGAAACCCCCAATTTTCCACAGGGTAAGTAGCTACGGATACACCGCCTATCATATTTATTTTTGAAAATAATGTTTTTTTCACCTCCTCTGCAATCCTGTGTGTATCGATAACCGTCCTCTTTTTTGAAATATCTATTATCAGGTCAACCCAACTCTTCTGTCCTATCTTCCTTGTCTTTATCTCCCTGACCCCTTCGACACCCTTTACACCGAGACATATACTGACGATTCTGTCAATAACCTCTTTATCGGCTGATACATCCACTAATCCGTGTATCCCCTGCAAAAACATGGTAAAAGCCATGTGAAAGATAAATAAAGAGACCACTATTGCCGCTATGGTATCGGCATAGATAAAACCCATCTGTGTGCCTATAAGACCGATTAAGACTGCGCCTGCCGAGATGGTGTCCGCCTTGCTTTCATAGGCATCGGCCATGAGGGCAGGGCTGCCCATTTCCATACCCGCACACTTGTTTGATTTATACATAAGATAACTGAAACAGAGAGATACGGCAGTAGCCAGAATCGCTATAGGTTTAGGGATGGCAGGGACGCCGTATTTGAAGGAATGAAGGGCATCAATAACAATGGTGGATGCGATTATAAAGAGAAAGATGCTCGCCGATAATGTGCATAAAAATTCCACCTTGCCGTGGCCAAAGGGATGACCTTCGTCGTGTGGCTTGCCTGCAATTTTAAGCGCTATCACGATAAAGAGAGATGATATTGCATCGGCAACAGAATGGAGTCCGTCTGCCACAAGCCCCTTGCTTGCCGTAACCGTGCCTACCGTAATCTTGAAGACCGCTGCAAGTCCGTTACAGACAAAGCTCCACCTTGCAGATGACTTTCCACAGCTTTCACATTCAGGGTATCTCATAGTAAAAGAAATTATATATCCGCAGATTTCGCAGATTATCGCAGATTAAAACAAAATATTTTTTTAAAAATCTGTGTAATCTGCGTAATCTGCGGATTATTATGGTTTTTGTTCTTGTAAAACCCCTTTATATTTTTTCACTTAAAAACGGTTTCTCTTTGAATCTGAGTATCCATGCAAATGTCCTATAAGGGAAGACCATGCGCATTTTATTGTAGCGATATACCCATTCATTGTAATTCAGTCTCTCCCTTGTAACTCTCCCTCCAGCCTCCTGTATTACTTCCATGAGAAAGACGGAGGGCTTCTTTGATTTTAAAGCAGGATATTTCTCTTTAATCATATCCATATCTCTCAAGAGTGCGATGATCTCTTCTTTTTCTTTCAGATATGCCGCATTATTCCCACCTGACCTGATGATGCCATTCATGATAATTATCTGATTCTGTATCTTCTCCTCTATTGCCATATAGTTCCCCGCCGCATCCCTGCATCGTGCAACCACATCATGCCTTCGCTGTATCTCAGCCTCAAGCCTTCCATGAGAATTATGGATGAGATGCTCTAAATAGATAATCTCGTTGTAAACATACACAGCAAGATAAACTAAAACAGCCGACGCTATTATTACAAGCCCTCTAACTTTCATTTTTAGCAGAGCCTTTCCTTAACCTTAACCTGTCTTTTTATTTCATGAGAAATACGGCTCGAATGACAGGTTTACACCTGCAATATTCTTAACACCCTTTAAAATGCTCTCCCTGACCTGGTTCATTATTAAATATCCTTCCTGATGGGTCTTATGGGGATCAATCTCTATAGCCATATCTGCATATACATGGGATCCTGACTGACGGGTAATAACCTTCGATACCTTCCGCACACCGGGGACAAGCAGGGCAATGGATTCTATTTTCTTTGCAATCTCGCTGTCCGTCTGGGCATCCATTATTCCATTTAAAGAATTATTTAGCATCTTCGAGCTCAGCCTGACCAAATCAATTGTCTCAATGATTGCCACAAAGGGGTCAAGGAAAAAGATTCCAAAATTCGTGCCGAGTACTGCCATAGCAACAAGCGCTGAAGAAATGGCATCCGAATGGCTGTGCATTGCATTAACCTTCAGAACAGGGCTTTTAACCCTCTCACCGACGCAATTGATATAGTTGGTAAGCCTGTAATACGCTACCATGGATATTAATGCTGCCCAGAATGCAATAAGGGTAGGAGGCATAATTTTGTTCTGAAGGCTCATCATTATGTCCTTTATAGAATGGATAAATAAAAATACCGCTGCAATAATGATGAAAATGCTCATGAGCAGGATCGCCAGAAATTCCACCTTGCCATGTCCGTAGGGATGTCTTTCGTCTGCCGGCTTTCCAGATACCCGTATCCCAATCATCACGACAACAGATATAACAAAATCCTTAAAGGAATAGAGCGCATCCCCAAGAATTGCCTTGCTGCCGCTTATAAACCCTACGATAACCTTAAACGCTGTAAGGGCGAGACTGGAGAAGATACAAACCCACACTGCCCGTTTTTCGCAGAATGAGCATTCCTTATACAATTGACAATCTCTATTTACTGTTACAGTATTTGATGACATTTCTTACAAGCCCCCCTGTCCCTGTGTGGTGCAGTTGCCCCGGCTTTAATAGGCGGGGCAGTAAGTATGAGCGAGTCTCCCATGTCTTTCGCCAGATGTTGTGGATTTCCAGCCCCCTTTGAAATCGTATGACATCGGTCACAGGGACCGTAATAAGGATGCGGACTTCTTGCTGCAGACAGTATCATGGGTGCAGCCTCCATCTGGGCAAACCCAAGAGCCTCGGCTCCTGAAATAATAAAATCCCTATATCCGCCTGTCCTGTAGACCTTCACTGACGCCTGATTTGAATTAGCAGCATCTTTTGTTGCATCTTTAAATGTCTTTAAATCGGTTATTTCCTTTCCATTAACTGCTGTAATAACATCACCAGCAAGCAGCCCGGATTCGGCAGACAGGAGAGTTACTTCATCCACAAGCACACCGTCAACATCAACAGGGATATTATTCGCCCTTGCAATAGTCCCGGTAAGGGGAATCACTTCAAGACCAATCCAATGACCTTCCTGCAATATCTTTTCCTCCATCGGGAATGATTTATTTGCCTTTGGCTGCGGTATTCCTGCAGGTGATGAATTCATGACCTGCCGATTAAGAGGAGTCTCCTCCGGGATGATGATTGGTTGCTGCTCCCCGGGAACAAAGAATTCATTCCCCCCCTGCTGGTTAAGCTGCTCCTGTTGATTTTCTATAGGAGGCTGATTTTGCTCTCCGGCAACGACAGCAAAGTTTTGATCAGGCGGTATGACATTCTCTCTTTCTATCTCGGCTTCCTCTCTCTTCTGTGCAGACCACGGGTCATTTATATAATAGATAAATGTAAATACTCCGATGGTTAAAAACAAAACTACAGGATTTGCAATATATTTATTAAGCATTTGTATAGACATAGGAAATTATAAATTTTTTTTCTCACACAAAGCCACAAAGTTCACAAAGGGTTATTTTCTTCTCTGTGTCTTCGTGTCTTTGTGTGATTATTTTTATTTGTTCTTCACCCGGAGACGGCTGCATCCTTCATCTTTAAAAGGTTGTTGAAATCTTCAGAAGCCTTTTCCCTTATCTTTTTCATAAGCTCAGGCTTTGTCCTGTTCAAGAATTCATAAGCCATGGCGCCTAAAAAAACCCCCATGAAAACCCCAATCAAAAGCTTTGACATAATTTATCCTCCTTTCTAAAAAAAATAAATTTCACAGATTTTCACAGATGACAGCATCGCTGTCATTCTGAGGGCAAAGCCCGAAGAATCTCAAAACAGAGATTCCTCACTTCGTTCGGAATGACAATTCTGTGTTAATCTGTGTCTATCTGTGGTCTCATTAAGGTTTTGTCCTTACTTGATTGGGTCAGGAGGGTGTGCTTTCTGCAGGCTTTGGTAATAGGCTGCTGAAACTTATCAACTCCTCCCTTTCCTTCCTAAAACCGGCAATCGCCTTTTCTATGCTATTCGCCTCAGAAAGAAGCTCCATCAGCCTGTCATCCTTCCTGACATCTGTCATCCCTTCCTTGCTCACCTGCGTAAGCCTCCTGCCTATCTCGATTAAACAGTGCTGCCTTTTATTGTTCATTTCATGAATATCGTATGTCAGGGCAACACCCTTTGCATATTTCTTTGCGGTTCCGGCTGTTTTTTCTATGCAGCCCACCACAATGTCTCCTATATTCTGTAACTCCTGTCTGACATCTGCCATATTTACCTCCTTCCCTTTATTCTCTTTATAAAAAATATCCCTGAAAAGGCTATCAACATCCCTATTAAGACACTTGCAATAACTATTACACTCAACTCCACTTGAAACGGCTTACCCAAAAATAATTTCAGAGGAACAGAGACCCTGTTCTGATCTAAAAATATAAGAATTAGAAATAAGGCTATTGCAATGCCAATATATTGTGGTTTCACTTTGTTACTCTTTTTTTCCCTTTTCTTTGCTCTTTGTCTCTTTTAAATTTGTCCAGTATTCCTCCGGCATATCCCTGCACATCACTAATGCGCCGTTTGCACCTGCAAAGACAGGCTCTTCAACCTTCCGCACTTTACCGTATCCCAGGTTTTTTTGCATGTAATTTTCCATCTCCTCCCTCAGTCCGATGATCTGGCTCCCTCCGCCTGCGAGGATAACATTTCCCTTCAGGTTGTCCTGAAATTCAGGGTTAAATGTAGAGATAAGGTGTCCGATTCCTTCCACTATATCTGCCACCACAGACCTGCATGCCTCTCTGATCTCCCCGGTAACATCCATCAGCGTTGGTTTCCCTTTGACCGGCAGGGTAATCTGCAATTTCTCGCCGTAATCTGTGATAGTAGTATTTTCCTCCTTAAACATCCTCACCATATCTATAGTAATAGAAGCATCAGGATACTTTGCCTTTATTAGACTGAAAAAGGTCTGATCAATATAATCACCTGCCTTTGATATTGTTATCTGATCATCTTCAGCAGGTATCGTCCCGCTCATTCTGCAGATATCAATAGTTCCTGCCCCTATATCCACAATGAGCGCATTGTTAAATAGGTTAAGACCGTATGCCACGGCAAAGGGTTCGGATACAATAAGAATAGAGTCAAGCAATCCCTCTGCTATCTCCGCAAAGGCACTCTTAATTTTACTGCTTGCCAGTGCCGGCACCCCAACTACCCCCCTTATGACATATCTATCAGGATTGCCTTCGGTTGCAATGTATATAAGATGCGCAAGAAGTTTTCTTGCCGCATCCATTGCCTGCTTATATTCCTTCGCGTCAGTGCGGTCAGGTTGTTTGATTATTTCAAGGGGTCTAACGAGGTTAAGAGATAATTTATTTTTTAATACATCAATGCCGAAAACAGTATCCTTACCAACAAGCTTTCGTGATACCATATCCTTTGGAAAACCCACATAACTTGGTATAAATGTCCTTATACCATTGTCGCATGATATTGCACTTTTTGAAGTGCCGAAATCAATTCCCATGTGTAAAATCTTTGAGTCTTGCATTTTATCCTCCAGTTCTTTTCATTTCTTTTTTTGAACTTTCCCCACCTAATAATTCTAAGATCTCCATAAGTCCTTTTATTGTATATTGTATCAAGTCCTTTTTTTTTCTAAGTGCTTCTGCCGGCTGGATAATACAATACCCTCAGGAAAAAAGTCCTTTTGCAACTCAGACATCTCCCCTTGACCCTCTATAATCTCAGTCACTTTGTTCTTCTGCCGGGATAACATAATACCCTCCGGAAAAAAGTCCTCTTTCACCTCAGAAATCTCTCCCTGACCCTCTACAATCTTAGTCACCTTGTGCTCCTGTTGGGATAATACAATACCCTCCGGAAAAAAGTCCTTTTGCACCTCAGATATCTCCCCTTGACCCTCTATAATCTCAGTCACTTTGTTCTTCTGCCTGGATAATACAATACCCTTAGGCAATAAGTCCTTTTTCACCAAAGAAATCTTTCCCTGACCCTCTTCAGGCTTTTTTTCAGGCTCTTTTAACACTTTCGGCAGATAGTCCTCTTGCGTCTTAGAAATTTTTTCCTGACCTTTTGCAATTTCAGGTTTCTTTTTAGGCGTCTTTAACACCTTAGGCAAATAGTCCTCTTGCACCCCGGACAGCTTCCCTTTATCCTTTGCAATTTCAGACTCCTTTTCAGGTTCTTTTTTATGCGTCTTTTTAGGCTTCTTTAACGGCTTTGGCAAATAGTCTTTTTTCGTCTCAGAAATCTTCGGTTGTTTCTTGGTAAGTGATTCTCCCTGTTCAGGAGATACCTTTATATCTTCTTTTTCACCCCCTTTTCTTAAAGCCTTTTTTGGCGTTGTCAGATAATTATTAAACTTTGCACCCTGTCCTTTTATCACATTCATAAGGTGTTTTGTCCCGGCTACTCCTCCCTTCATCACTCCATATCCTATAAGGGTGGCATATTCAAAGGTGGCAAGAGTATATTTGCCTGCCTCAACAACGATATTCTTTTCACCTGATAGAGTTTTACCTCGATTACTCATTTTCCCCTCCTGTAACGGTTTTTTTACCTATCCAAACTTACCTCTTGTCCCCCCTTCAATTCAAGGAGGAGCCTTCTCTTTGACTCTGTCATATCCTTGTTCTCAAGAAGCTTCCTCTCGAAAAATGGTAATTTCCCCGTTTCTTTAAGACATATCCCGACCAATAAATCGCTTATATCAGAAATCTCTTTAAGGTAAAAGAACCTCCCACCTGTTTCCTGCGCCATCCAGCGAAAGGTGGTCTCGGTCTCGGAGATAGAGTTGCATAAAATAGGATAAATCTTGACCCCTTTTCTCTTGAGAAGCTCAACCTCTTTTCTATAATCACGCGCTGTTGTGCATTCCTTGAAACTATCCATGACACCGTGCGGGGGTTTATCGCCTATCAGGATTATCACCCTGGGAGATATATCGCTCCACTTGAATTGCACAGCCTCATGCAGGGCGCATTCAACCGCCTCTGGTCCGCCGCCCCCCTCCCCTATATACAGGTCGGGGGAGCGTATAAATCGGATAATTTCCTTTCTGTCAAATACAGGGGGTAAAACCTTTGTCAGGTAAAATTCGTCCTCCCCTTCGTCTCCGTGGTCTTTATAGGCAACAAAGCCCATCCTTACCCTCGGCGAGAATTCCAGAACCGCCTCTATTATACGGAGGGTATTATCCTGAACCTCGGTAATATAGGGGTCCATGCTTCCGGTTGTATCGAGGAGAAAAACAACATCGAGGGCTGAGCCTGTTATAGATTCATTCTCATTGAACAGCCTCTCCTTCTTGTCTATTCTTTCCAATAATTTCTTTCTCTTGTCATCTATACCAACCATTTTCCTTTCACCCTCTCAATTAACAAAAACTAATTTAAACCGCTGAAAACACTAAATTAGACTGCCTTCGGCAGCAACTTCTTCTTTGGAGTGCAAAAGCTTGCCCTTAATTGAATCTTTCAGGGACGGTGGCAAGCCACCACACTCCATATAACAATATTGAAATTCCTGATACATTGAATTTTGAATAGCAGATGGGTAAATGGAAGTTCAGGATAAAGACAAAGTAAGCAGGGATAAAAACACAATGCAAATCGGGGTTGTTTATTTTATGCTGTAACCTATTGATTTTAAAGGCTTTTCTGGGGAGGGGGGGGTAACATCGCTGACTAAAAATATGAATCTACTATAATTGTAACTCATTATTTATCTCCTATTCTCTTTCAACAGCCCATTCACATTCATTTTTATATCATCAAATCGTCTATTTACATCGTCAAATCTCCTGTTGGTAAAGAGGATGCCTATTAAAAGAGATGTAAAAACAGAGAAGATAATGGCTAAGGTATTTATATCCATAAAGGAAAAATAATATAATAAATGGATATTGTCAAGATAAAAATAAAGCCAAATCCCTCATTGATGAATCCTGTTATCTTTTTATCAAATCGGCTTCTACTTCATAGAATATCCCTTTTCTTCTCCTCAAACTCCTCTTTACTTATCTCCCCTTTTGCATACCTCTTTTTTAAAATATCAAGGGCAGATTCCCCTGTTCTTGAACCTGTTTGTGCGGATGCCCATTTAATCAGTACAACTATTCCAACAATTACAAGAACCCAGAATAGAATCATAAATATCGGCCCAAACCACCACAAACCCCACCAATACTGGTGCATCGTCTCAGGTGTCATAAAAATCACCTCCTCATTATGATTTAGTAGCCACAATAATCTGGGCAATGCCTCCTAATAATATTATAACCTCCCTAACATTAAATCCAGCATCCTTTATTTCACTTAATAAGCCTCTATTTACCATATCCTTTGCTGTATCAGTCTCTACAAGCATAAGGATTTTGAATATAAATTTTGCCAATCGCCCTCCGGGATTACCAAAATCCGCAACTACAAAAATTCCAGAGGGCTTAAGCACCCTGTGTATTTCCCTCAAGGTATTAACCCTTCCCTCATGTATCATCTCATGTAGTGCCAGAGAAATATGGGCTTTATCAAAATAGTTGTCTGGATAAGGTATGTCCTCTGAATTTGTATTGAGAAAGGAGATATTTTGTGATTTAACATTGTCATTGCGAGCCAAAGGCGAAGCAATCTTATTTTTTGCAATCTTTATCAGTTTCGCTTTACTCACTGCAAGCATGTTAGGGGAAAGGTCTATCCCTACCACTTCCCCATTTGCACCAACCATTTCTGCCATTATAAGTGCAGATGTCCCCGTCCCACATGCAGCATCAAGAACCTTATCATCTGCTTTAAGATTTAATAAGTTCAAAACCCTCCTTCTTATTTTTCTCTCTC
>Ga0209212_1007125_pt1 | contig 12502 bp, 10 predicted proteins | sample RifGroC2_FD_183996 | JGI IMG/M metagenome (GOLD analysis project Ga0209212, IMG submission 183996) | Groundwater microbial communities from Rifle, Colorado, USA - Groundwater C2 (SPAdes) (version 2) | ecosystem: Environmental > Aquatic > Deep subsurface > Groundwater | place: Rifle, Colorado...
CTCGATGGGGCTCATGTCGGGTCTGTCCTTAGGGGTAGTCATACGACTAGGCGTACTCCTATCACTTAGAATCAGCAACAGGGGTGTCCGTTCGAAACGGGGGCAAGCTCATTGGGAGTAAAAAATCTGCCTACAAGAACTGACTAGCTATTGTCAGGAATTATTTTCTGGTCAGAGTTTCCCCCCTCTCCGACGGTGATGGGCATATTCAACCCCTTAGGCCCCTGTAAAGGCTCGATTTTGCGCTATACCCCTGATTCTGGTGTAAATCTGTGGGCAATTGTAGGGCTGAAATGAATAGAAGATGACTAGATCTTCTGAAATTTGATTTCCAGCATTTTCCGAAATAATACACAATAATTATCCTGCCAACTAATTTGTTTGACATTCCAAATATAAGTATATGTGTGTGCACTTATAAGAGGCCATTATTTTTAAGACGTTTACTTGAAGGGGTGGAGCGGCAGGTAACTAATGGGTTGTTTACATTCTCCGTCATTGTAGTCGACAATGACCGATTGGAGTCTGCCAAACAGGTGATCTCCGAGTTCGCTGTCGCATCCACCGTTACGGTGACGTATTGTATTGAACCGCAACAGAATATCGCGTTGGCCCGTAACAAGGCCATAGATAATGCAACTGGAGATTATATTGCTTTCATAGACGATGACGAATTTCCTGAGAACACCTGGCTCCGCACTCTCTTCGAGGCATGCAATAAATATGGAGTAGATGGTGTTCTCGGACCCGTTAAACCGCACTTTGACGAGAAACCACCCAAATGGATTGTCAAAGGGAAATTCTATGAGAGGCCAACATACGAAACGGGGTTCAAAATCGATTGGACCAATGGCCGAACCGGAAATGTGCTGCTAAAGAGGCAAATTTTTAATTTGGTCCATCCTGCCTTTAATCCGGAATTCCTTACAGGCGAAGATCAGGATTTTTTTAGAAGAATGATTCATGAAAAAGGTCATGTATTTATCTGGTGTAACGAGGCGATCGCCTACGAGATCGTTCCGCCTATCCGGTGGAAACGTAGATTTATACTTCGACGTGCTTTGCTGCGTGGCAAGGTGTCTATAAAACATCCTACATTTGGAGTCCTCAATACTACGAAATCCATGGTTGCGGTCTTGGCGTATAGTCTTCTATTGCCCGTTTTCCTTCTTTTGGGGCAACACGTGCTCATGCAGTATTTGGATAAAATTTTCTGGCACATCGGAAAACTCGTTGCAGTTCTGGGGCTTGATCCAATAAAGGACAAATATGTAACTGAGTAACCCTGTGGGACTGCAAGCGCAGGAGATAATGACCATGGACAAAGAACAATTAATCATTACATCGGAGGATCTTATTCTTGTAACCGGAGCCGCCGGGTTCATTGGATCCAAGTTGGTTGAGAGCTTGATAGGTAAGGGTTTTCGGAATATTCGGTGCTTTGTCAGGCCTTCCAGTGATATCGATAAAATAAATTATCTGATTAAGAGAGTTAACGGTGCAAGTGTCGAGGTTTATAAAGGGAATTTATTGTCACCAGAGGATTGTAATAATGCGATGAAAGATGTTAAGGTCGTTTATCACCTTGCAGCAGGAACAGGTGATAAATCCTTCCCCAACGCGTTCATGAACTCTGTAGTGACAACAAGAAATTTGCTAGAGGCGACCATACAAAATAAATGCCTTAAACGGTTTGTTAATATCAGTTCATTTTCCGTCTATTCCAACGTAAACAAAACGAATAGAAATATTTTAGACGAAACATGCCCGGTTGAAGAGAACCCTGAACTCAGGGGAGATGCGTATTGTTTTGCGAAGTTGAATCAGGACAAGATCGTTATGGAATATGGGAGGAAATTCCACATTCCGTATGTTCTTCTGCGCCCTGGCGTTGTATTAGGACCGGGAAGAAATAAAATTGCGGGCAGGGTTGGCATAGACACTTTTGGGTTATTTCTTCATCTTGCAGGTTCCAATCCTGTTCCCATCACTTATGTTGACAACTGCGCCGAGGCAATTCTCCTCGCTGGAATAAAGCGGGGCGTAGACAATGAAGTTCTTAACATCGTAGACGATGATCTTCCATCAGGCAGACAATTTCTGCGGTTGTACAAGAAGAACGTCAATAATATTAAATCCGTTTATATACCACATGCTTTGAGTTATCTCCTTTTCTTCTTGTGGGAGCGTTACTCAATCTGGTCACAGGGGCAATTACCACCCGTTTATACTCGAAAAGCGTGGCATGCCTATTGGAAAGGAAGCCAATACAGCAATGAAAAGCTAAAAAAGCTATGCGGTTGGAGGCCGATGGTGCCAATGTCCGAGGGATTGAAAAGTTATTTCAATAGCTGCCGCGAGGCACAAAGGCATGCTTAAGATCGCTATTATTGGATGCGGAAAAATTGCCGATTCGCATGCGTCAGTTATTCAAAGAATAAAGGGGTGTGAGCTTGTAGCCGTCTGCGACAGAGAAGAACTCATGGCAAGGCAACTCAGCATAAGGTTCGGTGTTAAGCATTGTTTTACTGAGGTTGAAGATTTGCTAAAGTCATGCCGTCCTGATGTAGTTCACATCACTACACCGCCACAAAGTCACTTTGAGATTGCGAAACAGTGTCTTGATAAAAATATCCACGTGTATGTCGAGAAGCCCTTCACACTATGGACAGGCGAGGCAGAGGAATTAGTCGCAATTGCAGAAGGAAAAAAGCTAAAGTTGACCGTCGGACATGATGATCAATTCAGCCACGTGGCGAGAAGAATGAGAGAACGCGTTAAAAGCGGCTACCTAGGCGACCGTATTGTACACATGGAAAGTTATTATTGTTATGTGCTAGAGGGAGATAGCTATGCGAGAGCCTTATTAGGAGATAAAGAACACTGGGTTCGGAAATTGCCCGGTGGGTTATTGCATAACATTATCAGTCACGGCATTGCACGAATAGCAGAATTTTTAAGTGACAACTCACCGGAGGTAGTAGTCGAAGGGTTTGTGAGTCCTTTATTAGCGAACTTGGGCGAGGAAGATATTGTGGATGAGCTTAGGGTTATGATACGGGATAAGGAGAAAACAACTGCCTATTTCACATTTTCAAGCCAAATGCGTCCGTCATTGCATAAATTTCGGATCTACGGATCCAGGAACGGCCTCCTTCTTGATGAAGATCAACAGACACTGATAGAATTGAGAGGGAGCAATTATAAGAGCTATCTGGCAAAGTTCATACCGCAAATATCATTAAGCCATCAGTACCTTGGAAATGCATGGCGTAATCTGGAACTGTTCCTTGCAAGAGATTTCCATATGGATTCGAGGAAAAAGGCGCTTTTCGAGTCTTTTTATCATTCAATTATTAACAACACCGCTGTTCCAATACCGTATAAAGAGATTCTTCTTACCTCAATAATTATGGATGCGATTTTTGAACAGATTAATAGTATTCATTTGCGGCGTAAAAATATAGTGGCAAATGATATATATATTAAGTAGTACCATTAAGCTTGAATAAGTTAATTTAATCCGTTTTGTAATGATAAAAATAATACTTATAGGAGTGTAAAATATTGTGGATAATAACGAAGAACGCATAATAAATAAAAATGAAATATCAAATAAAAGGAAAAGCTTTGGTTCTTACGTTCTTGTAACTCCTGCTCGCAACGAAGGAGATTATATCGAGAAGACGATTCTGTCTGTTGTGTCACAAACGATTTTGCCGAAGAAATGGGTCATTGTGAGCGATGGTTCAACAGACTCGACGGACGATATTGTCAAACGATACATGTCCGAAAATGAGTGGATCGAACTAATCCGTATGCCGGAACGGAGAGATCGTCATTTTGCCGCAAAAGTGAGTTGTTTCAATGCGGGTTACGAAATGGTTAAAAAATTGCATTATGACATCATAGGGAATCTTGATGCAGATATCTCGTTCGAAAGTGATTTTTTTGAATACCTGCTTGATAAATTCAAAGAAATGCCAAACCTTGGCGTTGCTGGAACACCATTCATCGAAGGGCCCCCCTTTAAGGAAGATAAATTTGAGTATAACTATAATTACGTTAACATTGAGCATGTTTCTGGACAAGCTCAACTATTCCGGCGCGAATGTTTTGAAGATATCGGAGGATATCTCCCAATCAAGGGTGGGGGTGTAGATCTTGTTGCTGTAACAACAGCTAGAATGATGGGGTGGAAAACAAGAACATTTACAGAAAGAAAATTTGTTCATCATAGGAAAATGGGGACCGGTAGCAGTTCATTATTAAAATCGCGGTTTAGATTCGGCAAACAGGATTATTATCTTGGGTCACATCCTGTTTGGGAAATATTTAGGAGCTTCTACCAGATGAAGTCAAAACCATATGTATTGGGGGGACTATTTCTTTTTTCTGGGTATTTTTTGGCTTTTCTAAATAGAATTCAAAGACCAATTACACAAGAATTCGTTAAATTCCGCAGGAAAGAGCAAATGAAACGGCTTAAAAAAATATTATTTAATTAAACTTGAAATATAATATATGTACTGGAAACGATGAGGCTGAAGGATTAAGATTATTTCTAAAAGTTCTCCTATCTGTAGTATAAATTAATGTACATTCAGGTTTGGGGAAACAGCATGAGTGAAAAATTCATTGATCCAATAACCAAGGAAGAACTCTATAAAGACAACGATGGGAATCTATATTCCTTACATTTGAATAACCGTAGAACGTACAAATTATACGATGGATGCTTCGATTTTGTTAAACCATCTCTTACCGTAAAAGAAGTTAGAGAAATTTATGACGATGCTTACTCAAGGAGAACAACTTCACAGACAACTACAAATATTTCACAAATAACATTGGCATCTCTAGCTGAACAATGGGAAGACAATACGATTCCATGGAGAAAAACGATGTTAGATGCTCTCGGCGAGCTTTCAGGCAAGGAAATTCTCTTGCTTGGCAACGGAGCATCATTCAAAGAATTCTTCTTTTTACACCTCGGTGCACGCGTCATATTTACTGATCTGTCATTGGAGGTAGTGAGACGTGCTCAGTATATGTTCCGGCGATCTGAACTATTTGAGAAATACAGTAGTTCGATTGAGTTTCATGCTGTTGACGCCATGCGCTTGCCGTTTCGCGATGGAACCTTCGATATAATATATGGTTCGAAATTCGTGGGATTTCTTGATAGCCATCTACTTTTTTTCTCTGAGGTTAGCAGATGCCTAAAACCGAATGGCATTTGCAGATTTTCCGATGACGCGGTCGCGCCCTTATGGGATTATGCAAAACGTAAGTTTGTACGACCAGTACGAAAACTGATATATCGTTCACCAACGCCCCATGATATTCTTAGATCTAAGGGAGAGGGCGGGTTTAGAAAAGAGGATCTTTCTGTATTCATGGAGAAGTGTGGATTCAGGAAAATGTTATTTGTTAGAGAGAATTTTTTTCTACGGATTTCACAACTTATTTGTGGAAAGTTGTTCGACTGGAATCCAATATATCTAAATCGTGCGAGACCGTTGTTTCTTGTAATGAAATGGATTGATGATTGCTTATACAAAACTTATTGGATGAAAAATAATTATATCGCATTAACTTGGGGATTTGATAAATAAAATAATGCAATTTCCGCCTTGCGTGGTAAGCAAAATCTTTTCCCTTCAATAGCGTTAAAGGGGCTCCCATCCTTCTTCCCTGATATATTTTTATCCCTGCCCTAAATCACGATGGAGACACCATTTCAAGATGCATTGGCCCACATGGCCGGATACCAACTATATTTTTTTCTTGCTCATAATATCTAATAGGAATAATTAATTTAACAGGGGTAAATGGATAATGGATGATATTCTGTTATATAGAAGGCAGTTCTTTATAACAAATGAAGTTATCAAAGGACTAGAAAAATGGCAATGTCAAAAAATCCATGATTATTATTTATATGCTCATCCTGATCTCGAGTTGACAAAAAAGGAAGGATTGAATTCTTTGATCGTTCTAATTGGATATATTTTCGATCCGATCAATCCGGAAAAAAACAATGAAGAGATATTATCGGATGTGATTGTGAAAATTCAAAATATGCAAGATTTTATCTTTACAATAAAGCCATATGTTGGACGTTATGCGCTCATTTATCTAGACAAGGATCAATGTGCGATCTTTCATGATGCACTAGGGTTGCGGGAAATATATTATTGTACGAATAAGAATAAGGTTATATGCGGATCTCAACCGAATCTAATTAGTCGCTATTCTGATCCGAAACTTGGTGTAACAGAAAATAGAGATATATTAGATTTCTATCAAAACGATATGAAGCTTGTTCGTTCTGGACGAGCCTGGGTAGGGGATGAGACGTACTTCAAAGATGTTAAGCATCTAATGCCTAACCACTATCTAAACATACAGTCGTCAACTACGATAAGGTATTGGCCAAACAAAAAACTTGAAAAAATGGATCTGGATATTGCGGTCAAACTATCTTGCAAATATTTAAAGGGTGTTTTAAAGGCGGTGACAAGTAGATACAAGGTAATGATGGCAGTTACATCAGGGATCGACAGCAGGTCGTTGTTGGCAGCATCGAAAGATGTCCAAGATAAAATTTATTATTTTATTAATCAAGAACACACTTTGAATAACAAGAGCGCTGATATATATATCCCAAAGAGCATGTTCGAGCGACTGAAAATACCATTTCATATTCATCGCATTAAGGGCCCTGTGGACGAAGAATTCAAGAAAGTATTTCTGCAAAACACATTCATGTCAACAGACCGAATATTACCTACAATTTACAACGTGTATTACAAAAAACATCAGGACAAAGTGAACTTGCTTGGGGTGGGTGAACTAGGACGTGAGTATTATGGTGAGGCGCCAAGCGAGCTGACAGGGTACTACCTGGCGCATAAGCTAAAATATAGATCCTCTCGTTACTCAACCGCTCAATGCGAACGATGGTTGCAGGAAGTAAAAGAAATATCGAAAAATTATAATGTAGACATCATGAAACTATTTTTATGGGAAGTTTTGTTGGGAAACTGGGGCGCCGTCGGCAATTCCGAATCAGATATCGCCATTGAAGAGTTCGATCCGTATGACAGCCACTATATCTATGAGATCATGTTTTTTGTGGAACAAGGTCGGGGAAGATCGGGAATTGGTGAACTATTCGAGGGTATGTTTATGGATATGTGGCCGGAGTTGATGGATTATCCGTTCAACCCGAACGACACGTACAAGAAGCAAATAAAATATTTGTTTCAAAAGTTAGGTATATACAAGTATCTGAAAGAAGGAAGATACATATATGATCGATGGAAATTTAATAGGATGATGGGTAAGAATTGAAAATATTATTTCAAATTTCTAATAGCTTGAATTTTCCATTTAACGTGTAATTGTCACGTGTTTAAATGAAACCACTCGTATCCATCCTGATCCCAGCCTATAACGCAGAATCGTGGATTGCCGATACTATTCAATCCGTATTGGCGCAGACATGGCCAAGGAAAGAAATAATAATCGTGGATGATGGTTCGACGGACGGAACTTTAAACATCTCCCGACGATTTGAGTCATCTTTACTAAATATAATACAACAAGAGAACGAGGGTGCCAGTCGAGCCAGGAACAGAGCGTTGCGCGAGTGTCAGGGTGACTACATACAGTGGCTTGATGCGGATGATCTTCTGGCTCCTGATAAAATAGAGCGGCAATTAGCTCTTGCTGCCAACCAGACTGCACAGGACATATTGTACGCTTCGGCATGGGGAAAATTTTATTATAGACCAGATAAGTCGCATTTCCAGCCAACCCCCCTTTGGCGAGATCTTGAAGCCTTGGAATGGCTCATATTGCGGCTAAATAATCCTTGGATAATGCCTCCCTCGGCGTGGCTTGTCAGTCGATGGCTATCTGATAAAGCGGGTCCTTGGGATGAACGTCTGACACTCAATGACGATGGAGAGTATTTCTGTCGAGTTGTTTCAAGAAGTACTAAGGTCAAGTTTGTTTCGGAATCTCGTTGCTATTACCGAGTAGGCAATCTATCCAGCTTAAGTTGGTCGAGATCGCAAAATGCGTTGGAATCTCTTTGTCTTTCGATCGATCTGGAAACTCGCCATGTCCTGGATCGAGAAAACAGTGAGAGAACTCTGAGAGCTTGCATTAACCGTCTAAATATCGGTGTTTCCATCTTAGATATCGAAGCTCCTCGACAGGCCCATATTCTTCGCCAGCGAATTAAAGAATTGGGAGGAAAGAATGTGCCCATAAAAACCTCGAGGAAGTTTGCACTTGCCAAAGGTATAATAGGTAAAAGAAACACTATGCTTTTGAAGTGGGTCCTAACGAAGACAAAAAGTCGGATTTGTTCCGGCTTAGAGCGGTGGCTATAATATATTCTGTCGTTGTTTATTATGAAACCATCAAAGATGGAACAATCTCCCTGCCTGAGTTGATCCCGATCGTAATCAGATAGCGAGAGAAGAGAAAGGGATTATGTCTTTACAAGCCGAATTCATCATTGCGCCGCCCAGGAGATGGCTCTCCATCAACTGGCAGGAACTATGGCGGTACCGGGATCTTTTTCTGGTACTGGCCTGGCGCGACATTGCCGTGCGCTACAAGCAAACCGCACTGGGAGTCGTCTGGGCGATTTTCCAGCCATTTGTAACGATGATCGTCTTTACCTTCATTTTCAACCGGATGGCCAACATCACCAGCGGAGACGCAACCCCCTATCCGGTCTTTCTCTATGCGGGGTTGCTGTTCTGGCAGTACTTTTCCGGCACCCTGACCAATGCCAGCAACTCCATGATCAGCAATGCTCCCCTGATCCAGAAGGTCTACTTTCCCCGGCTCATCGTACCCGCAACCGCTGCCACCACCGGCCTGATCGATCTGGCCATTTCGGCTGTCATCCTCGTTGGCATGATGATCTATTACGGGGTGGCCCCGCACCTGGTCGGCATTCTGATCCTTCCTGTTCTCTTGGGTTGTGCCGTTCTTAGCGCCTTGGGGATGGGCCTGCTGCTGGCGTCGTTGAATGTCAAGTACCGGGACGTCCGCTTCGCACTGCCGTTCTTCATCCAGAGCATGCTGTACGTCACGCCGGTCATCTACCCGGTCAAAATGCTGGACAACTACCCCGTGGTCAAAGGTCTCATGCTCTGGCTAAACCCGGTATCGGGGGTCATCACCACCCTCCGTGCCGGACTGCTCAGACAAGGGTCGATCGATTTCGGCGTGCTGGGTATTTCCCTGCTGATGAGCATGGTCTATTTTGCCTGCGGGCTGTATTACTTTCGAAGCACCGAGCGATATTTCGCGGACATCGTGTAGGGTATGAGCAAGCCGATCATTGAAGTGGAAAACCTCGGCAAGCGCTACCAAATCGGCGCAACGAGGGCGCCGTACTTATCCCTGCGCGAGGAAATGGCCAAGAAGGCTCGCAGCATTTCGTCGGCATTTACACGGATATTATCCAATGGCCGGATGGAGCCATCCGGCAACGAGACGGATTTTTGGGCTTTGAGCGACGTCAACTTTTCCGTGCAGGAAGGGGAGGCGGTCGGCATCATCGGCCGCAACGGCGCCGGCAAGAGCACCTTGTTGAAGATCCTCTCCCAGATCACCCCCCCGACCAAAGGACAGATCACCATGCGCGGCCGGGTGGCAAGCCTGCTGGAGGTGGGGACCGGGTTCCATCCAGAACTGACCGGTCGCGAGAATATTTTCCTCAACGGTGCGATCCTGGGGATGAGCCGGGCGGAGATCAGGAGAAAGTTCGACGAGATCGTCGCCTTTGCCGAGGTGGACAAGTTTCTCGACACGCCGGTGAAGCATTATTCGTCGGGAATGTACGTGAGACTGGCGTTTGCCGTGGCGGCGCACCTGGAGCCGGAGATCCTTGTGGTGGATGAGGTGCTGGCGGTGGGGGATGCACAGTTTCAAAAAAAGTGTTTTGGGAAGATGGAGGATGTTGGAAAAGAAGGGCGAACGGTTTTATTTGTGAGCCATAATATGGGCATGATATCACATCTTTGTAGACAGGTTTTTCTTCTAAATAATGGGTTAATAGTAAAAAGCGGAGATGCTGAAGAAGTAATATCGTATTATATGAAAAGCGTTAAGATTGGTGGGGAAAAATGCTATAAATATGAAGGATCTGGAAATAAGACGAGGGAAATTTATATATTAGAGGTAAGCACAGTTGATAACAACAGCAATAATGTATCGGATTATAATATTTCTGATCCGGTGATATTAAATATACATTTAAAAATAAATATATTGCTAAAAGATGTAATGGTAGGAATTGCAGTAAAAGATCAGCGTGGTCGGAAGGTATTTACGACCCAAAGACCATTAAGCTCCTTTGAATTAAATGGGGGCGATTGTAGTCTTGCACTACAAATTAGAATACCTGCAAATTTTTTAGTTCCAGGTACATATTCTTTTGAAATCGGTTTGCATATCCCCAACATTCAAATTGTTGATTTGTTGGATGAAGTATGCATGTTTACTATAATGGAAACTGGTTCAGAATTTTATATGTATGAGGGAGTGGACCAAGGATGTGTATTCGCTAAATGCGAGTGGCAAGTTCAGGCAATTAAATATTAATATGCATTTGGACTGCGCACGGAGCTGAAATGAGCTTTGACCGGAACCAATTGATTCTGTGGAAATAGAAATTCTCTATATTTAAGGGAAGGTCTAACTTGCGTGTGCTATACGATGGTTCGATTTATTCGTCTCAAGTGGCTGGCGGAATTAACAGATATTTCTCCAATATCATCAAAAACCTCCCACCTGATTTTGTGCCAATTCTGACAACGCGATATATTCGTACATTAAACTACCCGGAGCACCCTGCATTAAAGGTTTACAATTTCCCGGTATTTCGCCCAAGTCGCATCTCAAGACCCTTGGGAAAACTCTATTTCAGAGCCGCCGCCAGGCTTGCTCAACCTGACCTGGTTCATCCCACGTATTATTCCAGACTCATCGGTAAAAAAATGAGCCTTCGGCGTTCTCCATTGGTGACTACTGTATGGGACATGATACATGAAATATATTCAGATACGATAGATCCTTATGGCGTAGTCGCCCGAGAAAAGAAAGAAACTATTCTTAGATCGGATGCCGTGCTCTGCATTTCGGAGAACACAAAGGCAGATCTTTTGAACAGGATCAAAGTGCCAGAGGAGCGAATCATCGTCACCCATTTGGCCTCAGGAATCGATGCCTCCATTTCCTATGGTGACGAAGCGATACCCGAGCGACCTTATTTTCTGTACGTGGGCTCTCGCGCTCCTTATAAAAACTTCGATGGATTATGCAGGTCGTTAGCGAGAATAATTGAAAGCAGACCAGATATAATGTTATGTGTCGTGGGTTCACCGTTCAGTAGTAAAGAGAATGAGTTGATTGGAGAGCTTGGCCTTATGACGGTGATTGAGAACTACGGCGAAGTTTCGGACAGTCTCTTGGCCAAACTTTACAGGTGTAGTGTTGCTTTCGTCTATCCATCGCAATATGAGGGCTTCGGTATACCACCACTCGAAGCGATGGCCTGTGGAACAGTCGTCATTGCTACCAACGCCTCAAGCATTCCAGAGGTTGTAGGTGACGCTGCCGTGCTCTTCGAACCATCTGAGACGGACAGTCTTACCGAAGCACTGTTCTTTGTACTAGATCATCCGGCAAAGCGTTCGCATTTCATTTTAAAGGGCTACGAAAGAACTAAGCAATTCAACTGGATGAAGACCGCTTCGCAGACCGTTCAGGTTTACAGGTCTTTATTATGAAAAAAGCGTTGATTTTTGGTGTCTCTGGTCAGGACGGAAGTTATCTTTCGAAGCTTCTGCTTTCTAAGGGGTTGAGGTATACGGGACATCAAGAGTTGCACAAACTCAAGCATTTGGAAACCTCAGGCAGGAGGATTGGCCGCGGGCGGCCACCGAAGCATCGCTGTTGCTTTCTTTGCCCGACGGCTAGGCGTTGTCACGGATCAGCATTGTTACCCCGCTCTATAACCAGGGGCAATTTCTGGAGGAAAGCATACGTTCGGATCACCTGCAGGGATGCGCGGAGCGGATCCCGTTGTTATCTTTGAACCAATCCAACAACTGCTCCAGAACCATTCTGGTGTTCTCCAAGCGGTTCACATGCACGTGACCCTACTTAAAGATCTTGTTAAACCGTTCCGCCATCCCGTTGCTTTTGGGAATTTTTAAAGGGATTATGTCCTTACAAGCCGAATTCATCATTGCGCCGCCCAAGAGATGGCTCTCCATCAACTGGCAGGAATTATGGCGGTACCGGGATCTTTTTCTGGTGCTGGCCTGGCGAGATCTCGCTGTGCGCTACAAACAAACCGCGTTGGGGATTGTCTGGGCGATCTTCCAGCCGTTCGTCACAATGATTGTCTTCACCTTCATCTTCAACCGGATGGCCAACATCACCAGCGGAGACGCAACCCCCT
>Ga0209212_1007127_pt1 | contig 12496 bp, 11 predicted proteins | sample RifGroC2_FD_183996 | JGI IMG/M metagenome (GOLD analysis project Ga0209212, IMG submission 183996) | Groundwater microbial communities from Rifle, Colorado, USA - Groundwater C2 (SPAdes) (version 2) | ecosystem: Environmental > Aquatic > Deep subsurface > Groundwater | place: Rifle, Colorado...
TTGGAGGACATCAGCTCGGGATTAATAAAAGCTCGAAACATCCTAAAGAATCTTACGAATTTATTAAATTTATCACAAGTCCCGAGTCACAAAAGTTTCTGGCTATGAATTCCCTGTTCCTGCCTTCAAGACATTCGGTTTATAAAGATGAAAAACTTGTAAAAGCATACCCGTTTTTGAAAACATATTATGAAGAAATTATTCCCACAATTAAATCAAGACCGTTAGATCCTTATTATGTAATGTTTTCCAGCGCGCTGCAGTCGGAATTTTCTGCTATAATTGTCGGGCGGCAATCTATTGATAAAAGTTTAAAAATAGCAAAAGATCAAATCGAATTTATTATTGATAGCTCTAAGGAAAAAAACAGCCGCATATTAACAAAGAGCAGTAATCACGATAAAAAAGAAAAGACGAAATAAATGAATTTTTTGAAAAAAATAAGTTTAACTTCTGATGAAAAAAGAGCTGTTTTGCTAGTAGCTCCGGCGGTTATACTGATTTTTTTCGTGGCAATCATTCCTATTATTAATATTTTCTACTTAAGCCTTTTTAGAAAAGTGCTCATATTTGATATAACCAAATTTATCGGCTTTGATAACTACAGGCACTTACTTGTGGATCAAAGGTTCTGGAATAGTTTTTTTAACAATGTTAATTATTCGTTCTTTTCTGTAGCAATAGAGCTTGTTTTGGGTTTGACAATCGCTTTAATCCTCAATCAAAGCTTTAAAGCAAGGTGGTTAATCAGGACAGCTATTCTTATTCCCTGGATTTTGCCGACAGTTATCGCATCAAAGTTCTGGAATATAATTTTAGACCCTCAATATGGTCTTGCAAACAAGATACTGTTTAACTTGCATATAATTCATACAAATATAAACTGGTTAGGAGATCCTTTTTGGGCGATGAAGTGTGCAATAATGGTTGATATATGGAAATATACACCGTTTTTATCGCTTTTGTTGCTTGGAGGGCTTCAGTTAATTCCGAAAGAATTATACGAAGCGGCAATTCTGGATGGAACAAACAAGTTTCAAAGTTTTAAAAACATTACGCTGCCTCTGCTTATGCCGACTATGCTTGTTGCATTACTTTTCAGGACAATGGATTCTTTCAGCGCGTTTTCTGTCGTTTATGTATTAACTAATGGGGGACCGGCGGACAGTACGGAGCTTATGTCTTTATATACTTTCAAAACCCTTTTTCAGAGTTTGCAATTTGGTTACGGGGCGGCTATTTCCGTAATTATTTTTCTGTGCGTGCTTCTTATAAGCATATTTTACTTATATTCATTTAGTTATAAAACCAAGGATGTTGATTGATGAGATCAAGATTTAATGAAATAAAAGGAAGAGCTTTTTATATTTTTCTTTTGGTGGCATGGTGCGCTGGCCCTTTAATTTTGCTTTTATTTTACTCTCTTTCCGATATAAATTCTGGTTATATAGATTTCAAAAACTATATAGCTCTTTTGCATGATGAAAATTTCCGTGCCGTAATGTTAAATAGTCTAATTGTTTCAACTGTTTCAACTTTTCTTTCGCTTAGTTTGGCGACAATTTCAGCGTATGCCATTACAAGAAAAAACATCAGGTTCGGTCAAACGGCTTTATTCCTGTTTTTGGCTATTTCAATGTTTCCGTCTATCGCGACATTAAGCCCTTTATATCTGATTTTTAGAGAAGTGGGCTTAAGAGATACGCTTATATCTCTAATAATTCCTTATACGGTATTTTCTTTGCCCATTGCGATATGGATGTTGTCAGGCTATTTCAAGCAAATCCCTAAAGAACTTGAGCTATCAGCAAAGATGGACGGGTGTTCGGGGTTTACGATATTTTGGAAAATCCTGTTTCCTCTTTTAAAATCAGGACTGGCGACCACGGCTATTTTGGTCTTTGTTACTAACTGGAACGAGTTTATATATGCTGTAGCGTTTACCACAACTAATTTTTCGCGGACTTTGCCAATATATATAAGCAAATTCCCTACAGCAACAGACAATGTAATAGGTCAATTAACCGCCAGTTCTGTTATCGGGGCAATTCCTCTTATCTTAATTATTCTTTTCTTCCAGAAAAGAATTGTAGCCGGCTTAACTTCCGGTGCGGTGAAGGAATAAAAACGGCATGCTGAACTTGATTAAACAGACCCTGAAACAAGTTCAGGGTAACATCGTCGTTTAAAAATCTTAATCAGGGATATATTCTAAGAGTTCTTGAGTATTACATTCTAGGGCTTTACAAAGTTTTTCTATCGTATCAAAACTAATATAATTCGTTTTTTCATAATAAATTTTTGTAAGAGTAGGTCGTCCGAGTCCCGTTAAACGGTGCAACTCGGTTATTTTTATTTTTTTTCGTCCCATTAATTCTGATAAATTATTTTTTAACATAACTAAATTATAACAATTTTAAAATGCTTGTTGACATAACGTAATTACTACGTTACATTATGAAAATTAGTAATAGTATTTTTCTTTACAAAGAGGAAACAATTATGGGTAAAAAGCAAAAACTTTATAATTTAAGAGCAAATATTTCCGCAGATGCTCAAAAAATTGAATATCTGTTAAAAAACGTGATTTTTAAAGCCGAAAGAATCTCAAAAATGTCAGAAAAAATCGGCAGGATTTTAAAGCATTAAAGTTTTTTGAGTTTAAAGTTTTTTTCCCCTAGAATAAAGCATGTTACAAAACCTGTCCCAACTTAAATTTGTTTTCGGATTTATTTAAAACGTTAAATGTTTGAAGGATATAAAAATTCCGAAAACAGTAATTTGAGCGAGGGATGTTAATCTATATAAAAAGCGGCATTCATGTATATCGAAGGACCTTTAAAATCGGGGAAATCGTCGTTTCTGGTTGAAAAGTTTATTGAACTTGTCGAATCGGGGATTTTGACGTCGGAAATACTTGTTATCACTTTAAACAGTTATAAAAAAAATGTATTTTTCGAAAAAATCAGGGAGAGATTAGCGGAACTTCAAATAAACGGACTTGGAGAACTTCCGATTTTTACTTTCAACGGGATTGTTTACAATTCCATTAAATCCAATTGGTCGCTTGTAGAAGAGTTAATCCCTGATAACAGAGGTAAAAGAGAAATCATACCCAACCTTTGCGGGCTTGAAGTTTCGGAACTCTTTATTAAAAGTTGTATTAAGAAAATAAATAAGCGGGAAAAACTTGAAGAAAGCTTAAGGGATTACAAGTCGCACAAAAGCCTTAAGCACCAGATTTTAAGAAGACATTCGCTTATTACAAACAATTTTCTTGATCAGGATGAAATTATTGACAGGTCTGAAATTTTAGATGAGTCAATGGGTAAACTTGCTCAGGAAGTGCTTGAAGAGCTTAGAAAATCCGCGAATAATTATAGATGTTTTGATCAATACAAACAAATTTCAACTTTCTTTTTTTTGGTTGACAGCGGCAAAATTGATTTTGGCAGGATAAAATATCTTCTGGTTGACGATTTTGATGAAACCACATATTCCGCGCAGTACTTTATAAGTAAGCTTATCCCCGAAGTTAAAGAGTTTTTTATAGCTGTAGACCCTCAAGGGAGTTCCAGAAGAGGATATTTATGCGCAAATCCTTGCGGTTATGAGGATATAAAAGCTTCAAATCCTTCTGAAATAATTAATTTAACTTCAAAAAAGCCTTCTTATGATGATGCGCGGGAGTTGTTTCAGGCAATTATAAATGATAAAACGCCCGAATTGAATAATATTAGTCTTATTGAAAATTCTATCCGGCATGTGGAAATGTTGGAGCAGGTTTTTGCTAAAATAAAAGTTCTTATCAATAATGAAAAAATTTCTCCCGATGATATTGTGCTTGTGGCTCCTTCAATGGACGGGACTTTGAAACACGCGCTGAAAGAGTTTTTTGAGCTGGAAAATATTGATTACCAATTTCTGACAGGCTCTAAGAAGATTTTTGACGATCCGCTGGTTTTTGGGACGCTCATAATTCTTCAGTTAATAAACGAAGAGTGGCGCTTTAAGCCGAAAACCTTTGAAATTAGGTCTTTGTTGACCGGCATGTTGGGAATTCCGACTGTTTTTTGCGAGGAAATACTTGAAAAATACGAAAATACAAGATATATCTCTATTCCTGATTGTCATTCTGAGAGCTTTAGCTCGAAGAATCTATCCAGTGATGAAAATAGTCAAATGGACAGATTACCCCCTTCTTTTTCGATACTTAATCGAAAAAGCGGGTTCCCTACTTCGCTCAGGATGACAGATAGGACTATAGAAAAATTAATAACTGTTATTAACGACTTGAAATCTGCGAAACAGTCTCTTTCAATGCAGGTGGAGAAGATTTTTTCCGAGCTTATCCTTCCCAATATTAACGAAAATCAGAATCTGGAAGACTTCAATAGAATGGTGGAGTCGCTTTTAAATTTTGAAAAATTGCAAAATAAAGTATTTTCTGATAAAGACTGGCTGATTTTGATGAAAGATACTGTTGTTTCCGATAATCCTTCTTATGCGCCGGAAATAAAAGGAAATTGCGTAAAAATTGCGACGCCGCAAAAGGTTATTGACCTTGAAATTGAGTCAAAAATTCAAATATGGTTGGATGTTTCCAGTCGTCAATGGATGAAAGATGACACGGGACCACTTTATAATGCATGGGTTTTTAATAAAAACTGGCAGCAGTCAAAATATACCCCTCAAATCCATAAAAAACTCACGCTGGAAAAGACGGCTCACGTTTTAAGGAAGCTGGTTTTGTTATGTGACGATAAAATTTTCTGTTACGCAAGTCAGCTCGATGTGTCAGGAGCGGAAAATGACGGAGGGATTGAGAGTTTTATCTCTGAGGTAAAGGAAAAGACGGAAATAAAGTTTGAATTTACCCCTCGTAAAGATCAGGCGGCAGTTCTTGAATACAAGTCGGGAAAAATGGCGATTTCCGCTGTTCCCGGTGCAGGAAAAACAAAAATTCTTGAAGCTTTGATTATAAAGCTGATTCAGGATGGAATTAATCCAGAAGAGATTCTGGTGCTTACGTATATGGATTCTGCGGCAAGAAATATCCGTGAGAGAATAAAAACTTCCTGCCCGGATCTTGTAAAATTTCCTCATATCAGCACTATTCATGGTCTTGGATTGAGTATAATCAAGAATGGAGATAATTCTACCAAAATAGGACTGGATGCGGATTTTGATATTTGTGATGACACTTTGAAATTCAAAATAATGCAGGAAATTTACAATAAACTGATTAAAGACAATGATTATCAGTTTAATTCTTTTAATTATGACTATCCGAACGCTATTTCGCAGGCAAAGTTTCTGGAAATTACCTCGGAGAGCATTGGAAAGTATTTATCAAATAAAAGTTCCGAACTTTATCGGGAATTATTCGACTTTTATCCTGTATATGCAGAATATAAAAGAATATTAAAAGAAAGAAGTATGATAGACTTCGATGATTTGTTGATTTACAGCGTTGAACTGTTAAAAAATCATCCTGAAATTAAAAAGCATTTTCAGGAAAAGTTTAAATATATTATAGAAGATGAGGCGCAAGATTCTTCTTCTGTTCAACAGAAGCTGTTCGGGCTTCTTAGCGAAAATAACGGTAATTTAATCAGGTGTGGCGACCCGAATCAGGCAATTACATCGAGTTTTTCTAATTCTGACGTGACGGGATTTAAAGAATTTATTAAAACTACAAATAATCTTGTGGAGATGGATCACTCCCAGCGATGTGTAAATGAGGTTTTTGAGCTTGCAAATTCTCTGGTAGACTGGGCAGGAAGTCAGGAGTTGCTCAAAGATGCTTTTATTCCGTTGAAAATTCATGCCGTGGAAGGTAAAAACCCTGAAACAAAAGATTGTTTAAGTTTTAAAATTTATGAAACCGCTGATGAAGAAAAAGCAAAAATCTTAAAAGAAATTCAAAAACTTAAAAAAAGTGCATTTAATTTCACAATCGGGGTTTTATTAAGGACAAACAGTGCCGTAATTGAATGGGCGCAATTTTTGGAGGCTAATAACATACCGTTTATTTGTTATTCCGAGTCTGTGGCGCAGAAAAAGGTTTTCAGGTTTATAAAAGCGTATCTTGAAGCGTTGAATAATCCCTGGAATAACAAATTAATCAAAATTCTTTATGAAGAATTTGTGAAATCAAATATTTTGCAGTATGAGTTTGATGCGGCTCATTTTCTTGAAAAAGCAGGTTCTCCGTTTATTTGCTTTGGAAAAGAAGACTTGCCTACAGAAACACTGGGCAAATTTCAGGATGAAGTATTAAAATGGCTTGATAAATCAAATTTACCTCCCGAGGAAATCATTGCAGAGCTTGGCGCGAGTTATTTTGATTCTGTTATAGACAAGTCAAACGCAAGAATAATAAGTCTTTTAGTCAGCAGGTTCAGACGATACGACACGGATAATGAAGAAAATAAAACGGTTAATTTGCCTGAAATTTTGAACTATTTGAGTGATTTAGGCGGTAAAAAGTCGCTTAGCGGGGTAAAATTCTTTAATGAAATTGAAAAAGACGATGATAAATATGAATTTGTGCAGATTATGACTGCCCATAAGGCAAAGGGTTTGGAGTTTGATGCTGTATTTATGCCTGAAATGCAGGAAGTTAAGTTTAGTTATCCTGTGACACCCGAAGTTGTTGACATCGGAAGAAGCGGGAAGCTTATAAATCAAATAAGGCAGATTAAAAAACTTCATAAAAGTGTTGATATAATTAAGCTTGAGCAGATACATGAGCATTTAAGGCTTATTTATGTGGGTATTACTCGTGCAAGACATTATCTTTATATGAGCGGTAATGAAAAAGCAAAAAATAGTTGGAATAAAACTAAAGAATATAAGCCTTCTAAAGTTTTAGAGTACTTCATTAATAAATTTTCCAGTTGTCATTGCGAGGAGGCAGCATTGCTGCCGACGTGGCAATCTAAAGCAGGAAAGGATAAAAGATGAAAAATAATCTTTTAAATCATGACCGCTTTAATACATGGCAAACATGCCGGAAAAAATACTATTTAAAATACATAAAAGAGCTTAAATATCCCGAATTTCATCAGGATTACGAGCTGGGAAAGTCTGTGCATGCCTTGATTGACTATTATTTAAGGGGGTTAAACATAGAACATCTCCTGAAAAACGCTGATAATAAGATTATTGATCGTTGGAACGCTATAAAAAACCATCCAATTCTTGACAAAAAAGTAATAAAAACCGAATGGGGGTTTAATACTAATCTTAAAGAAACGCCCTATTGGCTTATAGGTAGAATTGATGCTGTATTTTTTGATGAAGAAAAAGGCAAATACATTATAGCCGATTGGAAAACAGGTATTATTCCCAAAAATATCGACACTAATTTTCAGCACCGGATTTATCTTTACGCGCTTTATCAAAGCAGGAAAGATTTGGGGATTGATTTTAAGCCGGAAAATCTTGTTTTTCAGTATTTTAAAATAATTCCCGAGTCTGTTGAAATTACAGAAATAACTTTTTCAGAAGAAAAAATGCTTGAATATGAAGAAAATTTTGTGAAAATTATAAATAAAATAGAGAATGCTGCTGAATTTCCTGCTCAAGAAAATTGTCATGTTAAAATTTGTCCGTATAATGGACTTTGCAAAAAATAACTAAAAAATATTTAAAAAATGGCAAATATAAAAGATAATGCTATAATATATATTAAATAGGGTAAAAACTATATTTTATTTTTATCTATAAATAAATGAAAGAATAAGGAGAGGAATATTATGGCCAAAGTACTTATATCAATGCCGGATGAGTTTCTTGATAAGATTGATACTGTTGCAGCTTCTGAACAACGGACAAGAAGTGAGCTTATAAGAGAAGCTCTAAGAGGATATATCAGGAGAAGTAACTTAATCAGCAGTGAAACCAGCGAAAGTAAGGCAAAAGTTCTTGAATCAATGCTCGATTAATTGTTGTCTTGTTATTCCTAACAAAGTGAAGGAATCGCAAGATTTGTATGATTATGAGATTGCCGCGACCTTTCCGGTCTCGCAATGACAATTAAAATCAGGGGTAAGTATGCCGGATATATACGATTTTATTAAAGAGCTAGCTGTATTTGAGCTTGAATATATTGACAGTTATGATAATTATCACTGTCTAAACAGTTATGTGAAAAGAGTTAATGAGGATTATATACTTATTTCGCCGCCTCACAAAAATAATCTGGCTCACAATCTTCCTGACGGGCAGGAAATTAGTATTATCTTCAAGACAGAAAAAGGAACTTTTTCCGCTGTTTCTAACGTAATGAATAAACAGCTCGATAGTATGTCGGGACTCAGGATAAGTTTTCCATACAATAGTCAGTTTACTGAAAGAAGAGAATTTTTAAGAGTTCCGCTTAATTTAAAGGTGGAAGTAATCAAATATCTTGATAAAACTTATATGAATATGGAAACTTTTAATATACAGACCCGAAATATAAGTGGAAGCGGTTTATGTTATATTTCTGACAGTCCTCTTGAAAATTATTATGATGTACATTGTAATATTTATCTTGATTATGAAAAAGAGCCTATTTCTATAAGAGCTGAGCACATTTATTCAAAAAAAGTAAAGATAAATAATGAAAAAACTTATCTTACAGCAATATCTTTTGCCGGTATTTCTGAAGAAGATGTTTCAAGGCTGGTAAAGACCTGTTTTAAATACCAGATAGACAATAGAGATAAAAATAAAAACTTTGAGGATCATGAATAAAATGACAATTTTACTTGGAATAGCAATTTTGCTTTCAGTTATAGATTTCAATTATAAATACTAAAAAAAGGGGCAATCGCCCCTTTTAACTTATTCTTTCTTATTCTGCCGAAACTGTTTTACTTAAGCTTCTCGGGTTGTTTACGTCATTTCCGAGAAGTTCTGCCATTTTGTATGTCAATAAATGCAAAACAACGGCGGAATATACAGGCGAAAATTCTTCATTAAATTCTGATATATTAAGATATTCGACAGAAAATTCCGAAAATTTTGAATATATATAATTATCCGCTGCATCTTTTACTATAACAATGTCAGCGTTTCTTTTTTTAATCAATTGCATGGTATTTCCAACTGCAAGCGTGTAATTTACTTCATCGTGTCCGTACTTTGTAATTATTGAAATAACGGGGGAGTTTTCATCCAGCATTGCTAAATGTCCGTGAAGAAATTCGCCTGTTGGATAGCCTCCCGCGTTTATATAACAGGTTTCTTTGATTTTGAGAGAGCATTCTTCCGCTAATCCAAAATTTTGTCCTCTTCCAAGAATGATTAAGCTTTTTTTATCGTGCAGTTTTTGGGCAATTTTGTCAATTTCTTCCGTGTTTGAAATTAATTTTTCTATTTTTTCCGGCATTTGGTGAATTTTTTGTTTATAAAGTTCTATTTCTTCAACCGAAATGCTGTTTTTTTGTTCAGCTAAGTAAATGCCTATTATATAAAGACATACAAGCTGTGAAGCAAAAGATTTTGTTGCGGGAACGCTTATTTCTTTGCCGGCATGAATAAACATGGCTGAATTCGCTGTTGTATGGATTGTTGATGTTTCATTATTTGTTACTGCAAAAGTATATGCGCCTTTTGTTTTAGCAACTTGCAACGCTGAGAGCACATCAGAAGTTTCTCCTGATTGCGAAACAAATATTACAAGGTCATTTGGAGATAAAACAGGATTTCTCACGGAAAACTCGCTGGCATGTTCGACTGTTACAGGGATTTGCGCAACTGATTCAATGAAGTATCTGGTTATATTTCCGGCATTTCTTGAAGAGCCGCTTGCAATTATGTATATTTTTGAGATTTTCTCAAGATTTATATTAATATTTTGGACAGGTTTTTTCTCAGGAAGATAAATTTCTGCCAGTTTTTTGAAAATTTCGGGTTCGTCCTTAATGTCATTCAGCATTTTAATTCCCCTTTTTATATAATCTATTTAATTAAATAGTTAATACTGTCATCCTGAGCAAAGCGAAGGATCTGTCCAATTATGAATTATTGTTTAAATCATAATTGGAATAGATTGCCACGTCGGCACTTCGTGCTTCCTCGCAATGACAACAAAAATTAATTAATATTTCACATTTTCTTAATAATAACAAATTTTTTGACAAATTTGTTAAAAAAGGCAATTTTTTCATATTCCAAGTGTTTATATAAATAAGGATGCTATAAGGAAAATAATTATGCAGAAAAAAAACGACTTTTTTCAGGAAGTTTTTAAAACAAGTGCGTCTGTTGCTATTGAAGATTACAGGGATTTAAAGGAAAATATGACTAACGTTGAATTTTCACTTTCAAAACCCAAAGCAGTTTATCAATATGCAGAAGTCAGAGTTCGCTCAAAAAGATAATCCCCGTCATTTATATATTCATGTACCTTTTTGCAAAAGCAAGTGCCATTATTGCAATTTCATTTCTTTTGCGGATAAAAATGAATTTATAGAGCCTTATTTTGTTGCTTTGAAGCAGGAAATAGCGTTTTATTTTACGGATTGCGAACAGCGGCTGGAAACAATTTATATAGGCGGCGGAACTCCTTCTGTCGTTGATTTTTGTTTTTATAAAGACCTCTTTGAGCTTTTAACAAGTTTGATTAATATTTCTCCTAATGCAGAAATCGCGATGGAAATTAATCCCGGTACTGTTGACCTGAATTATCTTAAAAATATAAGGAATTTGGGGATAAACAGGTTAAGTATCGGTGTTCAGAGCTTTGACGATAAAATTTTGAAACTTATAAACAGGATTCACAGCTCAAAAGAAGCGGTAGAAACCGTAAAGTTGGCTCAAAAAGCGGGTTTTGAAAATATTAGCATTGATTTAATTTACGGGCTGCCGGAGCAAACTGTTAAAAGTTGGGAAAAAACTTTAAAGCAGGCTTTAGCTTTAGGCATAACTCATATTTCAACTTATGGTTTAAAAATCGAGGAAAATACGGAATTTTTTCGTCACAAGCCGAAAAATCTTCCTAACGATGAATCGCAAAGCCAAATTTATCTAAAAACCATAGAAATTCTTGAAAATAACGGGTTTAATCACTATGAAATAAGTAATTTCTCAAAAAAAGATTTTGAATCAATGCATAATCTTTGTTACTGGAAAAATCAGGAATATTTCGGGTTTGGATTAAGCGCGCACGGGTATTTGGATGGAATAAGATATTCTAATACAGAAAATCTTGAAAAATATTTGGAGAATCCGATAAAACGAGCTTTTGAAAACCCCGTTTCTGTTTCTGAAAGATTTGAAGAGGCAATTTTTCTGGGTTTAAGGCTCATCGAGGGTATAAATATGGAAGAATTTAAGGCTAATTACGGAATTGATATTCGTCAAAAATATTCTAAAATTATCGAAAAATATATTAATTATGGGTTTATGGCATGTGAAGAGAATAATTTAAGACTTACAAATCATGGAATTCTATTAAGTAATTCAATTTTGGCGGATTTTTTGGCGTGAATTGCCAATTAATTTTTAACTGTCATTGCGAAGGCTTTAGCCTGAAGCAATCCAAAAAATATTATCTGTTTTTGCTTTAGATTGCTTCGTCGCTTTGCTCCTCGCAATGACGATCCGAGAAGTTACATTCCTAAACACCTCTTTACAAAGCTTAATATATTGAAATCTTAAAATATATACTTTCTAAAGCTTATATATTTATTTAAAAAATACACAAAATATAAAAAATTTAAATATTTTTAATATTTAATAAAAAACCATGATTGTTTTTATAGAAAAAGCAATTTTTGTGATTTTCTTTTGTTTATATAAGTACAAAGGGAAAAGGTTAATTATATTTTTTTTAAAATTTAAAAATTTCCATAAAAGGGATCAAGGGAGGAATAGGTATGGGAACAGACGCGGTAAATTTAATTTGTGTACCTGCAAATAAGCTTAATCAAGCTAATGCGACTAATCAAAGTTCTCCGATTCAACAGCAATCGAACAATGACGTATTTAAATTGCCTGCAAATTTAAAACCGGGTGATAAAGTTGTTTTTGTTGCTCCTGATGGAAATAAAACAGTTTATCAGTGTGGTACTGAAGTTGTAGCCGGTTCGGAAACTTCATGTAATGAGTCTCAAACAGCAGATATTGCTTGTGCTAATCCATGTGCAAATAATTTCGGCAGTTTAACAATGTTTGATAACTCTGATCTCGGGTCAATGATTTTAAATTTAAACAGACAATCTGTTCAGACGGCAGGAGCTTCACAAGCTCAAAATAATACTGCTTCTCAAGCGGGTAACAATATTTACGATATAGCTTTCCAAAAAGCTGTAGATAAGCTTACAAAAAAACTTGACAAAGGCGAGATAACGGAAAAAGAATTTATAACACAATTAAAAGATCTTAAAAAAGAAATTAAAACATATGCAAAAGAAGAAATTACAGAAGATGAAGCTGAAGTAAATGAACAAAGAGATGAAAAACTGTCAGCCCCTCAAAAAGATGCCATTAAAAAGTTTTT
>Ga0209212_1007128_pt1 | contig 12495 bp, 9 predicted proteins | sample RifGroC2_FD_183996 | JGI IMG/M metagenome (GOLD analysis project Ga0209212, IMG submission 183996) | Groundwater microbial communities from Rifle, Colorado, USA - Groundwater C2 (SPAdes) (version 2) | ecosystem: Environmental > Aquatic > Deep subsurface > Groundwater | place: Rifle, Colorado...
AAGTGACGACAAATCGATATTTTCCTGATATAGACGCAATTGAGACAGCAGTCAGAAAAAAACAACGTCAAATTAAAAGCAATAAGATTCGCTCATCATGTAATGTTAATTAATGCCGTTACTATAACAGGCCGCACATGATAAAGGCATCCGTAATAATTCCCACGTATAATCGAAGAAAACTGCTTTGCGATACACTCAAAAACCTTATTGAACATCTGCCTCCAGATGTAGAAATCATAGTAGTAGATCAAAGTGAAGATGTTTACAGTGCCTTATGGAAATCATTAAGAGTCACAGCAATCTGGTTCACTATTATAAAATCTTTATAAATAGTCTACCACATGCCAGGAATTACGGACTAAATCAAGCAATTGATGAAATCATCATATTTTGTGACGATGATGTCATACCCACTGATAATTTTATAAAAAATCATATTAGAAACTATAAAGACAAAGAAGTAGGTGGTGTAGGTGGACGTATTATTCAGAATGGAAAACAGTCTTACCCTTTTCCAAGTGCAAAATACGCAGAGAATGAAAAAATATAGAACCATAACAGAGTTGTAGGAAAAGTTCGGCAATGGGATGCATACCTCATTGACAACTTTGATGCAACAATTAGGTTGTATATTGACCATGTACAAGGCTGTAACATGTCATTTAGAAAAGAGGCAATCTCTAAAGCAGGAGGATTTGATGAGCGTTTTGGCGGCAGCGCTCATTTAGAAGAAACAGACCTATGTATGCGTATTATCAAGGAGGGATACAAAATTGTTTTTGACCCTGAGGCTGAACTTATCCATTTGAAAGACACCAAAGGTGGTTGTCGTGCTGAAAATTAAAAACAATGGTTTTGCTGGTACGGACACAACAATATGCCTTTTTTCTTAAAATATTTTGCCAGTTATTTGTTTCCTGTATTCTCATCTCGAGTTTTATACGCTTGGTGCTGTCTGCTTGTAAAAGGCTTAATCCTATATGATAGTGGTTTGGGGATTAAGTGGCTATTGGGCAGGGTTTAAAACGTATAAATCCAAATAGTACAAATCAAACCCCGTATAACCTAAATCGAAAAGATACCATGAAATTTTAGTATAGGGAAGAAAATTCTTTCATTAACGAGAGATTGTGAGATTATATTGGGAGTATGATAAGTAAATTTGGTGACGGTGGAGGGAATTGAACCCCCGACAGGCGGCTTATGAGTCCGCTGCTCTACCACCTGAGCTACACCGTCACTCGTTTTTGTATTTTCCAGGCAAATATCTTAGAAATTATTTAAAATTACTTTTAATATATGTAAGCAATTTGACATAAAAAGAATAACACCTCTATCGTATATTTTCAAGGAATATTCTTGCTATTTTCCATAAAAGTTATAATAACTCAAACATACAAAGTTAAATTTTTCAGACAAATTTAGATAAATAAATATTTGACATAATTTATCTAATTTTAGCTTGACAATAATTTTTGATGATGTTATCATTTGGGCACATTTAGTAATTTTAGGTATCCAGCCTAAAGCTAGCAAAGTTGCAAGCTAACCTTTCCATGTGTGTTTTGTTCTGGTATTTTCCAAAATCACTAATTAACAATCTTAATACCGCTATTTTATAGTTACATATTTTTCTACAAATAAGAAATAAATCATAAACAAATTATTATCGAATATCTCCTCATATTTGCCTTACCAAGTAATTGCCTGTCTTTTTTGTTTAACTCGATGATAATCTTATACACAAATTTCCTTAGTAAAATCATTTGATAACACGAAAGGCATTGCACATAAACATTATAAAACATCACTAAATCATAATGCCAGAACGTTTCTTTATCATAGACGGACATTCACATTGCTACCAGGCTTTTTATGCTATTACGGCAAGACTAACAACTCCTGATGGAAAACCTGCAAATGCGGTGTATGGATTCACGAGGATGCTACAAAAATTGCTCAGGGAACATCGCCCTGAGTACTTAGTTTTAGTTTTTGATACAAAATGGGCAACACACAGACATAATAAATATAGTAATTATAAAGCAAACCGCAAACCAACACCAGATGAATTACAGGTGCAAATTCCACTGATTTACAAGGTCGTCAGGGCGTATAATATTCCCATATATGCAGCTAAAGGATACGAGGCAGATGATGTAATCGGTTCTCTGGTAAATATACTATCAGACAAACAAGTTGAAATTGTTATAGTAACCTCTGATAAAGATATGGAACAATTATTAAGCCCAAACGTTAAAATATTCAATGCAAAGAAAGGCGCAATGATAGACCAAGATGCCCTGTATAAAGAAAAAGGTATACGACCTGAACAGGTAGTAGACGTTCTTGCCCTTATGGGAGATACTTCTGACAATATACCTGGTGTGCCAGGCATTGGCGGCAAAACAGCCTTGGAACTTATCCACAAATGGGGATCTCTGGAATCTGTGCTTGCAAATATTGATCAAATTTCCGGGAAGAAAAAACAAGAAAATTTACGGTTATTTGCTGACCAGTCCAGATTTTCTCAAAATCTCTTAAGACTTTACAACGACATTCCTCTTAAGATAGATATGAATGCATGCAGGATAAATAGTTTCGATAACACAAAACTTAAAAACACGTTCAGAGAGCTCGGATTTAACACGCTTCTCACGGACATGATTGCAACGACAAAAACGGAGGAAACAGATTATCGGCTTGTAAATACAATTGATAAGTTTAATGAATTCTTTGACCAATTAAAAAAACAAAAGGTATTTGCTGTTGATTTAGAAACAACCGGTACCAAACCCCTAAATGCACAAATAGTCGGTATTTCATTTTCCTGGCAGGCAAGAGAAGCATATTACATACCTTTAATGACACCTGATGGAGCAGAACATTTAGATGCAAACGTAGTGCTCCCGGAAATTCGAACAGTTTTAGAAGACGAAAACATCAAGAAAATTGGACAAAATATTAAATACGACCTCCTGGTACTCAGAAATAATAACATCCTATTACAAGGAATTGTATTTGATACCATGATTGCTTCATATCTACTAAATCCAGCGAAAAGGAATCATAACCTGGACGACATCGCCTTTGAGTATTTGTCTTATAAAACAATAAATACTTCAGAATTAATTGGTTCTGGAAAAGAGCAGATTACAATGGACCACGTTGATATTTCTAAGGTTTGTGAATATGCTTGCCAAGATGCCGATATCACATTCCGTTTGGCAGAAATAATGGAATCTCGCCTCAAAGAAGAAGGATTATGGCATCTTTTCCAAAATATTGAAATCCCTTTAGTTTATGTTTTAGCTGAGATGGAATGGAATGGCGTGCGTCTCGATACCGATGTTTTGAAAGAGATGTCCAACAGTCTATCCGTAAAATTACAAAAACTCGAAAAAGACATCTATACCTCAGCTGGATACGATTTTAATATTAGTTCACCAAAACAACTAAGCGAAATCCTCTTTGAAAAACTTGAATTGCCACGGTTAAGGCGCACCAAGACAGGATTATCAACAGACGCAAATGTTCTTGCATCCCTTGCATGGCAGCATCAATTACCCAAATTGGTGCTTGAATACAGACAACTTATAAAATTAAAAAACACGTACGTTGATGCCCTGCCGAATATGGTAAACACTAATACAGGACGATTACATACAACATTTAATCAAACCGTAACAACCACTGGACGACTCAGTAGTAGTGAACCAAATCTTCAAAATATCCCAATCCGTACGGATATTGGAAGACAGATTAGGCGTGCTTTTATTCCTCACGATGAGTCTACTATGTTTTTATCGGCTGATTATTCACAAATAGAATTACGCATACTAGCTCATTTTTCTGAAGACAAGGCTTTGGTAACAGCATTTCAACAAGACAAAGATATTCATTCAGCTGTCGCATCTTCTATTTACAATGTTCCATTAGAGCGTGTAACTTACGAAATGAGACGAAATGCGAAGGCGATTAATTTTGGAATTGTTTATGGACTTAGTGAATTTGGACTTTCCAGGGATACAGGACTAACCCTTGAAGAGTCTCGGGAGTTTATCAATGCCTATTTTGGTTTATATCACGGAGTAAAAAAATATAGAGACAAGGTTATAGAAGAAGCAAAAATCTGTGGATATGTACAAACGCTTTTTAACAGAAAACGGCTTATTCCCGATATCCGTTCTGAAGATAAAAAACGAAGGAATCTCGCTGAACGTATCGCTGTTAACACAATAATTCAAGGCTCTGCGGCTGATTTAATAAAAGTCGCAATGAATAAAATCCATGTACAGTTGAAAAAGAATGAACATGAGGCAGAGATGTTACTTCAAATACATGACGAGCTACTCTTTGAGGTAAAGGAAGACAAATTAGAATCAACACGTTCCATGGTTCAAGAGGAAATGAGTCATGCTGTTATTTTGAATATTCCAGTTAAAGTAAATATAAAAACCGGAAAAAACTGGATGCAAACAGAGTGAACCCCAAACCTATGGTCATAGGCATAACAGGCGGCATATCTAGTGGGAAGAGCACTGTCGCCCGCATGCTTGCTTCATTAGGAGCGGAATACATTGACGCAGATGAGATGTGTCACAAGCTAATCCATGCAAAAAAGTTTAAAGACAAAATTATAGAAAGGTTTGGAATAGCTATCCAGGATAGCTTTGGCAAAATTGATAGAGCACAACTTGCAAAGATTGTGTTTCAAGACAAGAAATGTCTGGACGACCTTTGTAATATCTTGCACCCTGTTGTTATTGAACAGATAAAATCAAAAATAGCCGAGGTAGAAAAACATGGACGGAAGAAGGCTATTGTGATTGATGCGGCGCTGTTAGAAGAATCTGATCTTTCAATGATATGTGATTTTGTAATTTTTGTAAATACTGCGAAAGATCATAGATTAAAGAGATGCCACATCAGCAGGCATTGGGCAGAAGGAGAATTAGAAAAGAGAGAACGTTTTCAAATGATTATGGAGGATAAGAAAAATAATGCTGACTACATCATTGATAATAATATTACAATAGAAAATACATTTAGACAGGTAAAAGAATTTTGGCAAAATTATATAAAAGAAATTTAATTTTAAGTAAATAACAAGGAGGATTTATCTCATGGCAGTAACGAGTAATAAAAAAGAACCAATAGTTGCAGATCAAGAAACAAATGAAAAATATGAAGAAATTAAACGGGGAGAAATGCACATCACGGAATTGCAAAAGATGACTATTAAAGAGTTACAGGATACAGCAAAAAGAGAAGGCATTAAAGAGTACACAGGGCTGAAAAAACAAGACCTGATCTTTAAAATTCTTAAAGAAAGGGTCAATCAGAATGGTCTTATGTACGGAGAGGGCGTTGTAGAAGTACTTCCGGAAGGATTTGGATTTTTACGGTCGCCGGATTATAATTACTTACCCTGCCCAGACGATATTTACATCTCCCCTTCTCAAATCCGCCGATTTGGGATAAGAACGGGAGCGGTAGTATCAGGTCAAATCAGACCGCCCAAAGATACGGAGAGGTACTTTGCATTGTTGCGGGTAGAGGCTATCAATTTTGAGAATCCGGAGATTATGGGAGAAAAAATCATTTTTGACGACCTGACTCCACTACATCCCGCAGAAAGACTCTTTTTAGAAAAAGACTCCGCCGAGCTTGAAACAAGGATTATGGACCTGGTTACCCCTATTGGAAAGGGACAAAGAGGTCTAATTGTAGCGCCTCCGCGTACCGGGAAAACAGTATTACTGCAGAAAATTGCAAACAGTATTACAAAGAATCATCCTGAGGTTTATTTGATTATCCTGTTAATTGATGAAAGGCCTGAAGAGGTAACCGATATGGATCGATCCGTTGACGCTGAGGTCATTGGCTCAACATTTGACGAACCTGCCAGTCGGCATATCCAGATAGCCGAAATGGTAATTGAAAAGGCAAAGCGGATGGTAGAATACGGTAAGGATGTAGTTGTTTTACTTGATTCAATTACAAGGTTGGCACGTGCATATAATACTGAAGTTCCTCACAGCGGGAAAATACTATCTGGTGGTGTAGATGCCAGCGCATTGCAAAAGCCCAAGAGATTTTTTGGCGCAGCAAGAAACATTGAAGAAGGTGGCAGTCTAACGATTGTCGCTACAGCTTTAATAGATACAGGAAGCAGAATGGACGAGGTTATCTTTGAGGAATTTAAGGGAACAGGCAACATGGAATTGCACCTGGACAGAAAATTAGCTGACCGTAGATTATTCCCTGCTATTGATATTACCCGCTCTGGAACTCGAAAGGAAGAATTGATCGTAAACCCTGAGGAAATTAAACGTATGTGGCTGCTCCGAAAGGTACTCAATGAAATGAACCCCGTCGAAGCCATGGAACTGCTCAAAAACAGGTTGGCAAAATCAAAAACCAACGCCGAATTTCTGATGACCATGAATATAACATAAGAATAACGCATCCGAAACGCTTTATTCCCAATGATCATGCAACGGAAACGGTTACGTTGTAAGTTTGAAATTTCCTGCATTGAATAAAAGATCACATTTCCTCCGTGTGTTTGGTGCCCCCTTGGTTTATTCCTGCTTCTGATCGTTTCCATGCTCGTTCCTACGCTCTGGCGTGGGGACATAAACGTCTACGCTCTGCGGGTAGTCATTATTAATGATAATGTTAATGGAGGGCAAATCTTTCCAGGTTGTCCGAGAATGTATTTGTACGGCTGTTACATGGGTGACCTCTCTAATTTTCTCTCGGTCCCCTGTTATCTTGTCCGCTGGGAATGCGATGAATCTTACCGTTATATAAAACAGATCTACAACCTTGAGGATATAAGGGTCAGGAGTTACATAGGTATAAGGAATTGTAGTCGTACGTGTCTTGGCGGTATCATACTTTGCATCGGTTTATATCGGTCAGAGCATAAAGCTTAAGATGCTTATAGAGCGTGTTTTTCTTGTGTCGAAGGAATTCTTCGGTGTTCCGCGTTTCTTCAATTACGTCATAGCTGATGGGTTCTATAATCTGCTTTATCCTGATAAGCCTGCCTTGCGTGGTATAAAGACTAAATTATAGATGATTTTCAGCTATGTTTTAGCTTCGGGATAACCCCCAGCAAACTCTAGAAAAATATATCTTGACATATCTAAAACTTTTGGTATACTACTAGATTCGTTATGAATAGGCGGTGATCAATACTATGAAGACAATTCCCAAAGATAAGGAGGATGTTAGAAAGACATTAGGAGTCGTTCCTGGCTTCATGAAGTTTTCCACCAAGTAAAAATTTATCCGTCACCGGCCTTCATGGAAGAGCCTTGGGTGGATAGACCCGAAGAGAGACGGGTACCCTAAGGCGGAAATTAGTAGTAGGGCAATAACCGTTATTGTGAAACCCTCCGGCCTCAAGGCCGCAGCATCTCATGTTTCAGGCTTCGCCTGTCTGCTTAATGGTAGATACTCTTCATCTACAGACTCACGCCTGTAGCTTCTCGAAGGTGGAGTGAACACCTTACCCACAACAATAATTGCAGAAAGTCTAAAGTTTATTGATATGGTTGCTACATCAACAATATAAAATAAAAGAAGGAGAATTAGTATGGTTAAAAAAACTGAAGACTGAAGAGAGAAAAGATATAAACGAAGAAAAGAAAGACATATTCAAGACATGGGCTGACAGCCCACTGCAATTTCAAAAATATGGGAGGATTCCTATTTAGATTGAATGGATGAAAACATACCAGAACACCTTTGGTAAATTTTATCCAATAGCTTCTCGAAGGAGGAGTAAATAGACCTTACCTACAACGATAATTGCAGAAAATCTAAAGTTTATTGATGTGGTAGTCACATCAACAATTTAAAATAAAAAGAGGAGAATTAGTATGGTTAAGAAAGCTGAAGAGAGAAAAGATACAAACGGAGAAAAGAAAGACGTATTCAAAACATGGGCGGACAGCTACACTACAATTTCAAGAATGTGTGAGGATTCCTACTCAACGCTATACAAACCCTGGATTGAATCTTCAGGAGGGATGTTTGAGAAGGCGGCTGAACTCTCAAAAGCAGCTGCACCACAGAAATATAAGGAATTCTACGAAGAATGGATGAAAACATACCAGAATGCCTTTGGTAAGTTTTATCCAATCCCAACGCTGGAATCCAATAAGGAGACACTTGAGAAATTCCTGTTAAGCGCAGAGGAATCGAATAAACTCTACAGGTCATGGATTGCCGAGTTGGAGGAGAACTCCCAGAAGACGAGAGAGATACTCCAAGGCGAACCAGATCCTGCAAAATATAAAGAATGCAATGATGCGTGGATGAAGACGTATGAAAAAATATTCGACGGGATTCTTACACTGCCTGCCATGGAAAGTACAAAGGAGATATTTGAAAAATACACAGGCGTATCAGATATCTACTTAGGGAGCTTTGTACAGATGGCAAAACTATGGAAGAGTACATACTCCGGGATATACGGGCCGTGGGCTGAATCTATGCTGAAACTTTCCGGGAAAATGTCAGAACTCTCTCGGGGGAATGCGAGCCCTGAAGCCTACAAGGAATTTTATACTATATGGATGGACACATATAAAGAGACCTATGGCAAGTATGTCCAGTCCGCGCGACCCACAAAAGAAGTATTTGATGGTTTTTTACAGAGCACTAACATTTATCTAAATATGTATAAGTCCTGGTTGGCAGCGCTTGAAAAAATGGCAGAAAAGACCAATGAACTATCAAAACAAACAAATAATCCAGAGGCAGCTAAAGAATTTTATGATCTCTGGGTAAAAATGTATGAAAAGGCTTTTGATGGCTTCTTTGAGGACATGCCCTTGGCCGGCCCAATGAAAGAGATGATGGAGCCTGTAAAGATTATGGCTAAGATATATGCAGACGCCTTTGCCAGTATGTCAAAAATGTGGGGGAGCCGTGTCTAAATATGGAAAAATCCAGTTTTGAATCTACCCAGGAGTTTTTTAATCTGTGTATAAAGACCTACGAAACAACCTTTGGCAGGCTACTCGAAATGCCTGCCGTAGGTCCATCGCGTGAAAAATCCGGAAAAACGATGAAGGGTTTCTCTACTTTTGTTAACCTATGCGCAAGCGGGATGGAATCCACTATCGATTTACAGAGTGTCTCCATGGAAGCCATGCGCAGAATGCATGAAAAGGCGGCATCCGAGATGGAGGGAGGAGAAATTAATCCTGGGAAATATAAAGATTTTTATGATACCTGGATGGAGACGTATAGCGAGACATTCAAAGAATTTCTAAAATCAGGTCATTTTGCTTCGGACATAGGGAAATTCATGTCATACCTCATGGAGTTCCAAAAATACAACAGGGAGATGCTTGAAGAGCATTATCTGAAACCGATGAATCTCCCCACAAAGACCGAAATCGATGAGATAAACAAAGAGCTGTATTCTCTTAAGAAAACAGTAAAGCACTTAACCAACCAGATAAAAGAATTATCTGAGAAAAAGTGATGCATTTTTGGGAAAGACGATGCTATGAACGAGCTTAATTTAATAGAAGATTATAAGAAATTCAAAGTAGGGATGGAGCTTTTCTTGAACCCCCCTGATTTTTCGGTTGGAACAACGCCTTCCGAGATCGTCTATACTGAAGATAAGATGAGACTAATCCATTATATTCCAACCGTAGAAAAACCACATCCAGTTCCAATACTCGTAGTGTACGCACTTGTGAACAGGTACTACATTCTGGATCTCCAGCCTGATAAAAGTATCGTAAAGAAGCTCCTCGATGAGGGTTTTGATGTATATATTATTGATTGGGGATACCCCTCAGGCGCGGACAGATACCTCATGCTCGACGACTATGTGAACGATTATATAGATAATGCTGTGGATAAGATCAGAGAGCGGTCTGGATTGGATAAGATTACACTTCTCGGCGTATGCCAGGGAGGGACTCTTTCCGTTATGTATGCTGCACTGCGACCCGAAAAGGTAAAAAACCTTATTACCTTAGTAGCTCCTGTGAACTTTGATACAGATAAAGGGCTTCTCCACATCTGGGCAAAGAACCTGGACGTGGACAAGATCGTGGATTACTATGGAATAGTGCCCGGGGATTTCTTGAATGCCGGGTTCTTGCTCACAGACCCGTTCAGGCTTATGATTGACAAGTATGTAGGCCTGTTTGATCGGATTGAATGCGAACCGGGTGATAAAGAAAGCGAGCTTAGAAATGAAGAAACTATCAGGAACTTTTTGAGAATGGAGAAATGGATATTCGACAGCCCCGATCAGGCAGGTGAAACCTTCAGGCAGTTCTTCAAAGACTGCTACCAGAAGAACCTCCTTATAAAAAACGAGATGGAGCTGGGTGGAAAGAAGGTTAATTTGAAAAACATATCCATGCCGCTGCTTAATGTCATGGCGGAATTTGACCATTTAGTTCCTAACGATGCAAGTAAACCGCTGAATGATGCAGTATCGAGTAAGGACAAAGAGACGCTGGTTTTTCCTACTGGTCATATAGGTATCTTCGTGGGCTCCAGATCTCAGAAAGAGGTCTGTCCCAGGGTTGCAGAGTGGTTAAAGCCGAGGTCTCTTCCTGATGCAGCCGAGGAAGAGCCTAAAGAAAAATGGTTTCAAAAAAAGAATCGCAAATCAAGGGGAATATAAATTGAGACTTAAAAACAAGGTTGCAATTATCACAGGAGCAGGAAGCGGTATTGGTAGAGAGACTGCGCTGCTGTTTGCAAAAGAAGGAGCTAAAGTTGTTGTGTCCGATGTAAATGAAAAAGGCGGAGAAGAAACAGCGGCAGGGATTAAGGAAATTGGAGGAGATGGGTTTTTTGATAAATCGTGCGTAACCAATAGAGAAGAATTAAAACACCTGGTTAAAGATTGTCTGGAAAAATATGGTAGAATCGATGTGCTGATAAATAATGCAGCTATTATTCAGGATGCCCTTGTATCAAAAATGACAGAGGAACAGTGGGAGAGGGTTGTTAACGTCAATCTTAAAGGGGCTTTTAATTGCATCCAGGCTGTGGTTGAAGTCATGATCAACCAGGGGCACGGTGTAATTATCAATGCAGCCTCTATTGTAGGAATATTTGGCAATATCGGTCAGGTAAATTATGCTGCAACCAAAGCCGGTCTGATTGGCATGACAAAAAGTCTGGCAAAGGAACTCGGGAAAAAAGGGATAAGGGTCAATGCAGTAGCGCCCGGATTTATAATGACTCCAATGACCTCAAAAGTACCTGAAAAAATTCTTGAAATAATGAGAGAAAAAACACCTTTGTGCAGGCTGGGTGAAGCAAAGGATGTTGCATATGCATATCTATATCTTGCTTCAGATGAGGCGAAGTTTGTTAATGGAGCAGTGCTTTGCGTGGATGGCGGACTAATAATATAAATTAAAAAAGGTGGAAAAAATGAATAATGTCGTTATTGTTTCGGCAACAAGAACAGCAGTCGGCAAATTCGGAGGAAGTCTGAAAGATTTTAGCCCTGGACAGCTTGGTTCTGCGGTACTGAAAGATGCCATGAAACGTGCAGGTGTTGAGCCAAGGGAAGTCGATGAAGTCATCATGGGAAATGTTCTTTCAGCAGGTCACGGCCAGAATGTGGCAAGGCAGGCTGCAATTGGAGCTGGAATTCCAAAAGAAGTACCCGCCTATTGTGTGAACAAAGTATGCGGTTCAGGTTTAAAGTCGGTTATTCTGGGTGCACAATCCATCATGCTTGGTGATGCGGATGTTGTGCTGGCAGGCGGCGTAGAGTCCATGTCCATGACTCCGTATGCGCTGAAAAAAAACCGTTGGGGGGCAAAGATGGGCAACGATGAAGTTGTGGATTTGATGATACATGATGGGCTGTGGGATATTTTCAATAATTACCATATGGGTGTAACAGCAGAGAACGTAGCAGAAAAATATAATGTTACACGTGAAGAACAGGATGAATTCTCGGCAAAAAGCCAGAATAAAGCTGAAGCTGCAATCAAGGCAGGCAAGTTTAAAGAAGAGATAGTCCCAATAGCAGTTCCCCAGCCAAAAGGCGAGCCTATTCTCTTTGATACAGATGAGTTTCCCAGATTCGGCACGACAAAAGAGATCCTTGCAAAACTGAAACCTGCTTTTAACAAGGATGGAACAGTAACCGCTGGTAACGCTTCAGGCATCAATGATGGTGCCGCTGCCGTTCTTTTAATGTCTGAAGAAAAGGCAAAAGAAAAAGGCATTGAGCCCATGGCAACCATCAAAAGCTATGGGTTCTGTGGAGTTCCTCCTGAAATAATGGGTATAGGACCTGTTTGTGCAGCCAGAAAAGCTATCGAGCGCGCTGGTATAACTCTGAGCAAGCTTGACCTGATAGAGATCAACGAAGCCTTTGCAGCGCAAAGCATAGCGGTTAACAGGGAACTGGACTTGAGTCTTGACAGAATTAACGTTAATGGGGGCGCTATAGCCCTTGGGCATCCCATA
>Ga0209212_1007130_pt1 | contig 12493 bp, 10 predicted proteins | sample RifGroC2_FD_183996 | JGI IMG/M metagenome (GOLD analysis project Ga0209212, IMG submission 183996) | Groundwater microbial communities from Rifle, Colorado, USA - Groundwater C2 (SPAdes) (version 2) | ecosystem: Environmental > Aquatic > Deep subsurface > Groundwater | place: Rifle, Colorado...
TTCCATCAATCTTTGAAGTATCAAACACCAAACGAATATGTTACAAACTACATGCAACAGCAGAAAGGAGAACTGTACGGTATCTAGGCGGCCAGCACATATATGTGCGATATTTTGACAAACATGCTATAATCCTCACTATTGTGACTGTGGAAAGACCCATAAGAAAACAGGGGGCAATCCGCCCTAATCTTGCAGAAAGAACCGGAAGTATTCTGAGAAATCGTCTTGTACGAGCAACTGTTCTCTCAGCAGCCCTTGGTGCTATATCACTTATGCCTCAAAAAGACGGTTCGCAAGTTCTGGCACAAGACGACTCAAAAGATAATCAAACCCACAACGCCCTCCACCTTGAAAATCCTCCAAACCAGCCAGAGTACAGCCGGCTCGTCCAAGCCAGTACCAGAGTTAACGGCTACATTGAAGTACCCGATGGTCAACAAATGGACGAAGCAGACCGCCAAGCATTCGATAATATATTAAAAGGTGTTCAACAATGGTTTTATGATAATATCGGCGCAACTTTCGAAATTGGCGGTGATGTCCAATTCGTTACCCGGCCTGATATCCAATATCCAGCAAACCTCCCCGATTTTTTCGAAGGCCCAAGAGTTACTCCAAGAATCGGTCAATTTGTCAACTCAAGTGGTCTGGGAACAGCCTGTGACCGAGGAATAAATAGGTACAAATTTTTAATGATTAGCTTAGCAGGCTGGAGAGATCAAAATAGAAACACCCCCGTACCAATACCAGCCGACGATCTTAGGTTTGGCGGCCCGTGTTTGGGAGACGACGGTCTAGGAGCAGCTTACTTGGGCGAAGATTGGCTGGACACAGAACCGCAAGATCGAGCCGTAATCGCTATAGCACTTGATGTAGCTATCGCCAATGCTCTAGGAGATGCTAATGCGCCGACACTTGCCGAGTTCGAAGCTTATCCCGTATTTACCCCCGCCCAAGCTGAACAACTCAGAAACAGTCCCCTCTTCACCAGAAGAAACCTTAATTGGCAATCGTCTCAAGAACCCGTTGCACTATCGCCATCTATCGAAACAACTCACCTTGAACCCGGAACCTGTAATTTTGTAACCAGCACTGCTCCAGGGTGCCAACCACCGGAAACAGCTTTTCGAGATCTCAATGATCAGGGAATAATATTTACAGCCTGGGTTTGGAATCCTGATTCTGGAAAGTGGGAAGGCTATGCTTCTCTATTTCCAGAAGTAAGTGATCTTAAAAAAGTCTGTCAGCTCCAAGTAATTGCGATTACGGCTAAAAGCCCGGCAGACTGGCAGCAACCCAGTGTTCAAAGAGAGGATGGCTCTCGTGACTATGGCAATGGCGTAATCGGCCCATCAGACGCTGACGTAGTACGCGCCAAGCGCCCAAAGGAAACCTCAAAGGCAGCCTAAACTCCTTCCTCTGAGAAGAGTACCATGGGTAGTCGGAGTATCACGGGTATCACGAGCTACTTCAGTTTGGATTTGTATTTATACAAGAAGTAAGAGGCTAAGGAGCGTTTTCGATCAAATTCCTGATATTCTTTTTCATTCCAGTAATTAAGCATCAAGCAAATTTCACTTTGCGCTTCAAGTTCAAGAAGGGATGTTTCTGCAATTTCCATAAACCTGTTTTTGTCTTTAACACTTCTTTTAAGATAACCTTCTACGAAATTGGATATTGATGAAACTATTGCCCTTCTCATTTGTGGTTTAAGCCCGAAGTTTTCGCTTACCGGTAGTTTATCTGTAAGTTTGTAGGTGACAAGAAGTAAGTCTTTAAGTTTTTGCCAAAGAATTGTTTTGTGATAGCTTTTTTCCTCTTTATCAACCACATTTCCAGTCTAGCATAAAGCCCGTGGTACTCGTGATACTCTTAAAGCTCGTGGTACTCTTTATCAACTGGTGAATCTACTGGGGACGGAAAGAAACATCATCAAAATCAACCGTTGCAATTTTTCCCGGTTCGCAATCACCGCTCGGGGCAAAACCGGTTGCGAATAGTCCAATTTTCACTAATGCGGCATTTTCAGGCCACTCGAATTCGCTTCCCGGACCAATGGTTAAGGGACTAAATTGCTCCCAATTATTTTCTCCACCGGAAAAAGAGGGGGCCCTACCAATTCCTGTTATTTGACCACCTTGGCTGTTGTAAATTGCAATCTGGGATGCCGGTATGACAACAGCACCAGGCAAAAGATCATGATAACTCGCCCAATAGCCCAACTGGTAAGTCTTGGTTGGATCTATGCGAATCATTCCTTCCTGCTGCCAGCCACCGCTATTGAGAGTACATTCAAAAATCGGGTCCTCAATCTTCACGAAATCTCCTGAAACAAAACTCCTGCCTTGATGCGCTCCGCCTTCACGGAAATGATATGCTGAATTGGCCGGGTTAAGTGCTTCCCAACCTCTTGGTTTTTCAGCTACAAGATGCGGTCGTCCACCGCCGCGAACAACCTTCAGACCTTCAGGTATCTCAAAAGACCTATTAAAAACAAATCGTAGCAGGAGGCTTCTTATAGAAACAGAAGAAGGAAGAGAAGACTCAGAAGTTTCCGTAATCTCATTTTCTACTTGGGGTAGCGGGCTTGAGTCCTCCGCAGCTCCAACGATAACCGGAAATGTAAGTAAAATAACTATTAGGGAAATGATTGTCAGGCGACGAGTCAGTTTAAACATTCTAATAACCGAATTGAGGCCCAAATTACCACTACCCATAGTCTTTGTCAAGATAGTAAAAAATGTAGTCAGCTCAATCCCTATCAAAATATAATTTAAGGTGCGATTTGTATATCATTTTTTACTGCTTGAAGCATGTCCACCTGCTTTGGTAGAATGCGATTTACCTTAATTGTTAAATTGCTACATTGCTAAATTGTTAAAAAAACAATATAACAATTAAACCATTTAACAATTTACCCATGCTTGCCAAATACCGTGTACTTTTTTCAATACTGATCGTTGTCTTTGTCCTGACTTTAGCCGCCGTTGTTATCTTCTGGGCCCGCGGTTTCAAACCCAATTTCAAAAACGGCACAATTGAAAGAACAGGTTTGATTGTTGCTTCCTCGACTCCAACAGGCGCCCAGGTTTATCTTGATGACCGCTTAACCAGCGCCACCGACACCAATATCGCCTTTTTGGAACCAAAAACCTATAAAGTCCGCATCCAGAAAGACGGTTACACAACCTGGGAAAAAGAAATTGAGGTTAGGGCCGATCTAGCAACAGAGATTAAAGCCCTGCTTTTCCCTCTGGCCCCGGCAATCAAACCCTTAACCACTACCGGAGCCGCCAGTCCAACTCTGTCTCCTAATGGAACCAAAATCATCTTTGGCGTCAGCGGGGAAAGAGGAGGTCTTTACTCGCTTTCCATGACTGAAAGAAACCTGCCTTTCCGTCAGGAGCTGCGCTTACTCGCCAAAAACCAGAGCGCTTTTGATTTCTCAGGAAGCAATTTTGTCTGGAGTCCAGATTCAAGACAAGTCGTCGCCCGCTTTGTATCAGAAGAGGGCCAATCTAGCGCCAATCTTCTGGTAGACACTGACAAATCCGAACAGGAACTTCGCGATATTACGGCATCGTTGACAGCGACATTTCAGTCCTGGCAGGAACAGATAAGTACTCTGGCACAAACTCAAGCAATGATTGCCCCTGACGAGGTTAAATCGGCAACAGCAGAAGCGGAGCCTAACAGTTCACAGTTGACAGTTGACGGTTCACAGAAAAAACAATCCGTGAACAATGAACCGATAACTACCAACCAATTAAACTACTTCCCCACCGGTCTTATGTTCTCCCCGGATGAAGAAAAAATTCTTTATAAAAACAAAGAAGGTATATATAAGGTCTATGACTTAAAGGCTAAGAAAGAATATACGTTGCCCGATTTCGATAATCTTGTCAACCTTTCCTGGTATCCAGACTCAAGCCATTTAGTGATTGCCCAGAAAGATCTAATTTCAATAATTGAAGCTGACGGAACCAATAAGATGACTGTTTTTTCTGGCAAATTTGAAAACGGCTTTGTTTTTGCCCACCCGACAGGTGATAGTCTGGTGATTCTAACGACCCTGACTCAGCCCGAAGGCAACCCTCCGAATTTGTACAGCATAGACCTGAGGTAGCTTCTTTAAATTTACAATCTTCACTTTTTGTTTACCAAAAATACGCTTTGGTATTTACAATTTACATTGAATTTTCAATGTTCTAATTTTTAAAATTGGAAAAATATAAATTGAATGAAAATTTAAAATTTAAAATTGAAAATTAATCTCGCTATGATTTCAGGCAGTAGTTGTACGTCCCAGCTTCTACTCCTTCAGGATACGGCCCCGTGCAGGAAGCTGTAGATTTGGTATAAATCTGGCCGTCGGTTTCGTTCTCTAAAAGCGCCCAGAGAACAAAACCTTGTTTATCCTCTGCCGGGTAATAACCATAGTAGTGCTGCTGTGCTCCCGGACTACTTGACGCCTCAGGAGAAGAACTAGGTTCGGATGTGGGACCTGGTTCTGACGTTGGAGTAGGAGAAGGTCCAGCGGTTGGTGTAGGTGTAGGTTCGGGGGTAGGAGTAGGTGTGGACTCTGGGGTCGGAGTGGGAGCGGGCGTCGATGTAGGTTCGGGGGTAGGAATAGGTGTAGACGTTGGAGTCGCCGTCGGGGTTGGCGTTGGCGTCGGTAAATCTTCAATAGCAAAGGTTACATCTATCATACCATAAAGATCTACGCTTGCAGAAGATGTTGGGAATCCGTCACCTGACTTATATCTTCCTGATTCTATGTAAACATTGCCACTGGTTATCGGAGCGGAGGTTCTTTTGACGTAATACCCTGCGCCTGCTGTATAAAGGGCCACCATGTAATAGGTACCGGCGGTCACATTGTAGGGAGTAATATCTGCAGAAACCCAAGCATTATTACAAACGATATTAGCATTAGCTAGAAGCGTTCCAGTATCACTATACAGACGTACATTTCTTGTACCAGTAGAATAGCACCATAACTGGGTGATTTGACCAGAGACATTTGGCTTAAAACGATAACCCAGAGTATAATTTCCGGTGTATGGTGAACCGTAAGGAGGAGGATATACTGCCTGGAATGGTTTCTCAGAAGATGCCGGAGCCACTTGCCCGACAGTTACCGATGTTTCTCTTCGGTTTAAAAATGAGTTAACAAAAGACAGAAATTGCTCTGGTAAACCTGCCTGTTTTGGATCTTGGGGCAAAGTTTTAAAGTAGGGATCAAGTCCCGGAATCCACTCGCCCCCACCTTCGGAGGTATAATCACCATCGGGATACTGTAAATTGTGGTCTACATAGTATTCGCGCAGGGCGCTGGCGATTTGGGCAAGATTAGCTTTGCGTGTACTGTCTCTGGCTTTAGCCTGGCCGCCGACTACGGCTACACTGACAACAGTGCTCATTATGCCAATAAGCGCAACAACAATCAGGATTTCGATCAGGGTAAATCCTACGGATTTACGGTTAACAGTTATCGGTTCATGGTTCACTGTAGCTGCATTTCCGTGAACTGTGAACTGTCTGCCCTGAGCGAAGTCGAAGGGTGAACTGTGAACTGATGTGGGCATCACCTCAATTGTCAACCAAAACTCAAGGGGTTGTCAAAAAAAATGATAGCCTGCTTCAAAACCTTGTTATTCTTCGAACAAAGTGAGAAGTTTGAGTTCTCGCCCTGAGTTTCGACGAAGGGCTCGAACAATATGATTATCCTACCGTTTTGAATTTTGTATTTTACCTTATCTGAATTTATTTAGGATTTAGGATTTAGAAATTAGAATTTATCTCAGGCTGACCTGAGATGAGGCCGGCTTGGCTATCACCAAAAGCCTCTTCCAGGTTGTTCCTGGCGGATAACACGTCTGCAAAACCAAAATCTGCTCATCGGTTCTCAACTTGAAATAGTCAACATCCGCCGCTTCGGTAATTTTCTTTTCACTAACTACATAATTGTATCGTTTCCCGGCAAAAAAAATAACGACAGGATCACCCGGCTCCATGTCTTTTAAGAGATAAAAAACCGCGTTGAATCTAGGAACATTGAAAATGGTGTCGGTCGAATGGGCAAAAAGATAAGTAACACCCGACTGACCGGGAAAAGAGGTTCCCAGCGCATGGGCAACTCCCTTTTTTAAAGCTTCATTGTAAACCTGTTTATTGGAAGCATCCACATTGGCGATAATTGGCGCGTCTGCTCCGATTTTCTCAACAATTATCGAAAAATTGGGATCTTGCGGCACCAGAACTTTCAAATTTGGATCCGCTTTGCCTAAAAGCGAACCGAAACTTTGATTGGCGCTGACATTAGTTGAAGCTTCATATTTTTTTCCGCGTAAATTGTCAGCAGTATGTTTTGAAAACGCCGAAATCACCGGCCAGAAAGTAAAGAAGATACCGGCAAGTGATATTAAAATCAGAAAATTGCCGATTGTCCGGATTAGAAGAACCTTTTTGTCAACCATATTTCAGCGTCTAGTAAATTAGCGTCTAGCGTTTAGAAAGACTAGACGCTAAACGCTAGCTAACTAACTACTGACCTTGTACCCCCGAGAGGAATCGGACCTCCATCCCACGCTTAGGACGCGTATGCTCTATCCATTGAGCTACGGGGGCAAAAGATAAGTGAATTCTAATTTCTGCCCTGCAGAAATTATATATCAGCCTTGTGCAGAGCACAATCTGATATATGTCGCTCTGCGAATGCAGAGGAAGACATATCAGAGGAGCGCCACTGGCATGAAGTCCTGAGCGCAGTCGAAGGACTGTGCCAAGGCGACCTGCTGATATAACTTACGTGCCTCTATAATTCTATCGATATTTTTGTAAGAGGTTTGTTCTCTCCAACAAGTCTGTCATTGCGAGCACTTCGATGTCATTGCGAGCCGGCACAGCCGGAGAAGCAATCTCAGTGTAAACTCCGCGAAGCAATCTTCAAAGATCGCCACGTCCTGAGCTTGCCGAACGGACTCGCGATGACTAGTTAACGGAAGGACTAACCTGTTGGATATTTTTAGCCTGTATGATTATCTGAGGAGGCTGACTAGCCACTAATTCCTAATCACTAGACGCTAGACGCTAATTCTAGCAGCCGGGGTCTTTGAATTTCTCGGGAATCTCAAGTCTACTTGCGGAAGTATATACAACATTAAGACTGCATAAATTCTCTAAAGATAGAGCTGATTTTATAGCCAATTTGGCATTATCCCTATTAAATATGTACTCATCCAATTTACCGCCGGCAATAATCACATAGTAAGTTTGTGATTTCTGTTCATAAACAATTCTGTAAGCGTCTGTTTCAATTGGAAAACCGGTACTTTGAGCATAAACAGGTGCATATGCAGTCTTTTTCGGTAAAACCGCACCCGTCTTGTACTGATTAGCAATATTAGGATAGTAGACGAAAGCAAACCAGACTAAGCTAAAAGTCATCACAACAACTGATATTTCAAGTACCCAGGTATATATCTTATTCATCGAAAATTCCATTTTCTACTTTGCTCTAGTACGCTAAAACTACCTGATCAAAATGAGTAAGCGAAAGAAACAAAGCAATTAAAGCCAAAACTAACATTGCTGACCCAATTAGAGGATCGTCGATAAAGTGGCTAAAGGTAATTTCGTGATGAACTTTATGGTGAACCTTTTGATGAACCTTATGATATCTTTTTGCCATATCTAAGTTTAGCTTAAAACCGCCGGCCTGTGTTTGTCAAATGCACGGTTCATGGCAGTTGCTCACTCCCGGTGTGCACAAAGTTGCAACCTAGCTCACACCGGGAGTGTCCACCCACCGACTGGTACTTTTGATACTTTTAAATAATGCGAGTTGTTATATAATTTGCACTGTCGGGGTATAGCTCAGTTGGTAGAGCGCTTCGTTCGGGACGGAGAGGTCGCCCGTTCGAGTCGGGCTACCCCGACCAATTAAGATCTACGGTCAGTTGTCAATTGTCAATTGTGAGTTGTACACTTAAAGTGTGAGCCTGCCAAAAAAAGTTCATAGTTCACAGTTCATAGTTCATAGACTCAAAAAGCTTCTCGCCATTAACTCCCGACTACCAGCTTCCCATTTTCTAGTTGCTCTTGTTGCCTTTACCATCCTCACCCTAATAATCCTGATGGCAATCAACAACCATGGACAAAATTTACTTAAGCCCAAAGATGCACAAGCTAGCACCTACTTCTATCCAAAAGTTATCCTGATAATCTTTAACCCGACTATTGAGTCGCGGGCCAGTCAAAAACTCTCCTCGGTTCTGGGCTGGAATAACCCGGACTCACTAACTCAGCAATATATAAGTGACATGCGCGAAGCCAGCGGTGGTACTTTAAACTACTCAATTAGCCAGAGATTGGAGTATGATGATTTTCCGAGTTTTCAAGACGGCTTTGATTACACAGACCAATCTTACCTCGACTGCATCAACGATAACACAAAGTGTCATACCAGCCCGGCTGTCGATTTTGCCAAGCTATTTACTAGTTATCAAATCTGCTCACGATTAAATTCAACTGGCGCCAGTGAGGTCTGGTTTTTTTCTGGACCTTACAATGGATTTTATGAATGGAACGTAAAAGGTCCAAGCTTAAACCTCTACGAGGAAAATATTCCCAACTGCGGAAAAACTGTTTATGTAATGGGTTTCAATTACGAAAGGACCGTCGGCGAAATGCTGCATGATTTTGGCCACAGAACCGAAATAATTTTACACTGGCGAGTTTTTAATGTTTGGGCCAATGCAGACAACGTCTGGGACAATAAATTTGACGGCCAAAGATGGCGGTACGGCTACCCGATTGGTGATCCGCAACCGGCGGTTCAAACAACCGGTACTCATTGTGGTGATGTTCATTTTCCTCCTAATAGCAACGCCCACTATAACGTCGAGAGTCTTCTTTCGGTCTCTTCGGATTGCGACGATTGGTACAACTATCCCAATTTAACCGGCAAAACTACCAACATAAACTGCACTGCTTGGGGATGTAATGAGCGAGGCCATAATATCTGGTGGCTTAAACATATTCCGCAAAGTAGCGGACAGACCAACGGCATATCCAATAACTGGTGGCACTACGTAGTTGATTGGGATAACTCTCTACCTAAAGTAACAGCTGCTACTCTTAACGGCCAGCCTCAAATGACTTGTAATAGTCAAGGTAAGGTCGATGTTGTCTTCTCGTGGAATAAGGCGCAGGCAACTGGCGCCAACGCTAATACCCAATGGCTGGATTTGAGCACTTTAGATAATAACTTTGCTTCGGGGACTTATGTCAGTACGAGTAATCCCCCATATATCAACTCGTCGTCGTACAAAACCGGCACTGGCAAGATAGGTCCTCTAACTGCCGGCAAAACCCACTATTGGCGCCTTAACACCAATTTCACCGGAAACCAATCTAATTTCTGGCTTCCTTCTGAAAGGGGCATCTTTAAAACTCCTGACTGCGCAGCAAGTTCCAGTCCAACTCCAATACCAACGCCAATTCCAAGCGCATCCCCGGCTGCCGGTTGTTTAGGTCCATTGAAAATAAACTCACTAACAAGCCCTGTTGCTCCCGGCGGCCAAGTCACTGTCCAAATTAACAGCCTTTCAAATTGCAATGGTCTTGGTATCTGGACAAAAATCAATGCTCAAGGACAAAGCTGGAAGAGTTGTACGGTCTCAGGATCCGGCTGTTTAACCAAACACACAGCACCAAACATATTCGGTGATTATCAAGTCTTTGCTACTTCCGATCTTGACAAGGATGGCCAGTGGTATGAAACTGGCGAGTCAGACTACAAGACTTTGACAGTTGTCGGCAGCACCTCCTCACCAACACCTAATCCTACGCCAACGCCTCGCCCCTCACCGATACCCAGCTCTTCACCCACACCAATACCTACACCGACACCATTACCTAGTATTGTGCCGGCAAAACTCAAAAGTTGGCAAATGTCCTGCAATACTCAAGGGAGTATTGACACAGTCTTTACCTGGACAAAAGCCACAGGTAAAACCATCGATACCCAGTGGCTGGATTTAAGTTTATTCAACAATAATTTCGCCTGGGGCACTTTTTTAGGAACTAACAATCCGCCGTATGCCGGAAACTCAAGTTACCAAACCGGCACTGGCAAGATAGGTCCTCTAACTGCCGGCAAAACCCACTTCTGGCGCATCAATACTCATTTTTACACAGACAGCGCCAGTACCTGGTATCCCTCCTCAACCGGAGTCTTTACCACCCCAACTTGCGGCAGGTAACAATTATGCAACCAGTCAGTCCTATCTAGCTATCATGTCATCGCGAGTCGAGTCTGACTCGACGTGGCGATCTTTTTTAAGATTACTTCTTCGGCTACGCCGAATCGCAATGACAACGTTCCAGAGAAACTAACACGCTACACAATTGACAAATCCGCCAACCAGCGAAACAATTGAGTTAATGCCCTTTCTAGACGCTAAACGCGGTTTCACATTGATCGAAATCCTGGTTGCTCTGACCATTATCGGTGTATTAATCTCGGTTGGCACTGTTGCCTTCAACAATACTCTTGATAAAGGCAGAGACAACCGCCGAAAACAGGATTTGGCGTCCATTAAAGCGGCTCTGATATTATTTTTTGAGGATAATCACTACTATCCTCCACTTCTCTGTCCAGATACCTTACCCTCACCATGTGAACCTCAATACAGTTCGGCTAATTCATTCGACCCCTGGATTCCGGAACTTGCACCCTATATTAAAAAACTTCCCAGAGACCCAAGGCAAGCTGGTTTAAACATTTTTTCGGGGCTGGCAAGTCTTTTTCGAAAAACAACCCCTCAGTTTCCGCGACCTGTCTATGCTGACAACATTGTTTCCGATCCTGCGACTTCTGATCGAGGCAATGGTATCGTTACTCTAAGTTGGCCTCATACTGTCTCAGTTGGCACCCAACTGCTTCTAGTCGGTGTTAGCACACCCGGCCATAGACCACCCACTAACGTTACCTATGCAGGCCAAAACATAACCTCTAATCTTGTTGGAACAGCTTCCACGGGAAGTACTGTCTTGGATGCCCGTATGGACCTATACCAGCTACCTAACCCGCCCACCGGCACCAATACAGTCGCAGTGACTCACACTGTTGGGGACATAGCGGCAGGAGCTCAGAGTTTCGCCGGCTTAAATCCAAGTGCACCAATGGGAGCTTTTATACCAGCATCTGGTAACAGCGGCTCGCCTTCTGTTAACCTGAACAGTGCCGCCGACGAATTAGTCGTTGACGTTGTAGCTTGGTATAATATAACTTTCAATGTTTCAGCGATTGCGGGCTCCGGGCAGTTAGAACAATGGCAAAAAACCTCAACATCAGCTTATAATGCCGGTGGCGCAGGAAGTACCAAGCAAGGTGCAGCTACAGTTACTATGTCTTGGGGACTATCTTTCTCTAGTAAATGGGCTATTGGTGCAGTCCCGCTTAAACCTGCTACTGCTGCGCCTACACCTACGCCTACCCCCACTCCCACGCCAACGCCTACACCTACGCCTACCCCTAGTCCAACGCCATCATCAACACCAACACCACCGCCTCTAGGAGATTGCACAGTGGATAACTCCTATTGTTATGTGAGGAGCGAGGACAAACAATCGTTTACTCTCTGGGCAAAATTGGAAAACACCGCTGATCCTCAGACTCGTGATAAAACCACCGCAACTTGCACTGACTCGCCACCTGTCGGCAACTTCAACTACTGCCTGAAGTCAGACTGACATCAGCGTCTAGTAAATTAGCGTTCAGCGTCTAGCTCTGACTAGACACTAATCACTTATCACTGTACACTTGAGTTAATGCCCACATTAGTTAACAGTTCACCCTTCGACTTCGCTCAGGGCAGACAGTTCATAGTTCACGGAAATGCAGCTACCGTGAACCGTGAACCGCTAACCGTTAACCGCCGCCCATGGCGGCGCGGTTTCACTTTGATCGAGCTTCTGGTGGTCATCACTATTATCGCCATACTGATCTCTGCGGTCTCGGCTTCATTTACCAACGCCCAGATGAAAAGCCGCGACGGCCGCAGAAAAAGCGATCTTAAATCTGTTCAGCAGGCTTTGGAAGTGTATATACAGGCAAACGGTAAATATCCAAGCGCATCGAATTACAATATCCAATGTAACATTGGCGGAGACTCAAGTATAAAAGAGTGGGGCCAAGAATTTATCTGTGGCGGAATAACCTACGCCCAACAACTTCCTAAAGACCCTGTTTATCAGGCAACAACCGGTTATAAATATTTTAGTAATGCACCAAATTTAACCTATATACTTTTGGCGCATTTTGAAAATGAAAATGACTCAGATTTGGATAATCAACCGGCTCCATGTCTCCCTCCCCCAAGTGACTACACATACTGCGTGATAAATCCGTAGGATTTTAAATCCTAAACTCTAAACCCTAAATTCTAAACAATTTCGAATGATCAAATGATCAAAAAAATGA
>Ga0209212_1007134_pt1 | contig 12482 bp, 12 predicted proteins | sample RifGroC2_FD_183996 | JGI IMG/M metagenome (GOLD analysis project Ga0209212, IMG submission 183996) | Groundwater microbial communities from Rifle, Colorado, USA - Groundwater C2 (SPAdes) (version 2) | ecosystem: Environmental > Aquatic > Deep subsurface > Groundwater | place: Rifle, Colorado...
CGTTGCAGGCGGGCCTGTCTTCGAGCCACAACTTTTTGCTTTTGGCCAGATCTTCTCCATAGAAAGATTTATCTAATTTAAGATAACGGCAAAGCTTGCCCGGGCCCGAAGCTGCTTCAGGGTCCAGAGCCCTGATTAAGACGCATTCAGGAGTGCCTACTTTGTAGGTAGAGATGTTGAACTGCCAATACATGCCGTAAACCAGGTAAATATAAACGTGCCCGCCGGCCAGATACTCGGCCTCATTGCGCTTGGTCTTTTTGCCGCCGTAGGCATGGGAAGCCCTGTCTTGCGGCCCGATATACGCTTCGGTTTCAATGATTTTCCCGCTGAGAACCTTATTGCCTGTTTTTCTTACCAAATATTTGCCTAAGAGGCTTCGGGCAACTTTTAGAGTCGGCCGCGCATAGAAAGCTCTTGATAATTTCTTGCCCCTCATTTGTTTTTTATCAAAACGCTGATATACTCTTGAGCTTTTAATTGTTCTTCAATAGTATTCTCCAGCTCAACAGCGACCATTGAACCGAAATAATCTAAGGGATATCTTTCCAGGTAATCAAGTTCTGATAAGTCTTTTAAGTGGTGAGTGCCGTATCTCTGATAACCGTTTTCGTCTAAAATTGGCTTCTTGCTGACAGCCGCCACATGAGAGCATGCGGGCGGATACTTTTTCAGAAATTCAATAACGTGTCGGTACGAATCGGGACGCAGTAACCGGTCGCTTTCCAGGTGGGACAGGTCCAGACAAACGCCGCCGAACTCTTTAACCTCCGCTTCATCGAAAGGCTGGTAAACGTTTTCGATGTAAATGAATTTTTTATACTTTCCGTAATCGTACAACGGGACGTATTCTCTTTTGGTGTGGGTGTTGAAAATTTTGGTTTGGTAATCCTCAATAAGAAAAGCTAACTCCTCTGGCGACATGTCGCTTCTCAAGTGTACGAAAGGAATCTTCTCAACGCTGGTATTTTTTAACAAAGCGTAAAGCTCCTCCCTTTCTCTTTTATCCAAACAGGTTAAAAAAAGACAAACCTCTTTCAGTTTGAATTTTTTAACTTCAACCAGTTTCTCGCGCCATGCTCTAGGAGTAATCGTGGTAATGGTCGGTAAAATTTGCATGTCAATTCAAGATTATATATTTCTACAATAACGAATCAGGGTTCTTGAGCGAAGCGAAAGGTTCTTATTTACCGTGTCTCCGGTTTCGGGCGGCAAAATCTTCCAAAGCCCTGTCCAAATCTTCTTCGTTAAAATCGGGCCAGTATTTTTCCGAAAAATACAGCTCGGCATAGGCCGCCTGCCAAATCAAGAAATTAGATAATCTCTGCTCTTTGCCCGTCCGGATCAGAAAATCCAAATCAGACGTCCAAAGATTTTCGGCAATAGTTTTTTCGGTGATTTTATCCGGGGAAATCTTTCTCTCAATGATGTTTCTGACGGCTGAAGCTATTTCCGCCCTGCCGCCGTAACTCAAAGCGATATTTAGCGTCATGTCTCGATTATTCTTGGTCGATTCCTCCATTTCCTCGAAAGAAGCAACGAGGCCCTTGGGCAATTTTTGCTTCTCGCCGACAATCTTCACCTTAATGCTGTTTTCAACTAGCTTTTTCGTATCGCGACTTAACGCCTTTTTGCATAGATTCATTAAAAAACCGACTTCCCGCTGGGGCCGCTGCCAATTTTCGGTGGAAAACGCAAAAACGGTCAGGTTTTTGACGCCAATGTTCCGGCAATGATTAACGATTTTTTTTAGTGTTTCCAGCCCCTTGATATGGCCCTTAAAAACAGGCAGCCCTTTTGTTTTAGCCCAGCGTCGGTTGCCGTCCATGATAATGCCTAAGTGGTGTGGAATTTTGCTCATTTTTGTTTTAATTGTTCCGCTAAGCTTAAAAGGAGTTCTTTCCCCCTGCGAGGAAAAATTCTTTCTTCTTTCAGCCTTTTTTGAGCAATAGCGATTAATTTTTCCTGCATTTTTTGATACTTTTGTCTACTGAAACAGAATATCTTATCAATATCGCCGTCCTGCAAGTCGTCCCTTATTTGGAACGCTATCCCTAACGGCAACGCGAACTTCTCTATTTTTTCAAGAAAGCTTTGGCCGGCGCCGGCCAGTATCGCGCCGATCTGCAAGGGGGCAACGATGGTGTAAAAAGCGGTCTTCCTTTTATACATTGTTAAAACTTCGCTGGCACTTGCCTTTTTACCAGATTTCATCTTCTCTCTCAAGAACAAGTCCAGCATTTGCCCGTAGCCCGTGGAATAAAGAGTTTCGTTTAATTTCGCCAACGCTAAAACTTTATTTTTTGCTGGAAAAGGGGCGCAGCTCAATATCTCGTAACCCATAGCTGACGCCATGTCCCCGATGACGATAGCCATGTCGGAACCGTGAAGAACGTGTAAAGTTTTTCTGCCCCGACGCATTTTATCTTTATCGATAATATCATCGTGGATCAGCAAATAATTATGGATTAACTCGATAAAAATAGACGTTTTAAAAATCGCTTTTTGGTTTTTGCCTCCAGCCAGGCGATAACCATAATTTACTAAAATCGCCCTGATTCTTTTTGCCTTTCTCAGGGAGTATTCGCGGAGCCAATCCAAAACCTCCTTTTCAAGGACTGCCGTAGCCTCCTTGATCTTTCGGTTAAAAAATCCTGCTATTTCTTTATCTATTTCTTTTTGTATGCCTGATAAGGCCTGAGAAAATTGCATCACTTTCTATTTTAACATTGTTTGGCAACAACCAATATAGTTTGAACCCCAGAAAATAAATTATCGCAGTAAACGCTTTCAGAATTACAATTCTCAAGCTAAAATATCTTTTAAGCTCTCGGCGGTATCTTAAAAAACCGGGGAAAGAATTGATTAAGAGATCGGCCGCGATCAGCCCCCAAATCACTCCCCCGCCCGACCAAGGCTTGGTCAAACCTACGGCGTCACCGCAAAGAGTGACCGAATTGTTTTTGGGGATAATCAGTCCCTGCGGAATCAAAGCCGAGGCCGTTCTTTGTATTGAAATATTGTTTTCTGCCAGAAAGTTTTCAAAAAACGGACGGGCATTCTTTAAATCTGAAATTACGCCGTATTCCGTTTCTTGGCCCCGAGGAATTCTCCAAATAAAGCCGTTTTTCACAGCCCACGTTTCAACATAATTTGAGGTGTCTGGACGGGTGGCAAAGCCCTGAATCCCTAATCGCAAATCAGGATCTTTCATTCCTAAGCTTTTTCTAGTAACGGAATTAGCGCCGTCGCAACCGATAATTCTATCAAATTCCAATTGTCCGAGAACCGTTCTCGTACTGTTTTGACCCAATCTTATTTCGGCACCGGATTTTTCAGCCAATCCAGCAACCAGCCTATCAAGTGCCGCATGGCTCATCAATAAAAAGGGCTTCGTAAACTTAACCTTAATGGTCTTTTTGGGGAAATGGATTAAAACTGAAGTTATCCGATTTTGAACCAGAATTTGGCTTTGAGGGATAAAATCCAGAATCCTTTCCGAAAAAAGTCCGGAACAGGCCTCTTTGCCGATCTTATCTTTCTTCTCAAAAACGGTTACTTTATGACCCTGCTCCGAAAGTTTCCAGGCAAGATATAGCCCCGTTATCCCCGCTCCGATAATAGCTGTATTTTGCGGTTTCATATTGTTCGAATTTTAAAGGCGTTTTTGCCTGGTTTTTAGCTAAAATATAGCCCAGGGCGAAAGAAAGTAAGGAGATAAGAATAACGCCGACAACCAAAACGATATCGGCTTGATGGGACTTTACAAATTCTTTAATTTCTGATAGCATGTTTTTATATGCCCCGTAGTGAAAATTCGACAACTCTTGAGTTGTGAAATAAAACTACAGGGTATAAAATCTAATAAACATAATAATAATTAAAAACGGTAGTTAGTTTGACCGAGTTAAACCAGGTAGTGAAAATTTGACTTGCTGCGCAAATGATAATTTGTCAAATTTCTACTACCCGGTAAACAACTGTCGAATTTCTACTACGGGGTATGGCAACAACTAAGGCGACTGGTGTCACAAGATTAGGCCGAGATTCCCAGCCAAAATATCTGGGGATAAAACTACAAGCGGGGCAGATTGCCAAACCCGGCCAAGTTATGGTTCGCCAGCGCGGCACTAAAATCATTGCAGGTAAGAATGTCAGGAGAGGAGGCGATGACACTCTTTATGCCGCTGTTGAGGGCGTGGTTAAGTTTTCCACGAATAAAAAACAGAGATTCGATAACTCGCAGCGCCTCGTTAAAATAGTATCGCTAGAGCCTGTAAAGGAACGAAAAGGAGCTTAGCTCCTTTTTTGTTTGATGGCCGCTTTGATGAACTCGCGAAATAACGGATGGGGTTTGGTCGGTCTGGATTTAAACTCGGGGTGGAATTGAGTGCCTAAAAAGAAGGGATGCCCCTTGAGTTCGGCGATTTCCACCAAGTCCCTTTCCGGATTAATGCCCGACAAGACGAGCCCCCTCTTCTCCAGAGTGCTCCTGAAGGCGTTATTGACCTCGTAGCGGTGCCTGTGGCGCTCCATGATACTTCCGGCCTTATAGGCCTTAAAAGCCAGGGTTTTGGGGCGAATCCGGCATTTGTACTCCCCTAGCCTCATGGTGCCGCCGTACCTTTTTTCTTTCAAAAGCACGCTCTGCTCGGGCATTACATCAATCACATTTTCTCGGGAATGTGGCGCAAACTCGGCGGAATTCGCCTTCCTTAATCCACACACGTGCCGCGCAAATTCAATGACTAACAGCTGCATGCCCAGGCACAGTCCGAAATACGGGATTTTGTTCTTCCGGCAAAATTCAATCGCTTTGATCTTGCCCTCAATGCCCCGCGAGCCAAATCCGCCCGGCACGATAATCCCGTCGTAATCTTTCAACTCTTTGAGTAACCGAGGATTATTTTCGTATTCTTCTGATGACAACCAATGAATCTCGGGCTTTCTCTTATGAAACCAGCAAGCGTGCTTGACCGCCTCAATGACCGAGATGTAAGAATCCATCAGGGTGAATTTGCCTGTTTCAAAATACTTGCCCACAATCCCGATTTTAACCGGAGTTTTCACGGTTTTAATGGTATTGGACAATTTTTTCCAGTCTCTCAGATTGCCCTTGTTCTTGGTTCTCAGCCCGAACTTCTTTAAGAGCCTCGCCCCCATTTTGTCTTTTTCAAAGTTAAGAGGAACTTCGTAAATCGATCTGATGTCGGGAGCGGAAATAACATCCTCTTTGGCCACGCTGCAGAAAATGGAAATCTTCTTTTTCCGGGGTGCATCCAAGGGCACCACCGACCTCGCTAAAATCATATCGGGCTGGATGCCGGCCATGTTAAGCCAGCGCACCGCCTGCTGGGTGGGCTTGGTCTTCATTTCGCCGATGATGCCCGGTATGGGCAAATAAGTAATTAAAACAAAAAGAATGTTTTGAGGGGAAGCTAAGCGCATCATCCTGGCCGCTTCCAAAAACAAGCTGTTTTGGTATTCCCCGACCGTGCCGCCAATCTCTATTAAAACAAAATCAGCCTTGGTTGTCCGGGCTGCTCTTTTGATCCGGAAAATCACCTCTTCCGGAATATGAGGCACCACTTCCACGCATTTACCGCCGTATTCCAAATTCCTTTCCCGGTGGATCACGGCTTCATAAACGCGGCCAGTGGTGATGTAATTAAAAGTATTTAAATTCTCGTCGATGAATCTTTCGTAGTTGCCCACGTCCTGGTCGCACTCCGTGCCGTCAGCGGTCACAAAAACCTCGCCGTGCTCGATGGGATTCATCGTACCCGCATCAACGTTCACGTACGGGTCGATTTTGATGGCCGTCACCCGGAAGCCCTTGCTTTGCAGGATTTTCCCGATGCTGGCCGTCGCCACCCCCTTACCGATGCCTGACATGACTCCGCCGGCAACAAAAATATAGCGCGCCATTTTATTTTAGTTCTTACTCTTTTTTTTCTTCAATGATAATTAATTTTATTTCGGCCTCCAAATTATGTCCAAGCTGAATTTTAACCGGAAACTCGCCCAGTTCCTTGATCGGATCCTTTAAAACAATCTGGGTCTTTTTAACTTCGAACCCCTGTTCTTTAAGCTTTTCCGAAATCTTTTGAGCAGTGACCGCCTCAAACAACTGCTCCTTTTCGCCGATTTTCATGGGTAAAATAATCTCAATGCCGTCTATGGTTGAGGCCACCGCCTGAACCTTCTTTAACTCTTCTTCGGATTTCTGGCTTATCACCTCTTTTTGGATTTCCAGCCATTTCAGGTTTTCTTCAGTAGCCGGCTTGACCAAATTCTTAGGCAATAAGAAATTACGGGCATGGCCGTCAGCGACATGTTTGATTTCGTATTTTTTGCCGAGTTTTTCAATATCTTGTAATAAAATAACCTTCATACTATTTCTTTTTACTATAAAGCTTTAATTATTTCAATAGCTTTATCAAGCTGCGGGTCCTTCCCCTCTTCAAAATCCTTCTCGGTCAACTCAATTTCAAAATCAGGCTTTAACCCTTCCTTTTCAATCAAGGTGCCGTTCGGAGTCAACCACTTAGCCACGGTCACTTTCAATGAACCCTGTTTAAGCTCCTTGAGAGTCTGTACAGACCCTTTGCCGAAAGATTGTGCGCCGACAAGTTTAACTCCCCGATTGTCTCGTAAGGCACCCGCCAGAATTTCCGAGGCCGAAGCCGAGCCGTTGTTAATCAAAACAACCAAAGGATAAGAATTTAATTGTCCGGAACCGGAAGTCCGGTATTCCTGATTTTCGGCGCTGCCGCCAAAGTCCTCAATCGTAACAAGCTCTCCCCTATTCAAAAACAAACCAGCAATGTCCTGGGCCACCTCAAGATAACCTCCAGGGTTGTTCCTTAGGTCTAAGATTATACTATCGGCCGGGCTGGCCAGAATTTCCGCGGCCGCTTTATTGAAAGCGCCCGTCGCTTTCTCCGAGAATTGATAAAGATTAATGTAAGCGATATTACCCTCTTTCATCTCCCATTTTAAAGAAGGGACTTCGATAACCTCTCTTATAATTTCAAAATCTTTGGCTTGCGACCAGCCTTCCCGGAAAATATTCAGCACAACTTTTGTTCCCTTAACCCCCCTAATGAGTTTTACCGCTTCGTCGGCGCTTAAATCCGTGGTATAAGTATCGTCAATCTTGATGATTTTATCACCGGCCCTCAATCCCGCGCGCTGCGCCGGCGTTCCTTCCAAAGGAGCAATCACGGTGAGTTCCCCGTTTCTTATCCCGATTTCCATGCCGACTCCCTGAAACTCGCCCGAGACATCTTCTTTGAAAATCTTGGCATCTTCAGGCGGCAGATAAACAGTGTAGGGATCTTTCAAAGAGCTCACCATCCCCGAAATCGCGCCATAAAGCATTTTTTGATAATCCAGCTTCGACTGATCGACGAAGTTTTCTTCAAGCGTCCGCCAGGCCTCCCAGAAAAGAGAAAAATCCAGCCCTTGAGGCTTGCCCAGGTCGGCGTTAATGATGCCCTCGGGCGGCAAAGCCTTCTCTTGAACCTGGCCAAAATAAAAACCGGCGCCAAAGACGGCCGAGATTACCACCAATAAAAAAAATATAACTAAACCTCTTTTTACCATTGTTTTATCATACCAGAAACAATAAAAAACAAAAAGCTGCTCGCGGAGGACTGTCCTCCGCGCCTTTTTTATTCTAATTCTATATTACTAAAATCTTTCTTTTCCTTATCTCTTATCCGGTTTTCAATAATTTCCTTGCAACTACTTTCGCCATTCATCGTTCTTAAAAGAAAATCTCGTTTGGTTATCGAAGGAAAATTTTTCTTTCCAATATAATCGGGGTAACTTGACCATTTGTAGTCTTCCAAAAACTTGATTACTTTTTCTGGATTTTTAATTCCTCTTTCTTTCCATTTTGGTTCTATTAAAGATATACCATTAGTATGAATATAAGCAAAAACCGCTATCAACTGTTCGTCGGTTTTAATATGAACCGCCTTAAACCTGCCCTGAAAAAGATGGCCCTTTCTGTCGTATTTTTTATTAAAATAAGCGGCATAACCAGTGCCGAGTTTTCTCATAAATCGGGTGATTCCGTTCTCTTGAATTTGTCTTATCAATAAATGGATGTGATTTGGCATAAAATAAAAGGCTAGGGTTTCCACTAACATCTTGCGCGTATCCGCGGAGGACAGTCCTCCGCGGACTTTACTCGCCTTACGCTGCTCTCTTTTTCTTCTAATTTCTACTGGCTCGGTAGTATTAAATTCATAAAGAGAAAAAATCCCTCGATAATAATCATCTTTATCTTTAAAGGTTAACGTATCGCCTACTCCTCGAAGTACAATATGATAAATTTCATTATTAATTAGTGGGGGCCGTTTAATGGGCATAAAAATATCGAGTTCCGCGGAGGACTGTCCTCCGCGGCTTCTCCGTTGTTTTAATTATTATACTAAATATTTAAAAAATAAAAAGCCCCGCCAATATGCGGGGCTCCCACACAATATTATTCCAGTTCTTTTTCCACGTCCTTAACTTCTTCCTGGATAAATTCTTCTGAAACACCCAGGGCTTCTTTCAACTTGTCTCTCACTTTGCGTTCGGCCTTGGTCATACCAGGCTTCTCGTCCAAAAATTCAATCTGCTCTTCCACCTCTTCTTTCAGGGCTTTGAAAGCGCGCGTCACAGTATCTTTAACTTCCTTGGTTTCTTGCCTGACCCGCTTGCGCCAAATGGAAACGCGGTACCAGGCGTAAAAGCCGACCGCAACAGCGCCAATTATTAAAACGATTAAGGTAATCATAATGCTTAGGTAATCTAAGGCTATCTTACCAAACTTTAAGACGATTGGCAAGGTAACGGCCAATTTAATATTCTCCGTGGGATTTGACTGGGCGCCCCGCTTATCCACCGCTATCGCCCAAACTTCGTAATCGCCTTTATCTAAACTCTTGGGGTTAATATAAAGCCAATTGCCTTCGCTGTCGGGTTGAACGCTGGCGGTCAAAGTCTCGCCGCCTTCTCTTTTAATGAAAACGGTGATGGTGTTTTCGGGATTGGGAGAGGTTCCTTTAACCTGCAAAATATCGCCGACTTTCAGGTTCTTTGGAGATTCGGTAATAACCGGAGAGGCAATCGGTTCAATAACCGCATCGGCCGAAGCCATGGCCAAATTGCCAGCCTTATCTGACGCCTTGGCGATAACTGTTAATTTGCCGGGCGACTGCGGAGGCAATCTGTAGGGATTATGGGTTAAAGAAGCGTTAGTGATCGACGCGTATTTCTGTTCGCCGACTTCCACTTCGTAATATTCTATGCCAGAAAGAGCGTCGTTGGATTTGAAATATAAAATGGGCGTAGGGTTGGTCGGGTCTCCCTCGTTATCAATCTGAACCTCAAAAAACTCTGGGCGAACAGTATCAATAGAAACCTTGCGATGGGTTGTCGCTCCCCAGCCATATTGGTTGCGGAACTTAATGTGGAAATACCAAATACCGTCCTCAATGCCCTCAAACTTTTTAGACGTTATCAAGCCGTCGGAATCGGACCCGGGGTTGGCCGTGGCTTTTTCGTGCAAAAGCACGCTCACCCCGGTGACATCAGCGGGTAATTTCCAGGAAAACTCCGGATTGCTGTTGGAATACCATTTGCTCTCTTCCTGATGACTTGAAGATGAAACAATTGGAGCTGACGGCGCGCTGCCCGGAGTTGCGGCCGGAACATATTCCCCGCTTGGCGGAGCGGTCGGCAGAGGAATAACCGTTTTGCCAGAAAGAGTATAGATTCCGCCGCCCAGATTGGATAAAATATTAGTTCCCTTTCCATCATCGGCCAGAACTGAACCTGAAGCAAAAGTCAGATTGGCCGTGCCCGCAGTTCTGGTCTTAAAAGTAATATTAAGAATCACTCCGGCCGCCCCGGTAAAGCCGGGGCTGGGCTTGCCTCCAGCAAAGGTTAGCGTGCCTAAAGAATTGGAAAAAGCCGGTTCTTGAACCCAAAGCGAAAAAACTGAATCGGTCTTGGAAATACTGACCACTTCCAATTTGTCCGGATCGAAAACCAAAGTACCGTCGGCCGCATTGATGGCTATTCCCCCGCTGTTGACTTTCACCTGAACCAAAAAGGTGTTGCCCACCGTGTAATTGCCGGCAGACGGAGAAAGATACAAAGAAGCGGTTTGGGCCGCGGCTCCGCCGGCCAAAACTAAAATAGAAAACAGAAATAAAACTAGAAATAAAAACAGGCTCTTTCTCATTTTGAACTCTTATCTCTTAATTTTTAACCTTTTGGTAACCCAGTAAGTCAGCCCTATCCCCATCAGAACCAAAACAATTATCCAATAAAGCAACGGGGTTCCTAGCGAGGGATATTGCGCAATTCTTTCGTTGCCCGCCTTATCAACCGCCTTCACTTTTATTATACTCTCTAAACTCTGGTCTTCCAACAAATAGGGGCTGACGAATCTTTGCCAGTCTTTTTTACCTTCCTTGACTTCGTAATAATCAATTCCCGTCTGTTTGTCAGTGGTTGAAAAAGTGATGAAATGCTTTCCTTCAAAAATTAAGGGGTCCTGGCTGATCCCAATTTCAAACGGTTCAGGGGGAATTTTGTCTTGCTCTAATTCTTCCAGCCATTCTCTCTTAGAAGTTCCTGGAGTTCCGGGAAAAATACTGAAAACCGCCCTTTTGGTGCTGAGCTTAGCTGGCGTGCCAAAACCATCGTTCAAAAAGACTTGGGAATTGTCTAAAAATTTAGTTTGAGCGGAAAATCGTTCACCGCCCGATTCTTTCACTTTAAAGATAATTTTCCCTAAAAGATTGCTTTCGCCCGGGTCTCCCGGTAAAGGGCCGCAAAAACCGCCCGGAATACCGCCAGCAAAAGAAATTAACCCCGATTCTTGATTGACGTAAGGGGGACTGACCCAGAGGTTTAAAATAGAATCACCGTTGCTGAAATCGATTACTTCCAAAACATTTTGGGAGAAACTTAAGTTGGCTTCAATGGTATTGATGCATTCATTTTCCGTATCAACTCTCAAATTGACTATGAAAGTGTCGCCCCGGTAATAATCTCCTTCTTCCGGCTCCAAGTACAAAACCGCCGCCGAACTTAAGGAGGGTAAAAATATGAAAAGAGAAATTGTTAATAATAATTTGCGAATCATAAATTTTAAATCAAGGTTATCCCGTCCAGTAATACATCATGATTGAAAAATCTTTCAAGTTGACGCTACCGTCCTGATTCATATCAACAGAGGGATTATATTTCCCCCACCAATAAAGCATAACGGAAAAATCAACCAAGTTTGTTTTTCCGTCTTTGTTGAAATCGGCCTGAGGGGAAATTTGCCCTACTTCATATTTGCCGATATAAAAACTCATAACCTTGGAAAAAGAACTCAATAATCCCCCCGTCGTTTCGGCTTTGGCCCGGGTGGTATGAATGCCTTCACCCAAGGGACTAGTATCTAAAAGGTAATTCCAATCGCCTGCCGCGGTGCTCGTAGTGATTTTGGTAATCGTTTGAACTGATTCGATTTGAACGCTGATTTCGCTTTGAGGAACGGTTTGCCCCAAAATCTTTAAAGTCTCTCCTTTCAAAAGATTGGTTTTCCCCAATTCAATAGTGGGCGGAATAAAAATGCCGCCGATCGTGGTCGTCATGCCGGAAGTTACAGTGACGGTAAAAGAAAAAGTGATTGACCTTCTGCCTTGATTATCTTCAGCCCAAACGCCGAAGGTGTAAATGCCGGGGGTGATGGTGGTAAGCGCCACTTTAAAATTTGCTTGAGCATCGGCCAAAATTCCGCCCGTTGCCACCTGGCCATCTTTTAAAACGGTTATTTCCGCTTTGGGATAGGCAATCCCTTGGAGAATAACTTGCGTGGTTGCGCCCCCGCCGCCACCACCGCCCCCGCCTCCGGGGCTTCCTCCGCCTCCGCAAGAATTAGTAGTGCAGGAAGCAGAGCAAGCGGCCGGGCAAGCGCCGTTAGAGCTACCGTTATCGCATACTTCTCCCGTTTCAATAACGCCGTTACCGCAGCCTCTTATTGTTACCGTGGCTGTAATGCTGCCGGTTTCGGCAGAAACATTATAAAAATAAAAAAATCCTCCCAAAAGGATACAGGCGCCCAATATAAAAACGGAAACAGGGGGAATATTTCTTCTCATTGTTGTCCCTTTTGTTACTTCTTTTTGACTCCAAGTCGAAAAGCAAAATTCTTCTTAAAGAAAACGATAAGTATTGCTGTCAGCACCATCCCAAAAACAACCCAGGTCCAAGGAGAATACCTCGCCCAGAAAGAAGAAACCCTAAAAATGACTGCCTGCAAGATATTAGCCGGCACCACGGTGAAAAAAAGCTTGGCGCCGACCGCAATTCCCATGGTGGCTCCGCCCGACCCCGGTTCGGCCGCTGGGAAGGCCTCCACATAAGCAAAATAGTCGCCGGGCTGGGCTTTGACCGGCAGAGTTAATGTTATCGTCACCAGC
>Ga0209212_1007136_pt1 | contig 12480 bp, 10 predicted proteins | sample RifGroC2_FD_183996 | JGI IMG/M metagenome (GOLD analysis project Ga0209212, IMG submission 183996) | Groundwater microbial communities from Rifle, Colorado, USA - Groundwater C2 (SPAdes) (version 2) | ecosystem: Environmental > Aquatic > Deep subsurface > Groundwater | place: Rifle, Colorado...
CGCCCGCTGGATTTCGCTGTCGTATATGCCGATGCCGGCGAACCCCTACAGGCTTGGCGCAAGGTGATGGAGGTCGTGGACTATGCCAATTTCGCCGAGCTGCGGCAGACGTTTCGCAGTGTGGACAGATGATAGGCGAACACGTTTTAGCTCTGACTGGTTGGAGACTGATAATTGCCAAAGCCATCGGAATCCTTTAATCTTGACCAACTTTGAAAGGAAGCATCATGGATATGGACAACATCGTACTGGAACACCTTGTAGCACTACGCAACGAGCTTAAAGAGTTCCGGCAGGAAGCACGCGAGGAACTGCAGATCATCAGGATGCGCCTGAATTCTGTAGAGCGCACGGTTTCAGGTGCGCACGATGACAACGTGATCGTGCAGATGCGCCTGGACAAGGTTGACGAGAAGATCGACAAGATCGAGAAACGGCTGGAATTATCGGCAGCCTGATAATTCCGAATCCGGAAAAGCCCTCTGCGGAGGGCTTTTTTATTATCCACACCACAGCAATCGCGCGTAGTGAGTTAAATCACAGGTAACAGACGCGATGCAGTAATCTGAACAGCGGCGGGCCGGTCACAAGTTACGAAAAATTCAACCTCGTCATAAACAACCTTGACCGAACAGTCAGACAGCGGTAGCAGCGAATAACCAGACGCGATCAATTCATCACTGGAAACATGGCTTGAGATCATTCCACCAGTCACCACGCCGAACCGCCACAAATCACGCTTTGCTGATGTGATACGCGCCATGATGACAAACGCCGAACCATCATAAGGATGACGCGCTTTGATCTTGGCCGGTGAATAAGGCTCCAGACCAAAGGGAAGATTCGACTCATCAGCAGCAGATGAAAAAGCAGACACCGGCGCAACCGGCGCAACCGGCGCAACCGGCGCAGCAATCGCAGCAGAGATCGGCGGCTTAACTGCGAATTTTCCGGAAATCACAGAGTAACTCTGCCACAAGAAAAAAACAGCAGCAGGAATTGACACTAACGCAATCTTTGCCATCATCGGCAACGTATGTTTGTTTTTTGTGTGTACCTCGGCAGATTCATAGAGGTGGAAAACATTTTTTGGCAGCTTAAAACGAGTTCGCGCGGCATTGTCGCGGCTCATCTTGCTCTCGATATCGCCAACCTCCGGCCACTCGTATTTGTACCGACCGAGCGCCATATTCCGTAACGCAATATGTTTGCCACGCAAACCGCGAAGATTACTATCAACTTGAAGCGGCCGCTGCGTAATCATCCAGAAATCGAGACCTTGTTTTCTATGTACTTCCAACGCCGAAACATAATCAGGAACAGGCGAACCGGCAGGACGTGGCCTATAAGTATTCTGACACTCATCGTAAACGATCAGCGCGCCCTTATGACTTTCGTATTCAACCGAGCCAACAGCAAAACCGGCTTTATCAAATAAAGTTTTACGCAAATTCCCGGCATCATCTTTGAAAACATCGTCACGCGGCAGCCAATTAGAATCGTCCTCTTCAATACAAAGCTCCATCTTTTTAGGAGGAGCTTTCCGAAAATAACGATCTATATGCAGCCAAGAACCTGTTTGCCACTCATTCATTTTGCCGAGTCTATAATGCGGCAATTTCAGGCCGGTTATATTCGTAAAAACAACGCGACCGGCGAGAATTTCCTGTTCGAGCATCGACACGACCAACGCGGTTTTTCCAGTTCCCGGCACTCCAGTAATGAGCGTAATCATAATACTTTACCGATATGAGAATCCGCTGGCGAAGGTGCGGCAAATGAAAGTTGCCGAGCGGGAGCTGTCATTTTTGAGCATCGAGCAGATACGGCAATTGCTCAATGCGCTTTCGGACGATGCGCTGCTGATCGCCAAAGTATGCCTGGCGACCGGCGCACGATGGAGCGAGGCGGAAGGACTGCGAATATCGCAAGTGCGGGGCGGACAGATCCAATTCACCGGCACGAAATCGGGAAAGAACCGGACGGTGCCGGTCGATGATGCTCTGATCGGAGAGCTGGGTCAGCATTTAGAGGCACGCTACGGCGGTGAGAAGGGGCTTGCTGACCGTTTTTTTATGTCGAGCTATGAGGCATTCAGGAAGGTAGTCGAGAAATGCGGCCTTGAGCTTCCTCGAGGCCAACTGACGCATGTGCTGAGGCATACCTTCGCCTCGCACTTCATCATGAACGGCGGGAATATTCTGGTGCTGCAACGGATCCTCGGACACAGCAGCCTGACGATGACGATGCGTTATGCGCACCTGGCACCGGACCATCTGCAGGAAGCAAAAAACCTGAACCCGCTACGGTCTATCAACCAATAGACAACAAATGCAACAGCGTTGACTATTTGTTGACAGGTTTAAAACAAAAACGAGATATGCTGCGCATAACTCGTTGTTTTTTGGTGGGTCGTGCTGGACTCGAACCAGCGACCAAAGGATTATGAGTCCTCTGCTCTAACCAACTGAGCTAACGACCCATAAACAACTAACCTTCGCTATCGAGGAAACTTTTGAGTTTTTCGGAACGCGACGGATGACGAAGTTTGCGCAGCGCCTTGGCTTCGATTTGGCGTATGCGTTCACGGGTTACGTCAAACTGTTTGCCGACTTCTTCCAGCGTATGGTCGGTATTCATTTCGATTCCGAAGCGCATGCGCAATACTTTGGCCTCCCGCTGCGTCAGGCTGTCGAGGATGTCTGACGTCGCGCCGCGCAGGCTCTCGTAAATTGCCGCATCAACCGGCACGGTGGTGTTCGAGTCTTCGATAAAATCGCCCAAGTGCGAATCGTCGTCATCGCCCACCGGCGTTTCCATGGAGATTGGCTCTTTGGCAATTTTCAGAATCTTGTGGATTTTATCTTCCGGCATTTCCATCTTGATGGCCAGAGTCGCCACATCCGGTTCCAGCCCGGTTTCCTGCATGATCTGCCGCGAGATGCGATTCATCTTGTTGATGGTTTCGATCATGTGTACCGGGATGCGGATGGTGCGCGCCTGATCGGCGATGGAGCGCGTGATTGCCTGACGAATCCACCAGGTTGCGTAGGTCGAAAATTTATACCCGCGCCGGTATTCGAATTTATCCACCGCCTTCATCAAGCCGATGTTGCCTTCCTGGATCAGGTCAAGAAATTGCAGGCCGCGATTGGTGTACTTTTTGGCAATGGAAATTACCAGGCGCAGGTTGGCCTCGATCATGTCGCGTTTGGCGCGGCGTGCCTTGGCCTCGCCGTTGGTCATCTGCTTGTTGATTTCCTTCAAATCACGGATCGGAATGCCCACGCGCCGCTCCAGATCCAGCAAGCATTGCTGTTGCTCAACGATGGCATGCTGATAGCGTTCCAGCGCTTCGCTATAGGGTTTCTTTGATTTCAGCTCCTGCACAACCCATTGCAAATTATCTTCATTGCCCGGGAATACCTTGATGAAATGCGCGCGCGGCATTCTGCCTTTGGTTACACACATATCCTGAATGTTGCGCTCGCAGCGGCGCACTTCTTCAACCAGGTTGCGCATGGTGTCGCATAGGGCGTCCACTTGTTTTGCGGAAAAGCGGAAATTCATCAGCTCATCAGAAATGCCGGACTGGAATTTGTCGTACTGCTTGCTGCGGTAGCCGTATTTTTCGTAAGCCTTGCCCATCTTGGCGAAAGAATCCGCAATCACGGCAAAACGTGCCAGCGCATCGGCCCTCAGTTGCGCCAGGTTGGCGGCGGCGGCGGCGGCGGTCGCTTCTTCGTCTTCTGCTTCGTCTTCTGCTTCTTCCTCATCAGTTGCATTTGCCGCGCCGTTTTCTTCTGATTCTTCGTTACTTTCTGCGCCGGTGGCTGCTTCATCCTCGGTATCCACGAAGCCATCGATCAACTCATCAATGCGCATCTGGTCGTTTTCAATCTTCGCGGCCAGCGTCAGAACTTCAGCGATTGTCGCCGGACAGGCAGAAATTGCCTGAATCATATGCTTCAGGCCTTCCTCGATGCGCTTGGCGATTTCAATTTCTTTCTCGCGAGTGAGCAATTCGACCGTTCCCATTTCGCGCATGTACATGCGCACCGGGTCGGTGGTGCGGCCAAATTCGGAGTCCACTGTGGACAGCGCGGCTTCGGCCTCTTCGGCAGCATCCTCGTCGGCTGCTGCGGGTGCGGTATCCGTCATGATCAGCGTTTCGGCATCAGGGGCAACGTCACAAACCTTGATGCCCATGTCGTTGATCATGCTCGCCACACCTTCGATTTGCTCGACTTCGAGCATATCCGGCAAGTGGTCATTGATTTCCGCATAGGTCAGATAACCGCGCTCCTTGCCCAGCACAATCAAAGCCTTCAGGCGCGTGCGCCTCGCTTCGATATCCTGCTGCTGGTCAACGACCGGCTGTTCGATAACGACAGCCGGTTTTTTACCCTGTTTTTTCTTGTCTCTAGGCTTTGCCATATTCAGATTCCCAATTGCGTGATGCCGCGCAGAAAAGCGGCGGATTATACCCGATTTCATCAATCATTTCTTAACCTTGCCGGAAGCTAGCCGCGTTGCGGCGGTTTTGCCAGTTGCTTATATTGCTCGCGTTCCGAATCATTCAGGCCGGACAGGCCGCCTTGCGCCAATTTTGTCTGCAATGCCTGAAATTGCTGCCGGCGTTGCGCTTCGCTGAATTTTCCCATCAGCCCGGCGAACTCCGCTGCCACATCGAAGTTATCGCCCCAATTCAACATATCCGCTCCTGCCGCCGCCAGGGTTTTTTCATGCGCCGTGCCTTGAAGTAACTGTATGAGCGCGGCGCCGTTCACCTCAAAATCGGCTTCGCGTAATACGTAGAGCACCGCTATCACCGCCTCGGCTTCGGCTCCTTCGCCATGCCAGTCGGCGTGAATTTGCGTGCCCAGCGCAGGTTGCGAAATCAGGCATTGCAACAATAACCGATGCGCTGAGGGCGTTTTACGCCCGGCTTTCTGGAAGACCCGCGGCGCCATTCGGGCGACCGGTTTGATCTCATACAGTGCCTCCAGTTCCGCCTGGCTCACGCCGGCGAGCACCGCGACTTCCTTGCGCAGCAGCAAGGCTGTGGCTGGTGCGGTAATTGCGGTCAGCAAGGGTTTGGCGTGCTGCAGCAATTGGTTGCGCCCCTCCTGGGTGCGCAAATCCAGTTCTGCGCTGATTTCACGCAACAGATAAGCGGACAGCGGCATGGCTTCCTGCACACGCTGCTCGAAGGCATCCCTGCCGAATTCGCGGACGAAACTGTCGGGGTCGTGCTCGATTGGCAGGAACAGAAAGCTGATGCGCTTGCCGTCCTGCAAATAGGGCAGCGCATTTTCCAGCGCGCGCCATGCCGCACGCTGCCCCGCCTTGTCGCCATCGAAACAGAATACGATGTGTTCGGTAAGGCGCAGCAGTTTCTGCACGTGATATGGCGTGGTCGCCGTCCCCAGCGTCGCCACGGCGTATTCCACCCCATGTTGCGCCAGCGCCACCACGTCCATGTAGCCCTCGACCACCAGCACCCGCTGCGCGCCACGAATCGCTTTTTGTGCCTGGAACAGTCCATACAGCTCGCGGCCTTTCTCGAACAGCGGCGTTTCGGGCGAGTTGAGGTATTTGGGCTCGCCCTTGTCCAGCACCCGCCCGCCGAAGCCGATGACCTGGCCGCGCACGTTGACGATGGGAAACATGATGCGGTCGCGGAAGCGGTCGTAGCGCTTCCCCTCGTCGCCGGTGATCACCAGGCCGGTTTCGGCCAGTGTATCGCTCTGGTAATCCGGGAAGGCCGCCGCGAGATTTTGCCACGCGTCCGGCGCGTAGCCGATGCCGAATTTCGCCGCGATTTCGCCGGAGAGGCCGCGTTGCTTGAGGTAATCGATGGCGCGCGGCGACTGTTTGAGCTGCGCACGGTAATAGCGTGTCGCAGTTTGCATCACCTCATATAAATCGGGCGCGATCTTTTGATGGGCATCGCCTGCGGCGGAGCGTTCGTGAGGCACCTCCAGGCCAGCGTTGCGTGCCAGTTCTTCAATCGCTTCAACATAACCGAGTCCGGCGTGTTCCATGACGAAGCCAATCGCCGTGCCATGTGCGCCGCAACCGAAGCAATGGTAGAACTGCTTGGACTGGCTGACGGTAAAGGAGGGGGATTTTTCGTTGTGAAACGGACAGCAGGCGACAAAATTTGCCCCGGCTTTTTTCAGCGGGACATAGCGCTCAATCACGTCCACGATGTCGAGGCGGTTAAGCAGATCCTGAATAAAACTTTTTGGAATCAAGCCCGCACCTTTCATCGCTGCCGGCAAAGCGCCGGCGGAATGGTTAACCGGGTTTATTTGCTGAGTTGCGCTTTTATCAACGCGGAAACTTTGCCCATGTCGGCACGCCCGGCCAGCTTGGGTTTGAGCAGACCCATCACTTTGCCCATGTCTTGCGGGCCGGATGCGCCGGTTGCGGCTATCGCCTCGGCCACGGCGGAGGCGATTTCGGCTTCGCCAAGCTGTTGCGGCATGTAGGTGGCAAGCACGCTCATCTCAAACTTTTCGACATCCGCCAAGTCTTGGCGGCCTGCCGCTTCATACTGGCTGATGGAATCGCGCCGCTGCTTGTTCATCTTTTCGATGATGGCGACCACATCCGTATCCGACAACTCGATGCGCTCATCCACCTCGCGCTGCTTCATCGCGGCGAGCAACAGGCGAATTGCCCCGAGACGCGCCGCATCCTTGGCGCGCATCGCGGTTTTCATGTCTTCGGTGATTTGCTGCTTGAGACTCATGTCAGAGCCGGCCACGACCCGCAGAGGGGTGCGGTCTAGTACAGCTTGGGGGGGAGAGTTTGGCTGCGCAGACGCTTGTAGTGACGCTTAACGGCGGCGGCCAGCTTGCGCTTACGCTCTGCGGTGGGCTTTTCGTAAAATTCGCGGGCGCGCAAATCGGTCAGCAGACCGGTCTTTTCCACGGAACGCTTGAAGCGGCGCATCGCCACTTCGAACGGCTCATTCTCTTTAACTCGTACAGTCGTCATGAACAAACTACCTTCTACCAAAAAATTGAGGGCGCGATTCTAGCAAAACGCCTTGCCCGCTACAACCGGAATTTAATTTACGGTTATTCGGGCGAATTTGCGCTTGCCGACCTGAGCCACAATGACCGCGCTTGCCTTGAGTTGCAGAGCCCTGTCGCTGACTTTTCCGCCGTCGAGCTTGACGCCGCCCTGATCGATCATGCGCAGCGCTTCGGAGGTGCTGGCGACCAGGCCGGCCTGTTTGAGCATCTGGGCGATGCCGATCTGCCCGTTCGTGCCGGCTACGGTGATTTCCGGCATGTCGTCCGGCAGCACGCCCTGCCTGAAGCGCGCTTCGAATTCCGCCAGTGCGGCTTCGGCGGCCTGTTGCGAATGAAAGCGCGCGACGATTTCCTGCGCCAGCAGCACCTTGATGTCGCGCGGATTGCGTCCCTGTTCCACTTCTGCGCGCCAGCCGGCGATTTCGCCGATGCTGCGGAATGACAGCAGTTCCAGGTAACGCCACATCAGCTCGTCTGAAACCGACATCAGCTTGCCAAACATATCCTGCGGCATGTCGGTGATGCCGACATAATTGCCCAGCGACTTGGACATCTTGTTCACGCCGTCCAGCCCCTCCAGCAGCGGCATGGTGAGCACGCACTGCGGCGGCTGACCATAATGTTTTTGCAGTTCGCGCCCCATCAGCAGGTTGAATTTCTGGTCGGTGCCGCCCAGCTCGATGTCCGCCTTGAGCGCCACCGAGTCGTAACCCTGCACCAGCGGGTAGATGAATTCATGGATGGCGATCGGCTGGTTAGCTTTGTAACGCTTGCCAAAATCATCGCGCTCCAGCATGCGCGCCACGGTGTGCGTGGCCGCCAGCTTGATCAGGTCCACCGCGCTGAATTTGTCCATCCAGGCCGAGTTGAACACAATCTCGGTCCTGTCCGGATCGAGCACCTTGAACACCTGGTCGCGGTAGGACTGGGCGTTCTCCAGTACCTGTTCGCGCGACAGCGGCGGGCGGGTGGTGTTCTTGCCGGTCGGGTCGCCGATCATGCCGGTGAAGTCGCCGATCAGAAACAGCGCGTGGTGCCCCAGATCCTGCAACTGGCGCAGCTTGTTGAGCAGCACGGTATGGCCGATGTGCAAGTCCGGGGCGGTCGGGTCGAAACCCGCCTTGACGCGCAATGGGCGACCGGATGCAAGCCTTTGTTTCAATTCGTCTTCAAGCAGCAGCTCATGGGCGCCGCGCTTGATCTGGGCCAACGCATCCTGATGTGTCATTTCAGTCATATTTATTGTCAATTCAGGCTCGGGAAAAGCCGGGTTACCGTTTGTTTCCGTTTTTCAACCGCCCGTCGGTCATGTTTTACCGCTCGATTTTCTCTCCCCCCACCGGTCAGCCCGGTTTTGAGGGAATGATCCTTATCTGGTAAAGTGCGCACCAGTTTAAAACGTAACATGTTGCTAAAGCAAAACAAAGCAACCCAAGGAGGCGCGAATGTTAACCCAAAACCTGCTCAGCCACGAACGCAAAATAATGTTGCGCTGGTTTGTCACCCTGTCCACCATGCCGTTGCTGGGCGTGGTGACCGCCTTTGGCCTGGTGCCGCAAAGCGATCTCGGCCTCGCTTCAATCAAGGTTGCCATCGAGGAAATCGCATTACCCAAGGCCGCGCCCAACGTAAACACCATCGCCAGTTTCTGGCGCAACGAGCGCGTGCAGCGCGGCGATACCGTGGTTGAATTGCTGCGCCGCCTGAATGTTGAGGATGCCGCGGCAGGCGCCTATTTGCGAACTGCCGGCGAAGCCGAATCTTTTCGCAAGCTGGCCGTTGGTCGCGAAGCGCAGGCCGAAACCAATGCTGCCGGCGGGCTCATTACATTACGCTACCTGGACGATGATGGCGCACAAATCGTGATTGAAAGACAGGGTGATGGTTACACAACCCGCACCCTGCCGGCGCAACTGGAGAAACGCCTGTTTGTGCGCACCGGCGAAATCAGTACCAATTTGTATGCCGCAACCGACGCAGCCGGAATGCCGGAGGCCGCCGCCAACCAGTTGGCTGAAATTTTCAGCGGAGACATCGACTTCCACCATGATTTGCGCAAGGGCGACAGATTCACCGTGATGTATGAAATGATCTACAGCAACGGTACGCTGATCAATACCGGCCGTATCCAGGCCGCCGAATTCATCAGTCAGGGTCAGACTTACCACGCCGTATATTTCCGGGACGATTACTACACTGCAGAAGGAAAGAGTGTCCGCAAGGCATTCTTGCGTTCACCCATCGCATTCTCGCGCGTGAGCTCCGGCTTCACCAAATCACGCTTCCACCCGGTGCTCAACAAATGGCGTTCGCATAAAGGCGTGGATTTTGCCGCCCCGATTGGCACAAAAGTCAAAGCAACTTCCGATGGCGTCATTTCATCTTTCGGCAGGCAGGGCGGTTATGGCAACGTCATCCTGATCAATCACCAGGGGCGCTTCACTACGGTGTATGGCCATTTGTCGCGTTTTGCCAAGGGGTTGCGCCGTGGCCAGCGCGTGGCACAGGGGGAGGTGATCGGCTATGTCGGCATGACCGGTCTGACCAGCGGGCCGCATCTGCACTATGAGTTCAGAATCGACGGCCAGCAACGCGATCCCTTGCGCGTCGCCTTGCCGGATGCGAAGCCAATCGGCGATGCGGATAAGGCAGCATTTCAGTCTGTGGCAGACAGCTTTGTCGCGCGCCTGAATCTGTTGCGCAACACCAACCTCGCAAAACTCGACTAGCCATTTCGTGCATCACCCGCCGGAACTGTATGTGGGTTTGATGTCCGGCACCAGCCTGGACGGCATTGATGCCGCCCTTGTTGATTTGAGCCGGGCGCAACCCGGGCTGCTCGCCAGGCATTACCTGCCCTTTGACGACGTGCTGAAAAACGAGCTGCTGGCGCTGCACCAACCCGATCATAATGAACTGCACCGGACGCAACTGGCCGGCAATCAATTGGCGCGGCTCTACGCCGTAGCGGTTAACGCACTGCTGGACGCGGCGAACTTGCCGAACGCGGCAATCAGGGCCATCGGCTGCCACGGCCAAACCATCCGCCACTGCCCCGAGTACGGCTACACCCTGCAAATCGGCAATGCCGCACTGCTTGCCGAACTGGCCGGCATTACCGTAGTCAGCGATTTTCGCAGTCGTGATGTTGCCGCTGGAGGGCAGGGCGCACCGCTGGTCCCCGCGTTCCATGACCAGGTGCTGCGCCATCCCGACCGGCACCGCGTCATCGTCAATATCGGCGGCATCAGCAACCTGACCGACCTCCCGCCAAATGGCAGCACAACCGGCTTCGACTGCGGCCCCGGCAATCTGCTGATGGACGCCTGGTGCAGGCAACACCTGGGCAAACCTTACGATGACGGCGGCGCATGGGCAGCATCCGGCCAAGTATTGCCTGCGTTGCTGGAGCGCATGCTCAATGAGCCGTTTTTCGCCCTGTCGCCACCCAGGAGCAGCGGACGCGATCTGTTCAATATGGCGTGGCTGCGCAGCAAACTGCAAGGCGGTGAACGAACCGAAGATGTGCAAGCCACCCTGCTGGAGCTGACCTGCCAAACTATTGCGCAAGCCATCCGCCGGTATTGTGCCGGCGCAACAGAAATATATCTCTGCGGCGGCGGCGCGCATAACCTGACCCTGCATCGCCGTCTCGCCGCCTTACTGCCTGACCACACCGTGCAGACTACGGATGCCATCGGTGCGGAGGGAGACTATCTGGAGGCCATCGCCTTCGCCTGGCTGGCGCAACAAACCTTGCATGGCAAATCCGCCAACCTGCCGCTGGTTACCGGCGCCAGACATGCATGCGTACTGGGCGCAATTTATTACGGCCAGCCGTTGCATTTCAACTCCCCGCAAAGTAACTCTCCCGCGGGCGGGCAAGGGTGAGGGCCGCCAGAACCCCGCCTGTTATATAGCATCGTGTTGTCCGCCAGTGCCCAGCGCCGCAAGGCGCGTCTTGAATCCCTCTCAGCCATCGAGTTTCCCGCCGACTTGCCTGTGGCGGGCAAGCGCGAGGATCTGGCGCGCGCCATTCTGGATAATCGGGTGGTTATCGTTTGCGGCGAAACCGGCTCGGGCAAGACCACGCAGCTGCCGAAAATCTGTCTGACGCTGGGGCGCGGCATTCATGGTTGTATCGGCCATACCCAGCCGCGCCGCGTGGCGGCGCGCTCGGTAGCGTCGCGCATCGCATACGAACTGAAGACCGAGCTCGGCGGCGCGGTCGGCTACAAGGTGCGCTTCAACGACAAGGTGTCGTCCGACACCAGCATCAAACTGATGACCGACGGCATCCTGCTGGCGGAAATCCACGGCGACCCGCTGCTGAAAAATTACGACACGCTGATTATCGACGAGGCGCACGAGCGTTCGCTCAATATCGACTTTTTGCTCGGCTACCTCAAGCAGTTATTGCCGCGCCGTCCCGACCTCAAGCTCATCATCACCTCGGCCACCCTGGATGCGGAGCGCTTCGCCGCGCATTTCGGCGCGGTGGCGCTAGAGGTGTCGGGGCGCAGCTACCCGATCGAGACGCGCTACCGCCCGTTGCAGATCAGCGACGAAGGCGAGGCGCAGGACGTGCCGCAGGCAGTGAGCAGCGCGCTGGACGAACTGGCGGCAGGCGGGTTAAAGGGTGATGTGCTGGTGTTTCTGCCCGGTGAGCGCGAGATACGCGATACGGCGGAGGCGTTGCGCAAGCACCATTCGCCAAGTATGCGTCACGGGGGCCTCGAAGTGCTGCCGCTGTTCGCGCGCCTGTCGGCGGCGGAACAGGACCGGGTGTTCAAGACCGGCGGGCAACGCCGTGTGGTGCTGGCGACCAACGTCGCGGAGACCTCGCTGACCGTGCCCAACATCGGCTACGTGATCGACTGCGGGCTGGCGCGGGTGAACCGCTACAGCATCCGCCAGAAGGTCGAGCAGCTGCATATCGAAAAAATCTCGCGCGCCGCCGCCAACCAGCGCGCCGGGCGTTGCGGGCGGGTGATGAGCGGCGTGTGCATCCGCCTCTATGACGAGGCAGATTTCCTGCAGCGCGCCGAATTTACCGATCCGGAAATTTTCCGTGTGTCGCTGGCGACCGTGATCCTGCGCATGAGCGCGCTGGAGCTGGGCGAAATTAGCGAATTTCCGTTCATCGAGCCGCCCACGCCGCGCATGATTGCGGACGGCTATCAACTGCTCGCAGAGCTCAACGCCATTGATGAAGCGCGGCAGCTCACCCCGCTGGGCCATGAGCTGGCCAGGTTGCCGCTCGACCCGAAAATCGCGCGCCTGCTGCTGGCCGGAAGACAGTATCACTGCCTGACCGAAATCCTCGTCATCGCCAGCGCCCTGTCGGTGCAGGACCCGCGCGAACGCCCGCTGGATCGGCAGGAGGCGGCGGATGCCGCGCATAAATGCTTTGCCGACGAGCGTTCCGACT
>Ga0209212_1007138_pt1 | contig 12479 bp, 9 predicted proteins | sample RifGroC2_FD_183996 | JGI IMG/M metagenome (GOLD analysis project Ga0209212, IMG submission 183996) | Groundwater microbial communities from Rifle, Colorado, USA - Groundwater C2 (SPAdes) (version 2) | ecosystem: Environmental > Aquatic > Deep subsurface > Groundwater | place: Rifle, Colorado...
CCGGGGATCTCGCGGAACTGGCGGCGAACTTCTTCAACCATCGAGCCGGCGGCGCGGCCGACGGCCTTCATGCTCATAGCGCAGAAGAGGAACGCCATCATGCCGCCCAGGAAAAGGCCGCAGAGCACGTATGGATTAAGCAGATGTACTTCGAACAGACGCACGAAATCGAGCACGCCCATATGTTTTAGCTGGTCGATAGAGAAGGCCTGTCCTTTAAGGTGGAACAGCTTGTCGGCCGACTGCTCGGCATATCGCATGGACCAGATCTTGACCTCTTCGAGGTTAGCCGCAAGCAGTGCCATAGCCGTGAGGGCCGCCGAACCGATCGCGAATCCCTTGCCGGTAGCCGCGGTAGTGTTGCCAAGAGCGTCGAGAAGGTCGGTGCGCTGACGGACTTCGGCGGGCAGATGAGCCATTTCGGCGTTGCCGCCGGCGTTGTCGGCGATAGGGCCGTAGGCGTCAGTGGCAAGAGTTATGCCGAGCGTGGAGAGCATGCCGACGGCGGCGAAGCCGACGCCGTAGAGACCGAGACTAAAGTTATCGAAACCGCCCGGGAGACCGAAAGCCAGGAGTATGCCGACGCAAATGATTATGACGGGCCAGCCTGCTGAAAACATGCCGACCGCAAGGCCGTCGATAATGACGGTGGCGGGGCCCATTTTAGCCTGATTGGCGATGCCCTGCGTGGGTGAGTATGAGTCTGATGTGAAATATTCAGTTGACTGCCCGATAAGCACGCCTGCAAAAAGGCCGGCGACGACCGAGCCGAAGAGTCCCCAGCTGATCATGCCCGAGTACGCCATGGCGGCGACGCCGGCAACGATGAGCACGGACGAGCCGAGCGTGCCAAACAGAAGCGCGCGCAGAAGTTCGACCTGGTCGGCGCCTTCGCGGCAGCGGACCATGAACATGCCTATAATGGAGAGGAACGTGCCGATGCCGGCGACGATCATCGGGGCAACGATGTAGTTGATCGAAAGAGCGGGGTTGCCCGCTTCCGAGCCGATTGCGGCGCCGAGGGCCGCGGTAGCGAGTATCGAGCCGCAGTATGATTCGTAGAGATCGGCGCCCATGCCGGCTACGTCGCCGACGTTGTCGCCGACGTTATCGGCGATGGTGGCGGGATTGCGTGGATCGTCTTCGGGAATGCCCGCTTCGACCTTGCCGACGAGGTCAGCGCCTACGTCAGCGGCTTTAGTGTATATGCCGCCGCCGACGCGCGCGAAAAGCGCCTGCGTGGATGCGCCCATACCGAATGTGAGCATCGTGGTCGTGATCTCGGCCCACTTCTGGATCTCGGTGCAGCCGGCGGGAACGAATGTCAGGCCGAATATGCGCACGCCGTTAGCCATGTGCTCGGCTGTGAACACGAGTTTGTCGAGGATCCAGAACCAGGCGCAGATGTCGAGGAGGCCGAAGCCGACGACGACCAGGCCCATGACCGCGCCGGAACGGAAAGCGACGGTGAGGCCGCGGTTCAGGCCTTCGCTGGCGCCCTGGGCGGTGCGTGAAGATGCGTTGGTAGCGGTCTTCATGCCGAGGAATCCGCAGAGACCCGAGAAAAAGCCGCCGGTGAGGAACGCTATCGGCACGAACGGGTTCTGGGCGCCCATATATGCAAGAATTGTGAGTATGATGAACAGAACTAAGAAAACGAGGGAAACGATCTTGTACTGGCGGAAGAGATAAGCCATCGCGCCCACTCGGACGAAACCGGCGATCTCCTGCATGCGTTCGCTGCCGGGATTGGCGCTCATCATCGCGTTATAGAAATAAATGGCGAAGATGAGTGCAAAAAGCGACGCGATCGGAGCGATCCACCAGAAAGCGGGGACCTTGGCATCCTGAACTGGCGTGGCGGGAGCCGCCGGAGCCTCGCTTATGGCCGGGGCCGCGGGAGCAGGTGAAGCGGGAGCAGCAGCCGGAGCCGCGGGAGCCGTGGCCGCCGGGGCCGGAGCGGGAGCGGTCTGCGCCTGTATAGGCGAGCTGATATTTCCTAAAAAAATGATGAGCGCAATAATGCTCAACAGAATAGTAATGGAATAAAAATTCTTCTTGAAAAACCCTTTTGCCCGGGGTTTACGATTGTTCAAATTGTTTTTACCGGATTTCGGCATAAACTCCTCCTTACAAAATGAGTGATTTTCTCACCAGTCTGCGGTTTCGACATATCTGCCAAATGTGCCGGGCCGCGGAACGAAAAAATAATATCATAAATTTTTATAATTGTAAAGAAGATATTTGAATACAATATAAATAAAATTAAACGCGCGGAAAAGAAGACCGCACGGCGTTACGCTGCATTGCAGAATACCGTGCGGTCTTTTCTTAATATTCGTTTTTTATAATACTAAATAACTGTGAACCGAATCTCGCGCAGGGCAGAATACGCTCCGCGCGGGGGCCATTTATGAATTTTTCTTTTCGAATTCGTCCATGAATGCCACAAGTGCCTTAGCCGATTCCATAGGAACGGCGTTGTAGAACGAAGCCCTGATGCCGCCCACCGAGCGGTGGCCTTTCAAGCCTATCATGCCGGCCGCTTTGGCTTCTTTTATGAACGTTTCCTCCAGCGCTTCGTTTTTAAGCCTGAAGGGTATATTCATCAGGGAACGGCTGTCTTTATCTACCGTGCCGCGGTAAAAGTCGTTTTTATCGAGCCTGTCATAAAGAACTTTCGCTTTTTGCAGGTTGACTTCGTGCATTTTTGCCAGACCGCCGTTCTTTTTGAGCCATTTCAGAACGAGGCCTATCACGTATATGGAATAGCAGGGCGGGGTGTTGTACAAAGACGGCTCCTTGGCCATTATCGAGTAATTGCACATCGTAGGTATGTTTTTAGGGCTCTTCGCGATGAGGTCGTTCCTGATTATAACTATGGTGCAGCCGGCGGGACCGACATTTTTTTGCGCTCCAGCATAAACCAGCGCGAATTTCTTTATATCGACCGGACGCGAGCAGAAATCGGACGACATATCGCAAATAAGATCGGTGGAGCCGGTATCGGGATACGACTGCCATTCTGTACCGCGGATCGTATTGTTGGAAGTGATATGCAGATAAGCCGCATCCGGAGTCAACTTAAACTCTTTCGGAATGTAAGTGAACTGCCTGTCTTCGCTCGAAGCTATCACGTTGGCTTTCTTGCCGAGTTTCTGGGCCTCTTCGATGGCCTTGGTGGCCCATGTTCCGGTATTGATGTAATCGCCGGCGCGGCCGTCTGCGAGCAGATTGAGCGGAATCATTGCGAACTGGAGTGTGGCGCCGCCCTGAAGGAACAGTATGGTATAATTGTCGGGTATGGAATATAATTCTTTGAGGTCTTTTTCGGCGTCTTTCAATATGTTGTCGTACACCTTGTCGCGATGGCTCATTTCGAGCACCGAAAGGCCGTTGCCCTTATAATCGATAAAATCTCTCTGAGCCTCTTCTAAAACCTCGAGCGGAAGCGCCGCCGGACCCGCGTTAAAATTGTGAATCCTTTTTGTCATACCTTTCTCCCCTTACTTTTATAATAAAATGAAACTGCATGCTCTATACTTTTTGCAGTTAAATTATAATTCAAATCCGCTGAAAAGTCCAGAAAAAATATTTAAAAAAACGCGAACAATTTACCGTATTCTAACATTATTTTATGCGGCGTTTTTTCCGCGGCCGTTAGTCATAGTAAACTAAAAACTAATGTTCTTGACATACGGCCATATTTTTTGTATAATCATTACAACAGGTAAAAAAGGCAGGTGAGTATTATGTTTGCTAAGAAAACACAAGGTCTGTTATCATTATTTTATTATTTTTCCGCACGGCCTTCATCCGAAAAAAATCATAAATCGGGCTCTACCATGATCTTCACCATGATCATGGTACTTATCCTTATGCTTCTCGGCTTTACCGTAATTTTCATGATGAGGCAGGAATCGCAGGAGGCGTTCAATTACGTCGAGGCTTCCACCGCCCACTATATAGCCGAGGCCGGCGTCGAGCATGCCATGTATGTTCTTCAGAACAACGCCAACGACTTCGTCAGCGACTCGGCCAACGTCGGCTGGAACAAACTTTTCGCCACGAAAAAAGAATTCTCGTTCGATATTCCCTTCATCGACCAGCGCGACAGCATGTCCGCCTACTGCCCCGAACTCAATAAAAACGTCGGCACCGAAATAACCTCGAAAATAACCGGCGGCACGCTTTTATCGCTGAGCGTCTCTTATAAGCTGTCCGAAGAGATCGACGAATACCGCAAGATCGGCACAATTAAAATATCGAGCTCCGCACAGTACAGAAATATCAAAAGAAAGGTAGAGGTCGAAAAAGAGGTCTTTTTATTCAAAGATATCCCCATACAGTTCGACCACGTCTTATACGTTAACAACACCTCGCCCGAAACCATACCCGGGCGCCGGGACAAAGGCAATTCCGGCTTCTGGCGCAAAATGGCCAATTTCTTCGCCGGCCGTTACGTGCCGCAGCACTTTTTCGTCAACGGCCTCAAGGTCTTCATGAGAGACTACACCGTCCCCATAAACAAAGAAGCCGACCCCACATGGTCCGGCGCATTCACTACGCGAATATCCATGATCGATAAACTCGCCAACAAAAAAGTCGACGCGAACGTCGATGCCACTCCGCTCGCCGAACACCGCAAGGTCCTCTCATCCATAACCAACCTCATAACCGGCGGCATGTTCACTCCCATCAAAGAGGTCGACGAAGGATTACTCGACGGCGGCAACCGCGGCAATACCGATCTGACCGGTTTCGACCCGCTCAACTCGCTTCAGAAATTTTTCGTGTCGATCGGCTTTAAAAGCAAAAAAGATACCGCGCCTAACCAGCTTTACGGTAGTATAAAACGCACCTACAAGTCCCATAACAATGTCGTCACCGAGCCTTACATCACGCCCGGTTCCGCCGGCGACGCAAATTCCTGGTATAACGGCCCCGTCGACACGAAACCCGAGCTCGACGCAAAATACCCCAAAGACAAGATCATCGGCGTTCTCGAGCCTTCGCTTTATAACCGCATAGCTCAAAAGCACCATATCCCCAACGATAACGTCACCTATAAGATCGGAAAAAAAGAAGAGACCAGAAAGGTCAAAAAATATTACGGCTGGGGCCCCTGGGCGGCCGCTCCTCCTTCTACGGGCCTTTTAGGCCCCATCAAAGACCTGTTCAAGGTTAAAACCGGAAAACAGGCGGCGCTGGCGAATCCTTCTTACGCGATACAGCTCAAAGGCTACGAATTCGTCGACGGCGACGTTCATATCGAAGGTTATTATCAGGGCCGCGGCATTATAGTCGCCACCGGCAACATTTATATCGGAAACGAAGTTCTCAGGCACCCCGACGACCGTTCGGGCATCGCCGAATCATACGAATACCCCGAGGGCGTTTACGCCGCCAATTCCAGGCATAACGGCGCTTACAATTCTCTGCAGCTTGTTGCGCTGGGCACGAAGCCTTCGCTGACGGGCGAAGAAACCGGAAAGATCATTTTCCGCACGACCAAAGACGATAAATTCGCCGAAGACAACGTCCTGAAATCGATATTCTCGAAACGCGACAAGAACATGGAAACGCAGGTTTATCTGTACTCGAAGAACGGCATAAAATCAGAATTCGGCGACGACTCATGGTTCGGCAACGACACAAATAAAATGTACACCATCGTGCGCGGCAACCTCGTCTCCGAAAAGATCGGAGCGACCGACACCACTCAGTACCTGCCCGACGAAATGGCGCTTCTCGAAGACAGGGTCTGGACGCAGATATTCGACGATCTGGCGAAGTCGCAGGATAAAATAGTCGTCGCGATCACCCCTAAACTTATAAACTATACCCAGGACGCGATAAAATAACAAAGGGCGTATCATATGGAAAGCAACAAACCCGTAATTTTCGTTGTGCTTATAATAGCCGTCGTACTGACCAGTTATGCGATAATCAAGGTGATGGCGCCTTCGCGCGACAGAACCAAGACCAGCACGCGCATGGTCAACATCAACGAGATCGAAGACCGCGCGCCGTCGAAGACCTCCGCCGGAAAATCTTCGCTGTTCGGCGGATCGAGCCCTTCCGCCTCCCCGCGCCTTCTGACGTTCCAGCAGGCCGAAAACAACTTTGAAAGCTATTATCAGCAATATGAAGAGCAGCAGCAGATATTAAAAGACTCCGAAGAGAAAAGGCGCGAATTCCTCTCCGGCATGAACGGGCGCGCGGGCAACTACTTCAAAACCGGGCTGGACGCCGCGGGCAAGCAGGATTACGACAAGGCGATCGACTCGTTCCTGCTGGCGATCAAAGAAGAGCCGAATAACATGACCATAAGGCTGCTCGCTTTCAAAAAACTCGCCGCCCTTTACAAGCAGAAAAACGACGAGCGGAAATACTTCGTGTCGACATTCAAATATCTCGAAGTTCTTGAAAAAGTCGAAAAAGATCCCACTGAAGTCGATGGAATAAGACAGCTTAAGGGCGAAATTAAAAGCAAGCTCGCCTCTCTCGGCGAATAAATTAACGAGCGGTGAAAAAAATGCGTATCACAAAGTCGGATAAACATTCAATAAACGGCATATTTTGCGCGGCGCGCGGCGGGCGCGGCATAACGCTGCTCGAAATACTTATGGCCATCGCCATATTTTCGTTTTCCATAATACCAATTATAATGATCTATCGTTATACCACACAGGCAAATCTTAAAAGCGTAAACGCTCTGCACGCGGCCAACCTCGCGCTCACCAAACTCGAAGAGTACAAATTCGGCGGAGTCATTACGCCCGTCAATCCGGCGGCTGAAGCCAAAAAATGGGGCGAATACGAAAGGCTGCTCGAACTGATAAAAGAAGAGTCGAACCCGGGCACCGAATGGTCCCCCTTCGCTCCGGCCTGGAAAGTTTACGAACGCTTCGAAGATTACGACTCCATACCCTATTTCCCCGAATTCAAAAGGTACGTCCGAATCTCCTTTTTTCCCGAAGAAAGGCCCGATCCCGCGAAATATCCGGGCGGCTATTTTTCTCCCGAATATAAAAGGCTGATAGCGCGCATTCAGATATACGTCGAGGTTAAATGGGCCGAGGCCAAGATCGACCGCAACAACGCGCAGCGCGAAAAGAAACACTCGCTATATACGATAATAACGAACAAAATATATCAGTAACCGCTAATATGCCTCAACCGTGGCGGTTTATAAGGAACCTGTTATGATTAAAACGCTGAGACACGAAAAATTCAATAAGCACGCATCTTCGAAAAGGGCCTTCACACTGGCCGAACTTTTGATCGCCATAGCGGTCTTTTCGGTCTTTTTCATAATATTGATAGACTTTTTCATGGGCGGCCTCCGTCAGACCGACACGGCCAGCACCCAGGCCGATAACCTCCGCGATACGCGCCTCATACTGCTCAACTTCGAAAAAGACATCAGGGAGGCCGTCGAAATAGTTAATTTCGACGATAACGACCGTTATACCAACATCCATATAAAGCGTTACAAAACGAAGGACGTCAATAAAGAAATGGAATACGTCATTTACACGCTTTATAAAGACAAGCAGGATATCGGCGGATTGAGCATCCCTTTCGCGCTCTGCCGCAACGCTTTGAACGACGCGCCGCAGCCGTCCGACGTCGCCATAACGCCTATGATAAAAGGCGTCATGAAAATATCCGGACAGGTAGGCATTATCAAAAAGGCCGTCGAACCCACGACCGGACGCGAGATAGAAAGCGAGGTCGCAGCCTATAACATGCATTACGACCCTTCATATCTCAATATACCTTTCCTTTCGTATGAAGACAAGCAAAAAGAGAGGGCCCGCTCGCGCTATAACGGAAAACACAACGGCGCGATGGTCGGCTTTACCGATAAAAAGAAAATAGTGGCCATCGAAATAACTTTCATAACCAACGACCAGCACAATATCGTCAACGTATACAGGTCATTTATTTATAACAGAAAGGCTTTCTACGATAAGCTGACCGACGAAAATTTTTGAGGTATAACGATTCAATGACCGACAAAGACTTTTCGAACGACATAACGAAAAATTCTGCCGATCAGGGCAGATGCGCGAAATCATGCACGAATTACGCGCTTAAACTTCTTAAAAACGTCAACCACGAGCTGCGCACCCCGTTGAGCGCCATCAGCGGCTATGTGCACCTTCTCGAAAATTCAGACCTGTCGTCAAGCCAGCAGAAATTCATCGAATTAATAAAGACCGCGAGCGAAAGGATCGAAAAGATCACTTCCGGCATCTCCGATTTTTGCGAATATTGCGGCGGCGAAATATTATTGTGCAAAGCAAAATTCAATATTGCTAATATTTTCATTTACCTCGTCGGCAGCTTCGAAGACTGCGTACGCGAAAAAGGATGCGTTTTGCTTTACGGCCCGCTGCCTTTTCACCGGGAGCTCTTTTACGGCGACGAGTACAAGCTGAAGCAGGCGCTCTACCATCTGGCCGCTACGGCGCTTTTCCATGCCGAAAGCGGCGAAGTGATTTTAGCAGCCAGAGAGGTCGGGCGCGCCGGCGGCGAAACCACGGTAAAATTCACGATCTCATACACCGGGCCCTCGCCGCGCATCGACGCCGCGAAGATACTTACCGAAGAATCATTTTTTCCCGACTCGATAACGGACGACTACGTTTTCAGGCTGATACACGCCAAAACGATAGTAAAGGCCATGGGGGGCTCCATCGGTTGCGAATTCCAGGACGCCCTTTCGATTAACCTGACGCTCACGCTGAAATTAAAGCCGTTCGCCGGAGTCCCTGAAACCGATAAACCCAGACCCGCGGCTGAACAAGCCGATGCGGTTTCGCAGCGCGAAGAGCTCGCGCGCAGCTCGCTCGAAATACTTCTCGTCGAAGATAATTTCATCGGAAGGCGGCTCATCAAGAACATCATTGAAAATATCGGCTGGAAAATAGACCTCGCCTGCGATGCGTTCGAAGGCCTCGAATATTACGCCAATAAAAAATACGACCTCATACTTCTCGACATCCAGATGCCCGAAATGAACGGCTATGAATTCACACGAAAACTCAGAAGCGAAGAAAAATCGAAAGGCGCAGAAAGAACTCCTATAATAGCCGTGACTGCTTATTCTCTGCCCGCCGACCGCGCGAAGTGCTTCGAGGCCGACATGGACGGCTATATTTCAAAACCCATCAACGTCGATAATTTTTATTCGACGATCAGCGACGTACTCAAGAAACGTCAAAAATGACCGCCGTCCGCCGGCTGCCCGTGCCGCATTTTCAGCGGCGGACGGCTTTCCAATTTTCACGCTTTTTAACGCTATTTTTGTTGACAACGCTCATCAAATGATATATAATATTATCAATTATCACCGGCCGGCGACCCTTATTTTCATCGGCGGCGGTAGTTAATCAATATAGAAAGTCGGTCAACGAAATGACAACCTACGGTCTCGATCTCGACAAACTGGTCGCCGAAAATAAAGTTCCCGCTTCAGGCTCTAACCGCCACTTACATTTAAGCGCGGCGGACCTCGAAACGCTTTTCGGAAAGAGCTATCAGCTCAACAAACTCAAAGACCTGTCCCAGCCCGGCCAGTTTGCCGCCAAGGAATGCGTTAAAATAGTCTCTGAAAAAGGCGAAAAAGATTCGATCAGAATACTCGGCCCGGTGCGCGGCAAAACCCAGATCGAACTTCTGGCCTCGGACTGTCATTCGCTCGGCCTTAAAGTATTCGTAAGGGATTCGGGCGACATCGCCGGAACTCCGGGCGTCGAAGTGATTGGGCCCGCCGGAAAGATCAGCATCGGCGAAGGCGCTATAGTCGCGGCGCGCCACATACACATGCATACCAAAGAGGCGAAGGCGTTCGGCTATAAAGACAAAGACCGCGTCTCCGTCAGGTTCGACGGCCCGCGAAGCGCCACCATGCATAACGTTTTAATAAGGGTGCACGACGAATACGCGCTCGACCTTCACATCGATCTGGACGAAATGAACGCCTGTGACGTCAAAAACGGCGATCTGGCGCAAATAATCAGATAAACGCGGCCCGGCGCCCGCGGCCATTAGTTCAAACCGCGGAACCGGCCTTTAAAGATAAATAAAGGGTGATTGACTTGATAATCGGAAAAACAGCCGGAACGGTAGTGGCCACCAGAAAAGATGACGGCCTCACGGGTATGAAACTTTTGATAGTTCAGCAGTACACGGTCGAGCTCAAGCCGACACAGAATTATCTCGTCGCGGTTGACGCCGTGGGCGCCGGCGCCGACGAATACGTCCTGGTAGTTTCCGGTTCGTCCGCGAGGGCCACCAAACGCACCGAAGGACGGCCCGTCGACGCCGCCATCGTCGGCATCATCGATTCGCTTTACCTGAAAGAAAACAAGGACGACAAAAAATTGCTGTAAAATTCCTTTAAAATCTATATTTATCAGTATATTAAAATTTTTTAATATTATTTTGAAAGCGGGGGCTTATAATGTTCGCAGATGAGCATCAGATCAAAAAGATAGTCGAAGACGTAATCAAAAAAATCAACGTTACCGGGTTCAGCGCGGCGTACGATCTTAACACGCAGAACCACTCCTCGGCCCACGGTATTTTCGCGAACGTCGACGACGCGGTAAGGGCGGCGTCACTTGCCTACCGCGAATATAAGAAGGTCCCCCTGCAGAAAAGACACGAGATCGTCAAGGCCATGCGCGACGCGGCCGTCAGGAACGCCGAAATAATGGCCCGCGAAGCATGCGAAGAAACTAAAATGGGACGCGTAGGCGACAAGGTACAGAAAAACCTGCTTTCGGCCAATAAAACGCCCGGACCCGAATCGCTGCATCCTCGCGCCGTATCCGGCGACCGCGGCCTTACCCTCGAAGAACGCGCGCCGTACGGCGTTATAGCGTCGATCACGCCGTCTACAAACCCCGTCGCCACCGTCATAAACAATTCGATCACGATGCTTTCGGCGGGAAACACGGTCGTTTATAACTTCCACCCGGCCGCTAAAAAATGCTGCGCTAAAATGGTGAGCATATTAAACGACGCGATCGTATCTGTCGGCGGCCCGAAAAACCTCATCAACGCCATCGAAAACCCGACGATGGAATCCTCGGCGGCGCTTATGAAACACCCCGACGTCAAGCTCGTCTGCGTCACCGGCGGCCCCGGCGTCGTTAAAGTCGCTTTCACCTCCGGCAAAAAAGTCATCGCGGCCGGCCCGGGTAATCCGCCCGTCGTCGTCGACGAAACCGCCGACATTGAAAAAGCTGCCAAAGATATCGTCAACGGCGCGTCATTCGATAATAACGTCATGTGCATTGCCGAAAAGGAATGCATCGCTGTCAACTCCATATTCGATAAACTGAAAGACAACATGAAACGCCACGGCGCCTTCGAGCTGCGCGGCGAAGAAATAAACAAACTGGTGCGCGTCGTTTTCGATAAAGAAGGGCAGCTCATCAGGAAATGGTGCGGCAAAGACGCTCGCGTCATACTCAACGAAATGGGCATCCACGTGTCGGACGAAATTAAACTCATCATCGCCGAAGTCGATAAGAACCATCCGTTCGTCGAAGAGGAAATGCTCATGCCGGTGCTGCCGCTGGTACGCGTCAACAACATCGACGAAGCCATAGAAATAGCCATAGAAGCCGAACACCACTACTATCACACCGCCATGATGCACTCGCATAACATCGAAAACCTCCACAAAATGGCGTCGGCTATCAACACCACCATATTCGTTAAAAACGGTCCGTCATACTCGGGCCTGGGCTTCGACGGCGAAGGCCATACCACTCTCACGATCGCCGGCCCCACCGGCGAAGGCGTAACCTCTCCGATATCGTTCACGCGCGAACGCAGATGCGTGCTCATCGATTATTTCAGGATAGTTTAGTTCTATAAATCAAAGCAAATATAAAATATATCAATTACAATAAAATAAAGCGATTTATTTGATAAAGGGAGGCAAGGGACCAATGGCCCCTTCCTCCCTTTAAAAATCCCTCCCACCCCTGATATTAAATCCGCGCAGCAAGCATACTTCGTATGCCTGCTGCGCGGATTTGTAGCATCGTCCGAAAAGTCTGCCATGCAGACTTTTCGGACGGGCGAAGGTTATCGGCACGGTCTTGCCTTCTTATTGTTTTGTCTAATTAACCTCGATCATATCTGCCGTTCTATTTTTACAAATTAAAACTCAAACTATAGTGTCGAAATAAATATCGACTAAAAATTTGTTGAATTGATAAATGATAGCGCAAAAAGCTCTGCCAGAGAATAAAAACTGGCACGACAGAACATCAGGCAATAAATAATCAGTCGCCCAGACAGCGGCAGCCAATTCCGCCGGCCGCAAAGTCCGTGAAACGGGCTTCGGGGCAATCGAGTAGGAGGCTGGCCATTAATTGGCCAGCCGTCCTCTCACACCACCGGACGTGCCGTTCGGCATCCGGCGGTTCGTTAGAGATTCCGGAGTT
>Ga0209212_1007142_pt1 | contig 12475 bp, 9 predicted proteins | sample RifGroC2_FD_183996 | JGI IMG/M metagenome (GOLD analysis project Ga0209212, IMG submission 183996) | Groundwater microbial communities from Rifle, Colorado, USA - Groundwater C2 (SPAdes) (version 2) | ecosystem: Environmental > Aquatic > Deep subsurface > Groundwater | place: Rifle, Colorado...
CCAGCCCGCTCGCCGGCCGCTGCACCTCGATGCGATCGCCGCGGCGCTGGTGGACGTAGGGCTCGCGGTTGGATACCACGATCACGTCCTCGCCGCGCAGTTCGCCGCGCAGAATGGCGCGCAGGGACTCCGGCGTCCAGGTGATCTGATCTTCATCGCGTGCGCGCGCATCGGATTCCAGTTCGCGGATCAGCCGCTGCAAATCGCGCGCGATGGGCTTGAAGCCGGGCAGGTTGGGGGCTGCGCCCGACCCCGGCTGCCGCAGCAGCCCTTCGCCGTGCAGCAGGGCGCGCATGCCGGCGATCCAGCCGCGCCATGAGAGCTGGGCAATGATTACCGTGATCAGCGAGACCACCGCCGCCAGGCCCATGAAAAGGTAGAACAGGTACTGCTTGGTTTCCTCGCTGCGGCGGGTGACGAAACTCATGTCTTGCACCAGTACCAGACGGCCGGCCGGCGCCGCTTCGCTCACCATCGACTGCACCGTCACGTGCAAGGGCCCCTGGTCGCTCGGCAACAGGTGATTGCGCGGTCCTTCCCAGCGCTCGAGCTCGGCACAGCGGATCTCCGCCGGAAGCGAGCGCGTGGCCAAGGCCGTGCCCGTCGGCGCAGCACAGTAGCCAATGGCAAACAGCCGTTCGTCCCGGGTGATGCGGTTGAAGAATTCCATGATCTTGGCTTTCTTGCCGGCCGCCAGCTGTTCCTGCAGCGGTTCCTGCATGGCGCTGGCGAGCAGCGACGACCGCGCGTCGAGATCGCGCACGAACCAGCTCAGGGTCAGGCGGTCGACCAGCGGGGCGACGGCCCAGGCGATGCCTGCCAGCACCAGCATCAGCGGCAAGACGAAGCGCAAAGACAATCTCATGAGCTTACTCCATCAGCCAAGGCGACCTTGAGATACGGTACGTTGCGAATCAGAAAAGGCGGCATCAGTGCGCTTGCGAAGCTCAAGCACGCGTGGTCGCCGGGAATATTGATGCGTGGCGATCCCGCGCGCGCGATCCGGTGTAGCTGCTGCCCCGGCTCTGCGACGTCGTCATGCAGAACACGGATGGGGAACGGTGCCTGCAGTATTTCCGCGACCCGGGAGCGAAGATGGCCCAGGGCGGTTGCTGCACGGCGTACGATGCGGCGCGGGCTTACGCGCGACAGTTTATCGAACAAGGTGATTATGCCAGAAAGCGCCCAGGGAGTCAGCTGCCGTTGCGTCGGGTGTCGTTGCGTCGAGGTGAATGCCGGCAAATGTTGCTGCGCTTGCCGATATCGTCTATCGTTCTGCAATCGATTGCATGGAGTATGGCGCAAGCCTCGGGCGCAGCCAATATGGGCGCCGCGGCGGCGGGGCGGAAGCTGGGGCCGCTCAGAACAAGAGGGCGATGCCCCTTGTAAATCGCCTGAATCAGAGGATGCTGTGATTACGTCACGGACTCAATCATGGCTTCCCCGGCACTCGACCTGGAAGGACAGCGGCAATGGCAAAGAAACGAACCAACGAACCGAAAATCATCAAACCGGACGACGTCGATCCGCATTTCAGGTGGGACCGGCCGATCGGCGCGCCCGGCCATACCCAGGTGGATTTCGAGGAGCGCATCAACTTCCGCCGGCTGCACGATTACCGCCTGGCGCGCACGCGCGCGGCGCTGGCCAATTCCGGGCTGGGGGCGCTGCTGTCTTTCGATCAGCACAACATTCGCTACACCACCAGCACGGTGATCGGCGAATGGGCACGCGACAAGCTCACGCGTTATTCGCTCCTCAGCGGCAACGGCGACCCCTACATCTGGGATTTCGGTTCCGCCGCCAGGCACCACCGCCTGCATGCGCCCTGGTTGCACCACGACCATTGCCGCGCCGGCATGCTGGGAATGCGTGGCGCGACCGGCGCCGACATCAGCTTGTTCCGCAACGCGGCGCGAGAGATCAAGTCCATCCTCGACGCCGAGGGCGTGGGCGACATGCCGCTGGGCGTGGACGTGGTCGAGCTGCCGATGATTTTCGAGCTGCAGCGCGCTGGGCTGGAGGTGCGCGACGGGCAGCAGACCATGCTCGCCGCGCGCGAAGTGAAGAACATCGACGAGCTGACGCTGCTCAACATGGCCTCGGCCATGGTGGACGGGGTGTACCAGGACATCGCCAGCGCGCTCAAGCCCGGCGTGCGCGAGTCGGACATCGTGGCGTTGGCCACCAAGCGGCTGTACGAAATGGGCTCGGACTGCGTCGAGGCGATCAATTCGATCGCGGGCGAGCGCTGCTCGCCGCATCCGCACAATTTCACCGACCGGCTGATCCGGCCGGGCGACCAGGCGTTCTTCGACGTCATCCAGTCGTTCATGGGATATCGCACCTGTTATTACCGCACCTTCAACGTCGGACGCGCCACCTCGGCGCAGCGCACCGCCTACAAGAAGGCGCGCGAGTGGATGGACAAGGCGATCGACTTGCTGCGCCCCGGGGTCAGCAGCGACCGCATCGCGGCCGCGCTGCCGAAGGCGGAGCAGGCCGGCTTTGCGAACGAAATGGATGCGTTCGGGCTGAATTTTTGCCACGGCCTCGGTCTCGGGCTGCACGAGCGGCCGCTGATCTCGCGCCTCACGTCGTTCAAGGAGCCGATTGAACTCAAGGTCGGCATGGTGTTCGCGGTGGAGACATACTGCCCCGCCACGGACGGCGTGTCGGCGGCGCGTATCGAGGAGGAAGTGATACTGACGCCCAAGGGCCCGCAGATCATTTCGCTGTATCCGGCGGAAGAACTGCCGATTGCCAACCCTTATTAGTCGGGGCGACATGGCAACCAAGAAACCGAAAATCGGCTGGATCGGCGCCGGCCGCATGGGCTACGAAATGGCGCTGCGCCTGGCCAAGGCAGGCTGCGATCTGACCGTGTACAACCGCACGCGTGCCAAGGCCGAGCCGCTGGCGAAGTACGGCGCCAAGATAGCGACCCGGGTGAGCGAGCTCGCCGGCTGCGACGTGGTGTTCTGCATGGTTTCCACCTATGCCGACGTGAAGGAAGTCGTCGCCGGCAAAGGCGGGCTGCTGTCGCAGGCGAAGGCCAAGGGCAAGCGCAGCGCGCCGCGCATCCTTGTCGAGTGCTCGTCGATCTCGCTCGAAGGCTCGGCCGAGCTGCGCGAGATCCTGGCCGCGCACGGCATCCGGTTGCTGGCGGCGCCGGTATCGGGCAACGCCAAGGTGATCAAGGCGGGGAAGCTGTCCTTCGTCTGCTCCGGACCCAGGGCCGTATTCGACGAGGTGTCGCCGTTGCTGCGGCTGATCGGGCCGGCGGCGAGCTACGTCGGCGAGGGCGAGCTCGCGCGCATCGTCAAGATCTGCCACAACGTGTTCCTCGGCGTCGTGATCCAGTCCCTGTGCGAGATCACCATCCTGGCGCAGAAGGCGGGCGTGCCGCGCCACGCCTTTCTCGAGTTCATCAACCAGAGCGTGATGGGGTCGGTGTTCTCGCGCTACAAGACGCCGGCCCTGGTGAACCTCGATTTCAAGGTCACGTTCACGCCCAAGCTGCTGCGCAAGGACATCGACCTCGGCCTCGACGCCGGGCGCAGGTTCGAGGTGCCGCTGCCGCTCGCATCGATCACGCGCGACCTGATACAGAGCATGATCGGCAGCGGCATGACCGAGCAGGACTTCTCCACGCTGCTGCTGCAGCAGGCGCGCTCATCCGGGATCGACCTCGAGCCGGAAAACGTTGCGGTGGGCGACGGCCTCGCCTGAGCGCAGCGAAAGAAGTTCTTTCTGATTCAGAACAAGAGGAATTTGCCAAATACGGGCTTCGGATGACCATGCCTGAGGCGCGCGAGCCGATGGGGCTGCGCAAGGATTTGCATATTGGGAACTGGTTTCAAAATGAAAGATAAGGCTGTAATCGACGCCAGCAGATCCAGTCGTGGCATACTATTTACCCGCGGAACCGAATGCAACGAGCCTGATTTGCCGACTGCCGTACACGGCTGAGGCAGCAAGTGCAGGAGACTAACGATGAGTGCCCAAGACCTGAAGTTTTCTGTCGACGACGAGCGCAAACAGACGGGCGTCAAGAGACTGAAGTTTTGCGTCAACAACGAGTGGGTCGAGTCGAAGACCGGCAAATACATGCCGGTCATGAACCCCAGCACCGGCCGGCAGATCGCCGAAGCTCCTTGTTGTACGCTGGAAGAAGTCAATGCGGCCGTCGACGCCGCCGCCGTCGCTTATCCGGCGTGGCGCAATACGCCGATCCCCGAGCGCATCCAGTTAATGTTCCGCTTCAAGCAGCTCCTCGACAGGAATCTGGACGAACTCACCACGCTGCTGGCCACCGAAATGGGCAAATGCCTGGCGGAAGCCCGGGGCGACGTGCTGAAGGCCATCGAGGTCGTCGAGTGTTCCTGTTCGACCCATTACCTGATGCAGGGCGACACCTGCATGAATGTGGCGACCGGATATGACACGGTGTCCTACCGCGAGCCGCTCGGCGTGTTCGCCGGTATCGTCCCCTTCAATTTCCCGGCCATGATCCCCATGGGCTGGATGATTCCGTTCGCCATCACCACTGGCAACACCTTCGTGCTGAAGGCCGCGTCGATGGTGCCGCAGACCGCCATGCGGATGCTCGAACTGCTGATCGAAGCCGGCATGCCGAGGGGCGTCGTCAATCTGGTCACCTGTAGCCGCGTCGAGGCCGACAGCCTGCTGGTGAATCCGCACATCAAGGGCATCTCTTTCGTCGGTTCGACCTCCGTCGGCATGCACATCTACCAGACCGCCTGTGGCGCCGGCAAGCGCGTCCAGGCCCTCACGGAGGCGAAGAACCATGCGCTGGTCATGGAAGATTGCGTGCTGGAGCGTTCGGTCAAGGGCATCATTAATTCGACCTATGGCTGCGCCGGTCAGCGCTGCATGGCCCTGCCCGCTGTGTGCGTGCAGGAATCCATCGCCGACGAGTTCGCCGCCCTGCTGAAGAAATATGCCGCGGAGCTGAAAATCGGCCCGGCCTATCTGCCCGAATCGCAGCTTGGTCCGATGGTTTCTCTCGGCCAGAAGGAATCGGTCGAGAAGTGCATCGCCCGTGGTGTCGAGGAAGGCGCCAAGCTGATTCTCGACGGTCGCGGCGTCAGGGTGCCCGGCTATGAGAACGGCTACTACGTCGGCCCGACCATTTTCGATCATGTGCAGCCCGGGCACTTCGTCGGCGACGAAGAAATCTTTGGCCCGGTCACCAGCATCAAGCGCGTCAAGAACTTCGAGGAAGGCATGGCAATCATGAATGCCAACCGCTTCGCCAACGGCTCGTGCATCTATACCAGCTCGGGCCGCCATGCCCGCGAGTTTGCCCAGCGCACCGATGCCGGCATGGTTGGCATCAATGTGGGCATTCCGGTGCCCTTCTCGATCTTCCCGTTCAGCGGTCACAAGCAATCCTTCTTCGGCGATCTGCACGCGATGGGCAAGGACGGCGTGGCCTTCTACACCGAGACCAAGTCGGTCACCTCAGTGTGGTTCACCGAGGAAGACTCCAAGAAAGCAGTCAGCACCTGGGACGGCACGCTGACACGCAAGTAGCAGGCGGGCGGCATTCGCGCACGGGAACGGGGTCATCCCGCGTTCCTGCGTTTCCTTGGTTCTGCCTTGAAAGGCGACGCCGTGCAGATCGAGAAAGTTGGCTTGATGACCCCTGGCGACGTGCTTCGGGTAAACTGAGATATGCCGGCCCCGAAGCTGGGGGAAAATCGCCGCACGGCTTGGTCATCGCCAAGCGCATGCCTTCGAGCATAGACCAGCCCTCTCAATGCAGCATTCGGAGATCAGTCCATGAACGCTCCACAACAGCCGTCGCAGCCGCCCGATCTCGAGCACTACTGGATGCCCTATACGAACAACCGTGCGTTCAAACGCTCGCCGCGCATGGTCGCTTCGGCCGAAGGCATGTACTACACGACGATCGAAGGCAAAAAAGTGCTCGACGGCCTGGCGACGCTGTGGTGCGTCAACGCCGGGCATTGCCGGCCGAAAATCGTGGAGGCGATACGCAAGCAGGCGGGCATCCTCGATTTTTCCTCCTCGTTCTCGCTCGGCCATCCGCTGCCGTTCGAAGTCGCGCGCCGTATCGCCGGGCTCGCGCCCGAGGGCATGGAGCATGTGTTCTTCGTCAATTCCGGCTCCGAAGCGGTGGACACGGCGCTGAAAATCGCGCTCGCCTATCACCGCCTGAAGGGCGAGGGCACGCGCACGCGCTTCATCGGCCGCGAACGCGGCTACCACGGCGTGAACATCGCCGGCATTTCGGTCGGCGGGGTGCCCGCCAACCGCAAGGCCTACGGCCTGATGATTCCCGGCGTGGATCACCTGCGCCACACCCAGGATCTCGCGCGCAGCGCGTTCACGCGCGGCCAGCCAGCCGCGGGCGCCGAGTTCGCCGACGAACTGGAGAACCGGATCATCCCGTTGCACGATGCCTCCAATATCGCGGCGGTGATCGTGGAGCCGGTAGCGGGCGCGGGCGGCGTGCTGATTCCGCCGCAAGGCTATCTCGAGCGCCTGCGCCGGATCTGCGACCAGCACGGCATCCTGCTGATTTTTGACGAGGTGATCACCGGCTTCGGGCGCCTGGGCAAGCCGTTTGCGAGCGAATATTTCAACGTCACGCCCGATCTGATCACCTTCGCCAAGGGCATCACCAGCGGCACCGTGCCGATGGGCGGGGTGATCGTGAAACGCGAGATCTACGATACCTTCATGCAGGCTGCGGGCAACGGCATCGACTTCTTCCACGGCTATACCTATTCCGGCCATCCGCTTGCCAGCGCCGCGGCCCTGGGCACGCTCGACACCTATGCCGAAGAGGGCCTGCTGACGCGGGCGCAGACGCTGGCCGCGGAGTTCGAGAACGGCGTGCATGCGTTCAAGGGACTGCCGCATGTGATCGATTGCCGCAATCTCGGCCTGATCGGCGCAATCGAATTCGCGCCGCGCGCGGGCGCCCCCGGGGCGCGCGCGAAGGAGGTGTTCGAGAAATGCTGGGACCGCGGCGTGTTCGTGCGCCCGATCGGCGACAACATCGCCTTCTGCCCGCCGCTGATCGCGGAGAAGAAACACCTGGACGAAATGTTCGGCGTCACGGTCGAAGTTGTACGCGGCCTCGCTTGATCAAACGCGCGCAGCCATGAACGCGGCATTCAAAGCGACGGATATACGGATCAACGCGGGGCGGCTGTGGGACTCGCTGATGCAGATGGCGAACATCGGCGCCACGCCCAAGGGCGGGGTGAAGCGCCTGACGCTGACCGAACTCGACCGCCAGGGGCGCGACCAGTTCGTCTCGTGGTGTAAAGCGGCCGGCCTCGGCGTAACCGTGGACGGCGTCGGCAACCTGTTCGCGCGCCGCGCGGGACGCAACAACGCCTTGCCGCCGGTGGTCGCGGGCAGCCATCTCGATACCCAGCCTTCGGGCGGGCGCTTCGACGGCTGTTTCGGCGTGATGGCGGCGCTGGAAGTGGCGCGCAGCCTCAACGACCGGGACATGCAGACCGAGGCGCCATTCGAAGTCGCCATGTGGACCAACGAGGAGGGCACGCGTTTCCTGCCGGTGATGGGCGGCTCGGGCGCGTTTGCCGGCGTGCACCCGGTGGCGGAGATTCTGGCCGGGCGCGATCTCGATGGCGTGTCCTTCGGCGACGCGCTGCGCGCGATCGGCTACGCCGGCGCGGCGCCGGTGGGCGGGCGCGGGCTGGGTGCCTATTTCGAGGCGCATATCGAGCAGGGACCGCTGCTGGAGAACACCGGCAATAGCGTCGGCGTGGTGACCGGGGCGCTCGGTCAGCGCTGGTTCGAGGTGACGCTCACCGGCATGGACGCGCACGCCGGCCCCACGCCCATGCATCTGCGGCGCGATGCGCTATTGGGCTCAAGCTTCCTGATGCAGGAGGTCAACCGGCTGGCCAAGGTCACCGAGCATGCGCGCGGCACCGTCGGCATGATCGTCAACCGGCCCAACTCGCGCAATGTCGTGCCCGGGGAAACGGTGTTCTCGGTCGATTTTCGCGACACCGATATTTCGGGCCTGGACCGCATGGAGCAGGGTTTGCGCGCGGCGGCCGGCAGGATCGCCGAGGAACACGGCCTGGGCATCGACATCCGCCAGACCGTTTTCTTCGCGCCCTGCCACTTCGATGAGGGCTGCGTCGTCGCGGTGCGCGCAGGAGCCGAGCGGCTGGGCTACCGGCACATGGACATCGTGAGCGGCGCCGGCCACGATGCGGTACACATCGCCGGCGTGGCGCCCACGGCCATGATCTTCGTGCCCTGCGAGGGCGGCATCAGCCACAACGAAATCGAAAACGCCAAGCCGGAGGACCTCGCCGCAGGCTGCAACGTGCTGCTACAGGCGGTGCTGGCCAAAGCCGGCTAGCGCGGTGCTTCATTCCGGTTGGGACATATCCAACTTGCGGCTTCTCGCCTGAAACGTCAGCTTGCCGCGATAGTTTTATATTCTCTATCGACTGTCGCCCAAAACTCAGAAGGCGGCGCAATGCTGCAGTTGGTGCAAACAGGCGTGAAGGCGCGGGGTATGTCGATCGCGCAAAAAGACCGGCTGCGCGCTCGCGCGTGGCGATTTCGTGAATCGCGCTCTTGTCATCGTGGCGGCAATGATCGGGTGTCGTCGATTATAGATTTCTGCGAAGGCATGATTGCAGCGGGCGTTGATCGGCGCGAGGTGATAACCGGAATGGTATGCGCAATTCGGTGCTGCGGCGATTGCAAATAGGGGAATCGGGAGAAATTGCTTTCCATTGAGTGCGTATTGTGATATAAAAGTATCACTTTGCAAAAGAGGGTTCTACCATGCAAACCGCCAAATTACGCAAATGGGGAGGGTCGATCGCGCTGCCCATTCCGCCGAGCACTCTCAAGACTCTGGGGCTTGAAGCAAATGATGAAGTGTCGCTGGAAGTATCGGACGGGCGTTTGATGGTGGCGCGAGCACGCAAATTCACGTTTGAAGAATTGCTGGCGGAGCATCGCTTGCTGAAGCTCCCGCATGATCGTAAGTGGCTTGAGTTTCCCAGCTTACCCAGTGAGGAGCCGTGATGGCGGCAGTAAAGTTGCCCCGCCGTGGCGAGATTTTTCACATGGACCTCAATCCGACTCGGGGTAAGGAGCAGGCAGGAAGGCGGTTCGTGTTTGTGCTCTCGCCCGCCGACGATAATTTGGCGATTGTCCTCCCAATCAGTAGCGGAATTACGCTGGCGAGAAGTCAGGGATTTGCGGTAACGCTGATGGGGGCCGGAACCCGAACAACGGGGGTGATCATCTGTAACCAGCCGCGAACAGTTGCGCTGCGGGAGCGCGGAGCAAAGCGAATTGAGATTGCGCCAGACTTCATTATTGACGAAGTGCTGCTTCGCTTGGCTCCGCTGGTAACGTGACCGGAGGCGTCGTTTCTGTCCATGTAGATGTGGCAGCACCTCAACGTGTTGCCTTTACCGTTTGAAGGCGCAAGTGAAAGCATGTGTTTACATAACTAAACTTTGGGCCGAATGCCGGTGGTGCTCATATCAAAACGCAATGGTGTTGTAATCGGTGCAGTTGGCCTTGCCGCACTTCTCTTCTATTGGTATGACTATCGTCCAAGGCAGCTGTTTCAAATTCGTCTTTGCTCATTTGCGTGAATCCTGCTCACCTTGAAGAGGACAATATCACAGGCATTGCGAAAAACTGCACCAGCGTACCCTACAGCCAGCCCGACCTGCGGAAGCGGTAAAACAGGTAGCTGTCGATGACCGCCATGATGCCGACTGCGAGCGGGTAGCCGAAGACCCAGTCCAATTCCGGCATGTGCCTGAAGTTCATGCCGTAGACGCCGGCGATCATGGTCGGCACCGCCACCAGAGCGGCGTAGGCGGCGAGGCGCTTCGTCGTCTCGTTTTCCTGCAAAGTGATCAGCGAAAGATTGACCGAGATCGCGGTAGTCGCCATGTCGCGCAGGCTGTCTATGGTCTGGTTGATGCGGAACAGGTGATCGTAGATGTCGCGGTAGTATTCCTGCGTGCCGACGCAAATCGGGGGCACGCGTCCGCCATGCAGTTTGCCCGTGCCCTCGAGCAGCGGACGCACCGCATGCTGCAGGGACATCAGCTTTTGCTTCAAGGCGTAGAGCGCCTCGGTGTTGGCCCGCGGCGAGGAGCCGGCAAAGATCTTTTCCTCCACCAGTTCCAGTTCGTCTTCCAGGACGTCGAGCACGGGAAAATAGCGATCCACCACCGCGTCCATCAGCGCATACAGGACGAAGCCCGAGCCGTAGCGCAGCAGTTCCGGTTCGCGCTCGCAGCGCGCGCGCACGTCGGCGAGTCCGCGCTCCGAATGGCTGCGCACCGACAGCAGGTAGTTTTTTCCGGCGAAGACGTCGATCTCGCCGACTTTGAGTTCGTCGCCGGCAAGCTCGACGGTGTGCATTACAACGAACAGCGAGTCGCCGTATTCCTCGATTTTCGGACGCTGATGGCCGTGGTGCGCGTCCTCGACCGCGAGCTCGTGCAGGTCGAACTCCTCCTGCATTTTGGCAAGTTCGCCGGGCTCCGGATCCCTCAGCGCCACCCAGACGAAGCAGTCGGGACGACTCACGTAGACGCTGATTTCTTCAGGCTTGATGTCGGCCAGTTTACGGCCGTCTTGATACGCGGCGCAGTTGATGAGCATGGACTTCCCCGTTAAGGGGGACGGAACAAGGGGGCGACGCCCCCTTGTAAATCCCCCAAGTCAGAGGAAGCTCCTATTGAGTCGCAGATGCAATAGGAGCGACCTCCTTGGCACACCGATTCTAGAGCGACAAGGTGCCGGCTGCATAGGCTAAAATGGCTTTTTCCATCTTCGTGACGCCATGCGCATGCCCAAGACCAGCCGCCGCAGCGCCGAGCTCGGCACCGAGAACGCCTTCGTCGTGCTCGCCGAGGTGAACGAGCTCATGCGCCAGGGGAAAAACATCATTTCCTTCTGCATCGGCCAGCCCGATTTCCATACGCCGGTGAACATCCAGGATGCCGCGGTTCGGGCGATCCGCGAGGGGCGGCACGGTTACACGCCTTCGGCCGGGATCCCGGAGCTGCGCGCGGCTGCGGCCGAGGACCTGGGGCGCCTGCGCGGCATCACCATCGACCCGGAGCATGTGGTGATCGGCGCGGGCGCGAAGCCCTTCATCGCCTACACCATCCTGTGCACCACCGATTACGGCGTCGGCGACGAGGTGATCTACCCCAATCCGGGCTTTCCGATCTATGAATCGCAGATCCTCGCCTGCGGCGCGGTGCCGGTGCCGCTGTACCTGCGCGAGGCGCGCGACTTCGCCTTCGACCCGGCCGAGCTCGAAGCCAGGATCACGCCCAGGACCCGCCTGCTGATCCTCAATTCGCCGCACAATCCGACCGGCGGCATCCTGACGCCGAAGGATCTCGCGGACATCGCCGCGGTGCTGCGCTGCCATCCCGAAGTCTGGATATTCGCCGACGAAATTTATTCGCGCCTGCTGTATGAGGGTGAATTCGCCTCGATCGCTTCGCTCGCCGGGATGTACGAGCGCACCATCATTTCCGACGGCGCCTCCAAGACCTGGGCCATGACCGGCTGGCGCATCGGCTACGCCTCGAATCCGATCCTGGCGCCGCAGTTCGTGCGCTGGGTGACCAACACCGACTCCTGCGCCTCGCACATCAGCCAGTGGGCCGCGGTCGAGGCGCTCAACGGGCCGCAGGAAGAGCCGCGCAAAATGCGCGCGAGTTTCCTCTCCCGGCGCGACCTGATCGTCGGCCTGCTGAACCGGGTGCCGGGCGTGAGCTGCAAGCTGCCCGGCGGCGCATTCTACGCCTGGCCCAATGTCACCGAGGCCTGCCGCATGATCGGCGCCAGGGATTCCGAGGAGCTGAGAAAACGCCTGCTGAACGACGCCGGCGTGGCGGTGCTCGCCGACATCCATTTCGGCGCGCGCGTCCCCGGCGAGGGCCAGCACATCCGCTTTTCCTATGCCGCGTCCAACCAGGCGATCGAGGAAGGCGTCGCGCGCATGGCCGCATTCATCCGCAAGCACAGCCGCTGAGCCGACGTGGGCACGCGACCGGGCTGGAATGGCCTCCACGCGGGCGAACTCGCGCTGCTCGGCGCGCTCGCCCTGCCGGGATTGAGCGCGCACGCCGACGAAGTGATGATCTGCTATAACTACGGCTGCTATACCAGGGCGCCGGTGGACTACAACGAGGAGCAACTCGGGCGCCTGCGAGAGCAGCTCGCGGCGGCGACCGATGCCAGAGCCGAGCGCAAGGCGATATCCGTGGCCATCGGCCGCATGTACGCAATTGCGGGCGAACAGACGCCGGTGTGGCGCGACAAGGGCGGCAATTACGCCGACGGCGGGGACAACGGGAAAATGGACTGCATCGACCATTCGACCAATACCAGCGCTTTTCTCGGGCTCATGCAGGCGCGCGGCTGG
>Ga0209212_1007147_pt1 | contig 12466 bp, 12 predicted proteins | sample RifGroC2_FD_183996 | JGI IMG/M metagenome (GOLD analysis project Ga0209212, IMG submission 183996) | Groundwater microbial communities from Rifle, Colorado, USA - Groundwater C2 (SPAdes) (version 2) | ecosystem: Environmental > Aquatic > Deep subsurface > Groundwater | place: Rifle, Colorado...
CGGCAGATGGTTACAGATGGTCTCGCCACCTCCGGAGCGGTCCCCGGCGATATAAGAACCAGCGCAAAAACCGATCCTTACGAAAACCGCTATGCTTACCCCGGACCGGCGGACGGCGGCTTCAGGCAGGCCGATATAACCGCGGGCGACGCTCCCGAAGAAAAGACGGACAATCTCTTCGGCGGCGCGTACGACCGGCAGGGAACGGGTACGGACCGCTCCCGTGACATACAGAATTCCAATTTCCAGATCACAAGTTATTCGAAAATCCGCGGCATTGAATGCGAAACTGACGACGGCGCCGGCGGCTTGAACGCGGCTTCGCAGGAAAATTCACAACAGGCTCGCGGGCCGGTCGGCGGGGCGAACGACCCCTTGGCCTCGGAAAGTTCGGGTCTGAACATCAGAAAGATCATTGGCCAGTCTTTCGACGCTTTTATAATAGCCGAAGAAGACGACGGCATTCTGATAATCGACCAGCACGTCGCGGCCGAAAAAGTATTTTATGAAAAAATACTCGCCGCGCTCAAACAGGGTTCGTTTCATTCACAATCGCTTTTAATGCCGCATATATACGATCTGAGCATATCCGAATTCGAGATGCTGAAGGAAAATTTCGACCTTTTTAAAAAATACGGTTTCGAAGTCGAGATATTTTCTAATAAAAGCATCGTCGTACGCGCCGTGCCGGATTTTCTGGAGGGCGTCGAAGAAAAGAACATGGTTTTCGAGATAATATCGGCCGGGATCGAAGCCGGAAAGATCGATGAAGACGCGTTCTGCGATAAGGTGGCCGCCCGCATGTCCTGCAAGGCCGCCGTTAAAGCCGGAAAGACTTTAAATATCGAAACCGCGAGCCTGATGATAGCCGATCTTATGAAATGCAAAAATCCATATTTTTGCCCTCACGGAAGGCCGATCATCATAAAGCTCCAGTTGAAAGACCTTCTGTCTAAATTCAAACGCAGTTTATAATTAACCGCGGCAAGCGGTAAAATGTTTTTAAGATCACGCCCGCGTTTTTTTAAAGCGCGAGCAGGCGCGAGCAATAATTAAATGCCAATTTTATTGACAAAAGAGACAATTTTTGTTATATTGATTTAAGTGCTTAATATTTCAATAAAATTTTAAAATTAAAGATCGGAAGTGATTTTATGCAACTCACCAGAGGCGCAGAATATGCCATCAGGGCTATTCTGGATCTCACCTCGAACCACAACGGCCAGAAATCTGGAAAAGTGATGCTAAAAGATATCGCCGCCCGCATGGATATTCCAAATGATTTCCTCGCCAAAATTTTTCAGATGCTCAACAGATCAGGTATCGTTAAATCCTACCGCGGCACCAAGGGCGGATACGCTCTGGCGCGCGAACCTAAAAACATTAACGTTAAAGATGTTATTTACGCCGTCGACGGCCCTATAAGATTAAATAAGTGCCTGTCCGCCGAAGGCTGCATCGATGAGATCAACTGCAAGTATCAGGTAAAATGCCCGGTACACGATATCTGGGCCGAAGCGCAGGAATCCATGCTTAAAGTATTAAGCGGAGCGGATTTTCACTCGCTGAACCAGAAAATGAAAGAAAAAAAATAATAACGGACGGAGAGTATCGGATCGATAAGTTTCGTTAAGTTTCGTAAAACTTAAGGTCCGGTTGTTATGACAGATAAAAAAATAACGCCGTCATTACTTAATAAATACAAGGCCGATAAGCATAAAATAACCATGCTTACGGCCTATGATTTTTATTTCGCGAAGCTTATCGACGAATGCGGCTGCGAGCTTATACTGGTCGGCGATTCGCTTGGAACGGTTATAATGGGTTATGAAAATACCGTGCCGGTAAGCCTCGACGAAATCATTCATCATTCGCGCGCCGTAAAAAAAGGCGTTTCACGCGCCATGATAATCAGCGACCTGCCTTTCCTGTCATATCAGGCTTCAAAAGAAGACGCCATGCGCAGCGCCGGGCGCATCCTGAAAGAAAGCGGCGTGAACGCGGTCAAACTCGAAGGCGGCGTTGAAATAGCCGATACGATTAAATTTTTGACATCCCACGGCGTGGCGGTAATGGGCCACGTCGGTTTGATGCCGCAGAGGGTCAACCAGATGGGAGGCTACAAAACCCAGGGTAAAGGCCCCGATTCCCGCAAACGCGTTATGGACGACGCTCTGGCGGTGGCCGATTCCGGCGTTTTCGCGCTCGTTTTAGAGGGCGTAGAACACGGCCTGGCCTCTGAAATAACCGCTCGCGTCAAAGTGCCGACCATCGGCATAGGCGCCGGCCCCGGCTGCGACGGCCAGGTCCTGGTGATATACGACCTTCTCAATATGGCTCACGCTCCACTGCCGAAATTCGTCAAAATATTCGCCGATGCAGGCGAGACAATTAAAAAAGGCGTGAATGGCTATCTTTGCGAAGTAAGAGACGGCTCGTTCCCGCCGAAAGCCCAATGACCGAAGGCTAAATATAATACAAACCTCGAAAAGATTGAAGGAAAACACCTTGCATTCCGTTAAAATTCTCAGCACGGTCGCCGAAACAAAAGAAATTATAAAACAGATAAAAAATGAAGGCCGGACGATCGGATTCGTTCCGACCATGGGCTTTTTTCACGAAGGCCATCTGGAACTTATGAGGCGCTCGATCAAAGAGTGCGGCGAAACTTTCGTCAGCATTTTCGTCAACCCGATCCAGTTCGGGCCGAACGAGGACCTGTCGAAATACCCGCGCGACCTCTCCCGCGATTCAGCCATGGCCGAAAAAACCGGAGTTAAATATATATTCCACCCGCAGGCCGCGGAAATGTATCCGGAAGGCTTCCAGACATCTGTTAAGGCGGGCGCGCTCGCCGAAGACTTTTGCGGAGCGTTGCGGCCCGGCCATTTCGACGGGGTATGCACGGTCGTCGCCAAATTATTCAACATAATAACGCCTGATCTGGCTTACTTCGGCATGAAAGACTACCAGCAGCTCGCCGTCATCGAAAAAATGACGGAAGACCTTAACATGAGCGTCAAAATAGTAAAGTGCGAAACCGTTCGCGAAAAAGACGGCCTCGCCATGAGCTCGCGCAACTCATATCTGACCGCCGGCGAACGTGAAATAGCGCCCGCCATCAAAGAAAATATAGAATTCGCCAGAAACGCCGTGATCGAAATGGCCGCAAAACCCGGCGGAACGTTGCTTGAAAAACTGATCGAAGGCCGCAAACTCGACCTTATCAGGCGCGGATTTAAAAGCGTCGATTATTTCAAGATAGCCGACGCTAAAACCCTGAAAGAGATCCCCGACCTGGACGGCCTGCGCCGCTGCTCAACGATATTTATCGCCGCGGCGGCGGTCCTGGGCAAAACGCGCCTGATAGACAATTCCGTTTTTGATATTAAAAAAATTAAAGGGCCCCGGAGAAATTATCAATGAATTCAAATTACCCGCCGGGCAGCGTAACGCCCGACTTTCAGAAACTGAACGAACTATACATAGAGGTTTTAAAGATCAACAGGGCCCTGCTGAACGGCGGATACCGCCTGGCGGCGCCGCTTTTAAAAACCGCCTCGCCTGAAACCAATATCTTCTTCGGCGAACTTAACGTTTCGCTCGTCGAACTTATAGACAAGGTCCGCCAGCTCAAACTCGAGATACTCGACAATATCCCTCACGCGTCAAAAATTTTGAACATCGGAAACGAAAATTACGACAGGATCTCCGACGCCATTTATGAATACGTCTTTTCAGGCTTCGCCATCTGCATGCTCGAAAGTATCATTAAAAATAAAATAAAGGGCGGCGATAAAAAAATACTGATAAACGCCGAGACTGTCTGGGAAATATTCACGGTAAAACTTTCCGCGTTCAGGCTCCCGCAGATGAACAGTTTTTTTAACGATCCCGAAAACGCCGACGTGGCGTCGATGTTCAATCTGATGTTCGACTCCGTTTACGACGGACTCAAAAAAGAAATAACCGGCCTTGAAAACCTCAAGCACAATATAGGCGTTTTCGTCCGCGAGATAATCGAAAAATCCATAATCGAAGGAATGCTGTTGTTCTTATCATATGAAGAAGCTAAACGTACTGCAAATCATTAACCGCCCGACGATCACCGGCGGGATGGAACTATACGCGTTCAACCTCGGACGCGAACTCAAAAAGGCCGGCCACATCGTGACTTTCGCCTTAAGGCCGAAGACCGAGTTTTACGACGCGGCCCTCGGCGAGGGTTTCGACATAATTCCGATAACGCGCGGCGGGGCGCTCCAGCCCTATAACATCTATTCGATATCGCGCTTTCTTTTGACGCATAAATGCGACATACTTCACGCTCATACCGGAAACGATTACTGGCCGCCGCTTCTTGCAAAATGGCTGACTTTATCCAAAAACGCGCGAGTTTTCGTAACGCGCCACATCTTATCGGCGCCGCGTGGTTTTTCGACCAGATTTTATTTCCAGCACGCAGATACAGTCTGCGTTTCGCGCGCGGTTTATGAAACCATGCGCAATTTCAGCGCGGAAGGCTCGAAACTTCACATGATCTATCCGGGCATCGACCTCGCCGCTTTTGACGGGGAGTCCGGCCGCGCGTCCTACAGGGAAAAATTCGACATCGGAAGCGGCGGATACGTGATCGCATCCATGCATAAATGGTTTGATAAAACCTTTCCCATACTCGAAAAAATACTGGAAAAATATAAAGACGCGAATGTTATAATAGCCGGCGCTCTTAAAGACCATGAAATAGCCATGATCGAAAATTCCGCGCATAAAAACCGCGTATTTATCTGCGGCGTCATTAAAAACATGGCTGACTTTTATGCCTCGGCCGATCTTTTCATATTTCCCAGTTTCGACGAGGCTTTCGGCCTTGTCGTCGCCGAGGCCATGGCGAGCGGGCTGCCAGTAATAACAGCCGCGACCGGCGGCGCGTCGGAGATATTCGAGAACGGCTCCTGCGGCTATAAAATCAATATCGACGATACCGGCGGGTTCGTCGAAGCCGCGTCAAAAATTAAAAACGATGCGGCGCTGGCGAAAATATTCGGCGAAAAGGCCCGTGAACTGTCGAAAAATTACGGCGTGACGCGCATGGCCGCCGAAATAGAAAAAGCGTATTTTGAAAGTTTAAAATAACCAACGGCCATAAACGGCTCTTGAAAGAGGTTAGAAATATATGGGAATGAAGACCTTTTACTATATCCTTATCGCCATATCAGTAATCTTTATTTTGTTCGGGCTGCTGTTTTTAATAGCCGCGATGCAGAATCCCGACCGGATGCACGTCGCCATGATCTCCGGATTCATAGGATCGGCCATGGCATATTTTTCATTTCTGGCCATCTCGCGCATTAACTATAACTCCCCGCAAAACCTCGAACCGCTTATATTTAAGATCGCCAAAAAGAACGGCGGCTATTTTTCCGCCGAGCAGATAATGGCTAAACTCGGCGTAACCGAAAAAGTTTTCACGGCGGCGCTGGACCACATGCTCTCAAAAGGGAGCGTCGTGTCCGGCGAAGACCGCGACGGAACCATGGTTTATAGAACCGCCGCCGTCAGCCTCGAAGTAAAGCGCAAATGCGAATTCTGCGGCGCCGAGTATAACGTGCGCGATTCGATCACGTCATGCCCCGGATGCGGCGGCAACGTCAAAATGGGCTGAAAAGCCCGCGTTTGAAATCCCAGATGCTGGCCGAAAAAGTGTTTGCAAAGTAAAACCTTTAAAATATTGACAACCGGACCGCTTTATTTTATAATTGTATGGTAATAAAAAAATAACTGATTAATAAAAAATAATTTTACAATTCTCATAATTCAAACGGAGGTTTACATGAAAAAATTCTTATTGTGCGTTCTTATCGCAGCCATGGCTATCGGCCTCGCATCGGTACCGGCATCGGCCCAGCAGAGCAAAAAAGCCTGGACATTGATGCTTTATTTCGTTCCCGATGAAAAGATCGAAAACAGCCTTATCGGAAATATCAACGACATAGCCAAAGTCGGCTCAGGCGCCGACCTGAATATCGTTTTAATGTTCGACTACGCGAGTTCCAAACCGACAACGTATTATTACGTAGACCGCGGCGGCACTAAGAAACTCAAAGAACTCGGCGAAACCAATATGGGCTCGCCCCAGACATTTTACGATTTCATTAAATACTCCATGACCAATTATCCCGCCGAGCGCTACGCGCTTATCATAAACAGCCATGGCTCCGGCTGGGAATCATACTACGGCGGCGGCTCGGTTTCGACCGGCGTCCAGCTCGATTCGGACATCAATATCAGCCCTGCTTACAAGCCCGTAGATTTCAGCGGAACCGATCTTTCCGGATTAAACACCGCTATAGCTTACGACGACGATCCTTCGGACTGCCTCACTTTAAAAGAACTTAAAAAATCGCTGACCATGGCCGCTAAAAATTTCAACGGCTCGAAAAAGATCGACATGTTCATAGCCGACGCATGCCTTTTCGCTATGATAGAAGCAGCTTATGAACTGCGCGACGCCGCGTCGGTGCTTATGGGCTCCGAAAGCACCATTCCCGGAACCGGTCTCGACTACCGCTCGATCGCTTCCGAATTGAGTAAAAATCCTAAAACCGACGCCCTTCAGCTTTCGAAAACAATCGCGAAGAACTTCACGTCTTCCAGCTACGGCGACAACATTCTGGTCGGCGTAAATACCGCCGCTATCGAACCCCTTGCCGTCGCCTTTTCAGAGCTCGCGACTAAAATTTTGAAGGTCGGAGGCAAAAGATCGTTCTCCGGCGTTTCTAAAATAGGCGACGTCGATAAATATTCCGACATTTCAAATATCGCCGACAGCATACTCAAAAAAGAAATATCCTTCGCTAACGACCCCGCTTATCCTGAAATAGCGAACCAGGCTAAAATCGTAAAGGAAAAACTGAACGAATCGCTTTCCGCCTTTTCGGCGTCAGGCAGCTTCAGAACCGGTTTTGGCGGAATATCCGTTTACTGGCCCGATAAAACCAGATATCCCAAATACAAGGCTTTTTACAAAGCCCTCGACTACTCGAATAAATTCCAGTGGGACGAATTCCTCGACAGCCAGCTTTTAGGCTTGAGCCCGCAGGCAGGCGACGTCCGTTCGGGCGCGGCAAGCCTGGTTTCCGAACTCGACGGCGCGTTCTTCTCGCTCAGGCGCAACTCGCAGCTGAACGAAAAAACCAGCGTCACCAACGAATCGGCTAAAATAGAACACCTTAAAAAGACCATTGTCGATAACACGGTCACGGCTCATAAGACCGGTAACTATAAAACCGTCCATCAAACACTGCGCGACATACGCAATGCTAAATCGATCGACACGGCGACAAAAAATAAAATGATCAACGACCTTAAACAGGGCGTAGGACCTTCCAGCAAGTAGAAACGGCGATATCGCAAAAACCGTTATCGGTTTTTAACAAGACCTTTTTAATCAATAAGTTAAAATAGTTTTCATCATAAAACAAAAGCAAAAGCGCCTTTAATAAAGGGCGCTTTTGCTTTTATATATGGCAGCATGCGTTTTTGCCGGTATTTCAGACACTTGACAATAAAAAAACTTTGTTGTATAATCGACTTTAATTTAATCAGGAGGTTGTTTTATGGAACAGAACCAACTATCGAACAGTTTCTTTAAACTGGCGTCTTTTACTCTTTTAACCCTCTCAATAGCCATCTTCTTTGGCTCGATATTCTTCACCGCCTACTATTTCGGAAACGTGACCAGCCCCCAGCAGGTAATCACCTCGGTAGACCTTATCAATAAAGCGTTCCTCACCTCGATCTTCGTTTTGATGTTCGCTATCATCATGAATCTGAATTACATCATCAAAATGCTCGAAGAAAAAGGCAAAAAAGAGTAGTCCAACCTGAAAATTTCCGTTTTTTAATTTATTATGAATTATAATTCGATTAATTAACGAAAATAACCAAATCATACCAGATATTTTTAAATCATATATTTTAATTTGTATTAAGATATGTGATTTATTTTTTTATTTCATTCATTAACATAGTTTTCTTTGACTCTTTATTCTTTTTTATCTTTACTTTTTCAGGCTGAAAAAGACAACCGAATGCACGGGCCTCTGAACGCCCGGAAGAGTGAACGGGCTCAAGCCTCCTGAGGGTCTATTCATAACGCTCCCGTTCAAAAAGATCGTCGAAGAGCCCCCGCCGTCAAGATTAACGGCCTTAACGGCCCCCAGCTTTATAAGCAGCCCTGCCAGGGCGGTCTGACTCATTCCTTCTATAAATTCCTGCCGTCCCTCGACCACCGCGCAAATGATCTTTTTGTCCGCGGTTATCGCTATCGCCGTTCTCGGATTTTTTGAATCGCTCGCCGCCCTGCTGGCCTTAAGCGAAGACGGTATGGACGAATTATAAACCAGCATGGGCTTGGTCTGTATATAAGCCCGGGCGGCGCCGCCTTTTTTCAGTACGCGTTTATCGAATTCCGACGCCTTCGCTATGCCGGGAATACCGTCCGCGCCTATATAAAAATAAGGGTATTGCTCATGCTTAATATGACGAGGATAAACAGTGAAATTTTCGCACAATTTCCCGACCGAATATATTTTTTCGTCGATGACGGCAAAATATCCGCCGTTGACGGCAACAATGGCATTTTTCGCGCGGGCGGCCTCGGAAACAGTCTCCGTCTTATCGCCGAAATAAACGCCGGCGTAAAATTTTGACGCGTCGTTCACGACGGCAATGTGCACCCTGTTTTTAGCTGACGCGCTCGACGCGCTTATGAAATCGATAAGCCCGCCGTCCGGGCCTTTTACCGACACTTCATAACCGAGCTCATAGCCGCAATTTATAAGCGCCGCTTTCAGCCCGCCTTTCGCGGAGCGGGAAGTTCCGGCGGGCGGCCCGTCGCTCACGGCCGCCACGGCGGAAAAATAAAATATAGCGAGCCAGACTAGCAGGACGCAGTTTTTAACTATGAATTTTTTCATCGGTAAGATCTTACAATTGTTTCAGACAGTCGAATACCCTGTCCATTACCTTATTTTCAACAATAAGGCACATTCTGATGTGATTTTCGCCGGATGCGCCGAACGCGCTGCCCGGAACGGTGGCGATACAAAACCTGTCGAGCAGCAGATTAGAGGCTTCGAGCGAGTTTTTAGCAAATTTCGAAGTGTTGAGCATGCCGTAGAAAGTTCCCTGCGGCTTGACCCATGAAAAGCCCGGGATCTGCTTTATTCTTGAATCGAAATAGTCGCGGCGTTCCTCGTAAACCTTGTTGAGCTTAGCAAGAAAATCTTGCGGGCCCGAAAGCGCTTCGACGGCCATATACTGGCTTACCGAAGCCGCGCTCGACGCGCTGTGCTGCTGGAGCTTGATCATATTCGATACGATCTGTTTCGGCGCGGCGATATAGGCGATACGAAGGCCCGTCATAACATATGATTTCGAAAAACCGTTGATGAGTATCGTGCGTTCCTGCATTCCGGCGATCTCGGCCATGGACGTAAATTTGCGGCCGTCGAAGAGTATCTTTTCGTAAATTTCGTCGGATATTACCATAATATTGTTTTCTATGGCGAGTTTCGCTATCTGTTCGAGCTCGGATTTTTCGATAGCCATGCCGGTGGGATTGCACGGATTATTAATTATTATCGCGCGCGTTTTAGGCGTGATGCGTTTTTTAATTTCTTCGATATGTATCTTGAAATTTTCTTCGGGTCTGGTCGGAACAGGCACCGCTACGCCCTCGCACAGATTGACCATGTCTTCGTATGAAAGCCAGCTCGGGTCGATGAGCAGAACTTCGTCGCCTTTATTTATAAAAGCCATGAGAGCGTATAATATGGCCTGCTTGCCGCCCGGCGTCACGAAAATTTCAGTGTTCGGATCGTATGTCACGTTGTTCTCGTTCTTCAATTTGCTCGCTATAGCCTCGCGCAATTCGAGTATTCCTCGGCTGTTGGTATAGCGGGTGTAACCTTTTTTCAACGCTTCGATGCCGGCGTTGACTATATTTTCGGGCGTTTTGAGATCGGGCTCGCCCCACGACAGGTCGACGACTTCCTTTCCCAGTTTTTTAAGCGCAGCCGCTTTTTCGGCGACCGCTATCGACGATGAATTCTTTAAAATTAAAAGCCTGTCCGCGTATCTGATGTCAGCCATTTCATATCCCCCGTTTTAATCCGGCACTTGCCGTTTCTATTGAAAATAATACTCGATACTGGAAAAAAAATAACTATTTTATAAATGAACTTATAAAAAATCTTAACAAAATTTAACTCTTATGTCAATAAAATGTTGAAAATTTGAAAATTAAGAAAGGCCGGTCACGGTCCCGTCAGATCCGATGTCTATTCTGAGCGCCGCGGGCTGCTTCGGAAGTCCCGGCAGCGTCATCATTTCGCCGGCTATGGCGACGGCGAACCCGGCGCCGCACGAAGGGCGAACTTCGCGCACCGTGAAGGCGAATCCTTCGGGCGCGCCGTAAACGTTGGCCGTATCGGTCGTCGAAAGCTGGGTCTTGGCGATATTGACCGGCAGATGCCCGAACCCTGATTTTTCGAGGCCCGCGAGGCTCTTTTCGGCTTTGGGCGAAATAATTACATTTCCGGCGTGATATACTTTTTTCGCTATTATTTCAATCTTTTCGCGCAGCGTGAGCGAATCTTCATAGAGCATCCTGAAATCGGACCTTTCATTCGCGGCTTCCACGGCCGCTTTCGCCAGCGCCTCGCCGCCTTCGCCGCCGCGCGCTGCGACCTCCGATATTTCCGCACGCACGTCCAGGCTTTTCACGCATTTTTCCCTGACGAATTCGAGCTCTTCGGCGCAGTCGTCCGGAAAGCGGTTTATGGCCACCACGGCCGGAAGCCCGTACATTTTGACGGTCGAAACGTGGCGCACCAGGTTGGCCATTCCGCGTTCGAGCGCATCGAAGCTCTTTTCGGTTTTGATCTTGTCCTTTGCCATGCCGCCGTGCATTTTAAGCGCCTTGAGCGAGGCGACTATAACGACCGCCGAAGGTTTGAGATCGGGGTTCTGACGACAGACTATATCGAAGAATTTTTCGGCGCCCAGATCGACGGCGAAACCGCCTTCGGTAACGACGTAATCGGCGAGTTTCAGCGCCATACGCGTCGCTATGACGCTGCTGTTGCCGTGGGCTATATTTGCGAAAGGCCCGGCGTGAACGAAAGCCGGCTGGCCTTCGAATGTCTGAACCAGGTTCGGCTTGATCGCATCTTTTAAAAGCATCGCTATAGCTCCGGCGCATTTGAGATCTTTAACGAAGACCGGCCCGCCATCCTTGTTGGAGGCTATCATTATATTGGCTATGCGCTCTTTAAGATCGTTCATGTCCTTTGCGAGGGCCAGTATCGCCATAATTTCGGACGCAGCCGTTATGTCGAATCCCGATTCGCGCACGAAGCCGTTGGCCTTTCCGCCGAGGCCGCAGACGATATTACGCAGCTGGCGGTCTGAGACGTCTAAAACGCGGTTCCATGTGATGGATTCGGGTGATATCCCGAGTTCATTGCCCTGATAGATGTAATTGTCGCATAGCGCCGCCAGAGAGTTGTGCGCAAGACCGACGGCGTGAATGTCGCCTGTGAAATGAAGGTTGATATCGTCCGAAGGATGCAGCGACGCTTTCATTGTCCCGGTCGCGCCGCCCTTTACACCGAATACGGGGCCGAGCGAGGGCTCGCGAAGGCATAAATGCGATTTCTTGCCAATGAAGCCGAGGGCCTCGGTGAGCCCGATAGAAGTGACCGTCTTTCCCTCACCGAACGGCGTCGCGGTTATGGCGCTGACAAGGATCAATTTTCCTGATGGTTTGTCACCAAGTCCGTCCATTATCTTCAAATTAATTTTAGCTTTGTCGTTTCCGTACTGCTCGACGAACTGCTTATCAATGCCGGCCTTTTCGGCGATCGTCAGAATGTGCTGCATCATAACTCTCCCCCGCGAAATTTCCGCGCGTTTATCGCGCTATTTTTTATTTCAAATTTCATATTATCTTTTAAGTTTATGTTTGTGTTTGTGTTAAAGATTAATATATCAGAAAAAGAGAGAGTAGTCAATAGACGGCGCAAAATAAAGGCCTGTAAATAAGAGGTTTTAAAAAGATGAGAAATTTAGATATGTATCAAGATCTGACGGGCCATTTTTTTTATCTTTCAGGATTTCTTGACTTATCCATATATGTTTAGTAAAATAAAAGTATGAGGCGTAAAATCTGAAAATGATTTTATTAGCCGGTTTATTTATTTTCTGATTTTTGATTTTATAGAATTTTTCGATATTAATGTGAATTTTTTCATGCATTTTAACCACCCGCCCGAATTAATTCACAAAGCGCACGTTTTTATTTAACTACTTTGGGATTTTTTTTTATATAAATTTTTAAGTTAAGTGTTATTGGTCAGAGTCATATCGAAAGGAGTTTTGTTATGCAAAACCATGCAAT
>Ga0209212_1007149_pt1 | contig 12465 bp, 3 predicted proteins | sample RifGroC2_FD_183996 | JGI IMG/M metagenome (GOLD analysis project Ga0209212, IMG submission 183996) | Groundwater microbial communities from Rifle, Colorado, USA - Groundwater C2 (SPAdes) (version 2) | ecosystem: Environmental > Aquatic > Deep subsurface > Groundwater | place: Rifle, Colorado...
GGGCGGCAGGGGAGTCGGCCGGCTCGACAGAAACCTCCGGCACGGCAGCTTCAACAACCTCCACGGCCACGACGACTTCTACAACCGAGGCAACTCCGACAACCGAGGCCACGCCGACAACCGAGGCATTAGCACCTATCAGCAATGAGACAGCCAAAACCTCCGATCCTTTGTCAACTACCGGCGACACTACGCCCGACACCCTTGTGCAGCAGGTAGATCCTGGCTTCACTCCGCCTAGTTTGCCTCTCCTGATACCGCAGCTGTTTACCGACCCCGCGCCGGTTCCTCAGCCCCCGGCACCGCCGCTCCCACCAACGCCGCCGCCGGTCGAGCCGACGCCGGACGAGCCGCCACCGACGACCACGGACCCGCCACCGACAACCACGGAACCGCCACCGACAACCACGGAGCCGCCACCGACGACCACGGAGCCGCCACCGACGACCACGGAGCCGCCGCCGACAACCACGGAACCGCCGACAGCCGCGCCGCTCTTTAACAGTCAGTTGCCAGCGGCGCTCATGTCGCGCGATGCCACCATCGACCCGCTGTCAGGCCTGTTGACCATCCTCAGCGATCCCGGTTTTGCACCGGCCATCTCGGGTACGGCATCGCTTTGGACCGGCAGCACTTTGGCGAGCTTGAGCGGGAGCTATCCGACGCTCCCCCTGCAGCAGCCTAACCACTACTGGTTCGGCAAGTTCTTCTCGGAGAGCACGGCCACTCACACCACTGCCGACGGAGGTGCTTATTACGGCTATTTCGGCGGCATGTCGCTGGACGGCACCGGGGTCATCGAGACATCGCTGAGCGCACTGTACGCAGACCCGACAGGGAAGATCGGCATCATGCATGGCGGCATTCCCGGAGCCTTTGTCGGCGGCGTCATTAACGGCACCGGTCCCCTCATGCTGACCGAACTGAACGCCACCAGCGGCCTCAGTCCCGCGCTCTTTACGGCGGACTGGTGGAATTCGAAAACCGGGACCACCATAGTCGAGCTGACTGGGCCGGCACTTACCGATTTGGCGGCGGCTAACTCAAAGGGCGGGCCCCCTTCCGAAGGGTTCCTGCTCGATGCCGGCCTCAACATCACCAGCCAGATGTTCAACAGGGGCGACGTGCTGCAGCTTGGCTACCTGGCTGCCGACCCGAGTTTCGGCATCTGGGCCCGGGAATCGTTCGGCTCCTACACCGGCAGCGGCTCGCAGTTCGTTCTCATAAGCAATGCCGACTGGGGGACCGTGAACGCCGACAATACCTTCACGCTTGAAGATGCCGTCAACGTCGTCTCGCTTGGCAACTGGCAAACGGACGGCGCCCTGAGCGGGACTGCGGACGGTGTCTGGGGCGACCTGGCCAGCGGTAGTATCAGGTTGTTGACCGGGACCCTTACCGGCAGCTCCAACGTCGGCACGTCGACTTTCGGCGCGGTGACCACCGGTTCCTTTATCGACCCGACCCGTTTCCTGTCCGACCCGACCCTGGCGGCAGGGCTCGGTTTCCCGACCCTGAAAGGCGCCGACAGCTTTACCCTGTCAGGGACGACTGCGACCGGGAGCGTCACTATCGGCAACGTCGGTTTCTACAGCAGAAACCCGGGCGACCCGCTTTCGCTCTGGATCGCCAACGTGAGCGGCAGCTATGTCAGCGGCTTGCAACAGCAGCGCTTCTCGCTGATGGACGGCACGACCCTCGCCACCAGCACCATCATGGGCGAAATGCGGATCACCGGTGTCAGCCCCGTCGGCGGCTCCGATACCTGGCTGGGGTCGATCAACGCCATCGGCGAGACTGGAATCGGCACCTCGTTCAGAAGCCAGTTCGACGGTATCGCTGCCGGCTCCTTCACCGGCTCGACCTTCACCGGGACCGCAGCGGGCCTTTCCCATCCCGTCACCTATTACAGCACCATCAACGGCGGCCTGACGCGCTTCTTCAACGGGGGCATTGCGACATACGGCAACATCGACGGCGTCATGGGTGGCATGTCCCTTTGGGGGAGCACCCCGGCCCTCCCCTCCGACGTCAAGGCAATCGGCTTTTTCACGCCGAATCAGGTCATCGTCGACAGCGACTTCGTCATGAGCATCCCGATCCGGTCCCAGGATCTACCGACCGGCACGGCGATGACCGCTGACGGCGGTGCCTACCAGGGGCATCTGATTGCCGGTGTCAGCACGGCCGGCGGCGGCCCCGGCGACCCGAGCATCACCGGTTTCATGGATGCCCTCTCCATCGATCCGTCCGGCAACGCCGGTGTGCTGCACGGGAAATTCACCGGTTTCCTCGATACCGCGAACAACATCTGGATGGCAGACGGCGAGATATATCCGGTCACACTGTCGGCCGCTGCAGGCGTTACTGCGGCAACACTAAACAGCGGTATCGTCACCGAGAGCACCCCCTTTGCAAGCACCGGCACTTTCTTCAGCGGGTCCCCGTCGCCGTTCAACTGGGCGCTCGATTCCTACACCCGCAGCTATATCGCCTCCTCCCCCGACTGGGGGGTCGGCCAGTTCGGGCTCTACACCGGTTATTCAGCGGCGCCGGCAGCCGGCGCGCCATGGAACATCGATTTCACCATCGCCGACAACTTTCCGACCCCGGTCCTGCTGATAGGGACCATGGCCGGCGACTCGTGGGGCACGGACGGCAGGCTGAACGCCGACACCCGGGGCAGCTGGCTGGACATGCTCCCCCTGAAGCCGACGGAAAACCCGATGACCGGCATCTTCATCGGCGAGACCGTCGGGACCTTCAACCCCGGCAGCCTGCAGGCGATGACCTCCGGCATCTGGATGGAGACCGCGAAGTTCCTCGGGCTGACTGCAACCGCGGCAGGCCAGGCCACCTTGCAGAAGCTGAACATCCCGGCGGTTGAGGTGGGGAAAGCCGACTTCAGCGGCGGCAACGGCGATTTCGACGTCCTGGTCAAGGATCTCAGGTTCTTCGCACCGGTAAACGGCGGGCGGCCGCAGGTCTTTGCCACCGACAACATCAGCGGCAACTACCTGGTCACCACGCCGACCGGTTCCGCGGTTCTGAGTCAGGTGCCCGGTGTCGGAGCCGCCGTCTCCGGCATCACGCCCACCTTCGGCATAACCCAGTGGGACGCCACCAACAGCAAGTGGTCCGCCGTGCTCAGCTACGATGGGCCCAGCGGGATCGTCGCCGGCAACACAAACATCCAGATGATGGGGGTCGCAGCCGGTCGCACCAGCGGCGGGCCCACCGGCACCTTCACCGGTACGGCAGCGGGAGTGGTGCGCTAGGAGGATTGGAGGGCCGGACGACTACAAAGGGGCGAGGTGTTGTCGCTGTTGACAACACTTTGCCCTGTTGTTATTTATGGCAGATTCTGCTCGACGAATTCTGGCACGATGTCGACAATTGGAGGACCTAATAACATGCACGTCCTGTTAGTACGAAGGGTGAAACAATAGAGTAAAAGGAAAAGCCACCCGCGAAGGTGGCTTTTTTGTGCTTGGAGGAATAGCTGCGAGGGAGACGACGGAGTCAGTCCTTGCTGCGGGTGCGGGTCACTCCGGTGAGGATCGCCACTCCGACCAGTATTACGGAGGTGATCAGCACGTAGACGGTAGCCACTCCAGCGACAACCAGGGCCCAGGCAATGCCGCCAATGACGAAAGCGAAGCCGATCAGATAGATTATGAGGGACATATTCTGCCTCCTTAGTGAGAGATTAAGCCCGAACGGCGGGGCTCAGAACTTGGGAATGCGTATCCGGCTTATCATGAGGGACCCGGATACGGCGAACAACAGAACCAAAGGATGCAGCGTGAAGCCGGCGAGGACGATCTCCCCGAACCAGAGCGATTCGCGCAACGCGCCCTGCGAGGCTGCCACGACCAGCAATATTACCAGCAACAGTGAGGTCGGAATGGGGGTCCCCTCGAAGTATTTCACCTTGCCTCCCTCCGACAGCGCCTCGGCGGTGACGTTGAAACGCGCCAGGCGGGAGACGCCGCAGGCGACAAAATAGGTCAGGACGATGCGGTCGTACAGCCCCTGCATGCCGCAACCATATGCGATCACGGCCGGAGCCACGCCAAAGGAGATGATGTCCGAGAGGGAGTCGAGCTCACGACCCAGGCCGGAGGTCATCTGCCGCCAGCGGGCGATCCGCCCGTCCAGGACATCGAAGACCAGGGCGGCAAAGACCAGGGCGCAGGCATAATAGACATGAGTAACCCCGTCCGTTTGCAGATAGGTCAGCATCGAGAACAGGGCACCGGTGCCGCAAACCGCGTTCGCCAGGGTGAACCAGTCGGCCAGCTGGAACTCCCGGATCATGGAAAACCGCTTATTCACTTTCTTCTCTTCGCTCATAGGGTCTCCACACTTCATGATTAGTGCTGATCTGCCGCTTGCAGCAGCGCAGCGGGAAGTCCCCCTTTGACAAAGAGGTCTTTCCTGCCGCGATGCCTGTGGCGCACGGCACAGCCAGTTTAACATCTGCTTTCCGTATTCCCATTGGCGCTACTCTTCATAACCAACGGGTGCCGAAGAAAGTCCCCCTTTGCGCCTCGCCTACTCCGGGTCCCCCATGCGCACCACAACCTGGTGCTTCACGAGTCCCCGTTCCAGATCGATCACCCCGCCGGCGACGCGGCGGCCGTCCATCTCCACCCAGGCGACACCGCGCTGGCAGCGTTGCGGGTTCTCCACCCGGATGGCGTAGACGGCTTCGCCGTGCCGGTAGCTGAGGCTGAAGCCGTCCCACGCCTCGGGGATGACCGGATGCATCTGCAGTTGCCCGTTCTGCACGTGCAGTCCCAGCACCTCTTCCACCCAGGCACGGTACATCCAGGCGGCCGACCCGGTGTACCAGGACCAGCCCCCCTGTCCGACCCGGTCCGGCAGACGGTACACGTCGGCGGCAACCACGTACGGTTCCACGCCGTATTTCCACGCGGCCTCAGCATCGCGGGCGTGCTCGATCGGGTTCAGCAGGCGCAGGATCTGCGCCGCCCGGTTGCCATCCCCCTTGCGGGCCATTGCCATGGCCATCCAGAGGGCGGCATGGGTGTATTGGCCGCCGTTCTCGCGCACCCCCGGCGGGTACCCCTTGATGTAGCCGGGGGAAGGGTCGGCCGTTTCGAAAGGAGGCTCGAAGAGCAGCACCAGCGCCTCGTCCTCGAGAACCAGGTGCCGCCAGGCCGACTCCAGCGCCTGTTCGGCGCGCCCGGGATCGGCGGCGCCGGAAAGCCAGGCCCAGGACTGCGGCAGCGAGTCGATCCTCGCCTCCGCGTTCGCGGCGGAGCCGAGCGGGGTGCCGTCATCGAAGGTCCCCCTCAGGTACCACTCGCCGTCCCAGCCGGCCTGCTCCGCACGCTGGATCAGCGCATAGCGGTCCTCCCGATACCCCTGGCTCAGTTCCGTCTGCTGCAGCAGGGTGGAGAGTTCGGCCATCCCCTCCAGGATCTCGCACAGGAACCAGGCGAGCCAGACGCTCTCGCCTTTCCCCCCAGCGCCCACCAGGTTCATGCCGTCGTTCCAGTCTCCGGTCCCCATCAGGGGGAGGCCGTGGGGGCCGACCGTGAGCCCGCGCCCGACGGCGCGCCGGCAGTGCTCGAAGAGCGTGGCGCGCTCGAAGGTGACCTCGGGGATGGAGAATACCTCGTGCTGATCGTCGCCAAGCGGCGGGGCGTTCAGGAAGGAGACCTCCGTCTCCAGGATCGCCAGATCGCCGGTCGTGCGTACGTAGTGCGCGACCACGTACGGCAGCCAGAGCAGATCGTCCGAGATGCGGGAGCGGATCCCCGCGCCGGCCGGCTCATGCCACCAGTGCTGGACATCCCCCTCCTTGAATTGACGGCTGGCCGCCAAAAGGATCTGTTCGCGCGCCAGCTCGGGGCGACAGTAGAGAAAGGCCATGACGTCCTGCAACTGGTCGCGAAAGCCGAAGGCGCCGCCGGACTGGTAAAAGGCGGAGCGTCCCCAGATGCGGCAGCTCAACGACTGGTACTGCAGCCAGCGGTTGATGAGAAGGTCGGCGGCAAGCTCAGGGGTGCGCACCTGCACGGTGCCGAGCAGATCGTCCCACCACGCCTTGGTCGTCTCCAGCGCGGCATCCAGGGCCCGATCCTCGCGGAACCCCAGCACCAGATCCCGGGCCTCGAGCGCCGAGGCTGCCTGCCCCAGCATGCAGGTGATGTCGCGCCGCTCGCCGGGAGCGAGTTCCAGGGTGACCTGCTGTACGGCGCAGGGGTCGAGCCCCGCCCCGGTTCTTTGCGACAGGGCGGTGAGTTCCATGGCTGCCGGATTCGCCAGCGAGCGGTTGCGCCCGATGAAGGCGGCGCGGTCGCCGCCGTGCGAGCCGGCCTCCGGGGTGAGCGCCGCGAAAGCGACCCGCTCCCCGTACTCGGGGTGGTAGTGGTTGCGCGCCAAAATTGCCCGGGCCTCCTCGTCCCAGTTGGTGACGACGTGCATCTGGGAGCTCTCGCGGTTCTCGCCGAGGGTCAGTTCCACGTAGTAGGTCACCGAGAGTCTGCGTCTTCTGGAGCTGGCGTTGGTGAGCCGCAGGCGCTGCAGCTTGACGGGGCGGCCGCCCCCCTCGTCGACGGGAACGAAGACGGTCAGCTCCTGCTCGATGCCGTTGCTGTTGTGCTCGAAGACCGAGTAGCCCGCCCCGTGCCGTGCCCGGTAGGCGGTCTCCTCGCGGATCGGCGCCGCGGTGGGGGACCAGAAGACGCCGCTCTCCTCGTCGCGGATGTAGAGCGCCTCGGCCGCCGGGTCGAGCACCGGGTCGTTGGACCAGCCGGTGAGCCTGTTGCGCTGGCTGTTGCCGTACCAGGTGAAGCCGGAGCCGGTCTCGCTCACCAGGGTGCCGAAGCTCGGGTTGGCGATGACGTTCACCCAGGGCGCCGGGGTGTTGGTGCCCGGGCCGAGGTAGATGGCGTACTCCCGCCCGTCCCGGGTGAAGCCCCCCAGGCTGTTGAAGTAGTCGAGCTCCATGAAGGGGAGCGGCGCCGACGGGTCGCGCGGCGCGCGCTTGCGGACAAAGCTCTGCATCGCTTCGGGACTCTCCACCGGTGTCCCCAGTTGCTGGGGGAGCGTGCCGCGTGCCGCCACCAGAACGATGCCGGCCGCCGCCTTCAACAGCTTCAGGTCCTCTTCCGGGATCTGCCCCGCGCTCTTCAGGAAGATCCCCCCCGCCTGGTCGGACGCGGCGGAGAGGGCGTGGGTCTGGATCAGCTGTTCCAGCCGCGCCTGGAGCGGCCGGTCGTAGCTCCCCCCCTCCTCGTTGAGGATCACCAGGTCGGTTGCCAGGCCGTGCATGCGCCAGTAGGTGTGGGCCTGGAGCATCTGGCGCACCAGGCTCACCTCCCGCGCTTCGCCGACCGTGACCAGCACGATCGGGAGGTCGCCCGAGATGGCGTAGGGCCAGAGTCCCGCCTGCCCCCTGCGGTTCTCCGCCAGGCGCTCCGCCGGGGCGCGCAGCAGGCGGTTGGGAAAGAGCAGGTGGCTTGCCAGTTGCTGGAAGCGGCGCGCCTCGTCCGGCTGGATGCGCAAAAGCTGCAACTGCTGCTGGGCCGAGCGCCAGGCGAAATCCAGGGCGCGCTCCGTGGCATGGGGGTCGCTGTACTTGTCTAAGAGCAGCAGCACGTCGTCACGGGTCGCCCCGGCGGCGAGCACCAGGGAAACCACGGCGCGCCCGCCCGGCTCCAGGGTGAAGCTGCTTCTCGCGCCCAGCATCGGGTCGAGCACGAAACCCTGGCTGTTGCCGAGATCCCCCACCGCTCCCATCGGGTTTGCCAGGGTCCGGCCGCGGCCGATGAAGCGCCCCCGGTCCGTCTCGAACTGCCACGGTTTTTCCTCGATGGCAACACCGGCACCCGGCTGCAGCGTCAGGCTGTGGGCGACGTAGAGCGGCGCGTCGCTCACGCTGCGCGCCCGCCGGTAGGCGATCAGCGCCTGCTCCCCGGGGAGCGCCTCGGTCTGGATGAACAGCTTGTTGAAGGCGGGGTGTTGCCGGTCGGCGTTATGCAGCGCCATGGAGAGCTCCACGTAGCTGGTGAGGTTCAACTGCCGGGCGCGGCCGGAGCGGTTCACCAGGGTAATCCGGCGCACCTCCACGTCATCCTCCGGCGAGACAATGACCTGGGTCTCCGTCTGGATGCCGTTGTCGGTGCGGCGGAACACGGCGCGGTCGAGGGTGAAGTCGACGCTGTACTCCGTCACCTTCCCCGCCACCGGGTGGTAGGTGCTGGACCAGAGCCGGTCCGGGTCGGTCTCGTGGATGTAGCAGAAGGTCCCCCCGGCATCGCAGGTCTGGTCCGAGCGCCAGCGGGTGATTTCGCGTCCCCCCCACTGGCTGTAGCCGCCGCCGCTGTTGGTTACCATGAGACCGTAGCGGCCGTTGCTGAGGAGCAGGCTCCTGGGGGTCTCGGTGTGGGGCGTGCTGAAGCTGCTTGCCACCGGGGCGACCAGGTCGGCGCAGCCGAGCTCCGGCTCGATCTTGCGGGTCGAGATCAGCTGCAGCGGCGGCAGGGTCGGTATGCGCTCCTGCAGCAGCGCCTCGAAGGCCCGCACCCGCGCATCGCCGTGAAAGCGGCGCGGAAACGGGTTGCCGTGCAGGAAGTTCACCAGGGAGAGAAACGCCATCCCCTGGTGGTGGGCCATGTACGCCTCGACGATCACCCCGCGTTTCCCCTGGCGCTGCGTTTGCCGGCTGAAATCCATCGCCTCGTAGTAGCCGAACTCTCCCAGCATGCCGAGCCCCGCCAGGCGTTTCAGGTTCTGCACCGTTTCCAGCGGCGCCAGGTTCAGCGCCAGCAGGCTCGCGTAGGGAGCGACCACCAGTTTTTCCTCCAGGGCGCGCTTCAGGCCGAGGACCGGCACGCCGAAGGCGTGGTACTGGTAGGTCTTTTCCAGATCCAGGTCGGCGAAGGCGGACTCGGAGATGCCCCACGGCACGCGGAGCTTCCGGCCGTAGGCGATCTGCACCGCCACAGCTCCCCTGGCCGCCTGGTCCAAAAGGGAATTGGCGTAGGAGCGCTGGAACAAGAGCGGCATCAGGTACTCGAACATGGTCCCGGTCCAGCTCAGCAGCACGCGGCGCCGGCCGACGGCGCCGTAGGGGCGGGCCATGGAAAACCAATGTTCCAGGGGGACGTCGCCCCGGGCCACGGCGACGAAGCTGCCAAGGCGCGCCTCGCTGGCCAGCAGGTCGTAGCTGGAGCCGTCCAGGCGTCCCGTCGAGACGTTATAGCCTATGGCGAACAGCTTTTGCTTCGGGTCGTAGAGAAAGCGCATGTCCATGCCGGCGGAGAGCTCGCGGATCTTGCCGAGGAGCTCCTGAAGCCTCCCCATGGTTTCGCCTGCCAGCCACTGCGCGGTGGCGAAGGCGGCGATGACGCGGTCCAGCCAGCCGTCGAGCGGAGCACCCGCCCCGGGCGATTGCTCCCGGATCTCCTTGAGCATCCGGACCGATGCGCTTAGCCCCCGGGAGAGCTCGGCAAGAGAAGGGGCCCGGGCGGTATCCCGGGAAATGGCGGCGAGCAGCGCTGGGCCCAGCGGGGCCAACTCGGCCTCGCTCTTTTCGGCGAGGATTTCGATCCAGGCGAGATAGCTCTCGGAAATGGTGACCCAGGCCGCCACCTGCTCTTCCATTTCGCCGGCCCAGGAGGGGGCTCCCCCGGGGACCAGGGGCACCCGGAAGTTCTCCTTCATCTTCTGCAAAAGGCGCAGTTTGTCTACGACGAGTGCCGGCGGAGCGGCCCAGTCGTGCAGCAACTGGTCGAGCTGGTGCCGGTCGAAGCCGCCCAGGCGCTCCTGCCCTACCACCTGCTTCAAGATGGTGCCGGTATCGAGGAGGCCGGCAAAGGCCTTGGCGTCGAGGATCTCCCCGTGCGCCAGCTCCTCGAGCCCTTGCTCCATGGCCACGAGGGCGCCGAGCAGATTGCCGCTGTCGACGCCGGAGACGTAACGGGGCTCCAGGGGCGCCAGGGTCCGGATGTCGTACCAGTTGAGCAGATGCCCCTGGTGGCGTTCCAGGCGGCCGATGCTTTCCAGGGTGCCGCTCAGCCGCTCGACGAGCTGGTTCACGGTCAGGTAGCCGCAGTCGTAGGCTCCCAGGGTGCTGGTCATCCAGAGGCCGATGTTGGTCGGACTGGTGCGCAGGGCCAGGCGGTTTTGATGGGCCACCTGGTAGTTGTCCGGCGGCAACCACGAGGTGTCGGCGCTGACGAAGGCCGAGAAGTAGCGCCAGGTGCGCCGGGCCACCTCTCTCAGAAAACGCTGGTCCGTTTCGGGGAGCGTCTGTTGCCGCAGTTCCTCGTCCGGGCGCAGGTTCAGGAGCCAGCCGAGCAGCGGGGAGAGAAACCAGAGCGCGAGCCAGGGGGCGGCCAGCGCCAGGCTCTCCGGCCTGAAGCGCCAGAGCGCCGCGCCGAGGCCGGCGCTGAAGAGGCTCCCGAGGGCGAGGCTCGCGACGAAGAGCGGTTGCCGGCGGGAGGCGCTCCAATGGGTCGCCTGGGCGGTCCACTCCAGGAGCAGGCGCTGGGAGACGAACCTGCGGTAGCAGACCCGGGCGATGGCGTCCAGGGCGACCGCCGCCTGGTGCGGCAGCAGAGCCGCGTCGGAGCCGGCGCGCAGCAGATCGTGCCACAGCTTCGCGGCGGAGAGATGTTTCAGCCCGCGGCCGGTGGTCGCCACGGTGAACGGCTGCGCCAGGGGGTGGAAGAGGAGCTGCATGCCGACCAGCAGCGCGGCGACTGCCGCGGCACCCGGGGAGATGAACCAGGAGCCGGCCAAAAGTGCCAGGCTCGCGGCGGGGAGCAGGCTGCGGCGCAGGTTGTCGAGGATCTTCCAGCGGTTCAGCAAGGAGAGCTGGTTCACCCCGCGGCCGCCCAGCGCCTGCGGGACGTGCGGCAAGATCCAGCCGGCGATCTGCCAGTCGCCCCGAATCCAGCGATGGGCCCGGCTGCTGTAGCTCTGGTAACCCTGCGGGAATTCGTCGTAGAGCTCGATGTCGCTGGCGAGCCCGACCCGGACGTGGGCCCCCTCGATCAGGTCGTGGCTCAGCACCCACTCCTCGGGGAAGAGCCCGGAGAGCACGCGGCTGAAGGCGCGCACGTCGTAGATTCCCTTGCCATGGTAGGACCCCTCGCCGCTCAGGTCCTGGTAGACGTCGGAGACCGCCTGGGTATAGGGGTCGATGCCGACCGCGTCGCTGAAGAGGCGGCTGAAGGTCGACAGGCTCGTGCTGGTCAGGGTGGGGCTCACCCGCGGCTGGATGATGGTGTAGCCGGAACTTACCCTGCCGTCCGCGTCGAAGCGGGGCTCGTTGAGCGGGTGCGCCAGGGTCTCCACCATCCTGCGGGCGGTGCCGTGCGGCAGCTGGGTATCGCTGTCCAGGGTGATGACGAAACGGACGTCCGCCAGCCGGTCCGGATCGCCTAGGTAAACGATCTTTGCCGCCCCCTCGGCCCTGGTGCCGTCGATCAGGCCGTTCAGCTCCTCTAGCTTCCCCCTTTTGCGCTCCCAGCCGATGAATTTCTGCTCCGAGGCGCTCCAGGTGCGCTCCCGGTGGAACAGGAAGAAGCGCTCGCCGCCGTGGCGGTTGTTCAGCTCGGCCAGGCAGGCGCTCGCCGTCTGCAAGAGCAGGGTGTCGTCTTCCTGCGCCAGCGTTGCCGAGTCGGTGTAGTCCGTGAACAGGCTGAAGAGGAGGTTGGCCTCCTTGTTGGCCAGGTAGCGGATCTCCAGCTTCTCCACCTCGGCGCGGACCGTGGCCTCGTTCACGAGGAGCATCGGCACCACCACCAGGGTGCGGTAGGCGTCGGGAATCCCTGCCTCCTCGAAATCCATCTTGGGCAGGGGGCGGGGCGGCAGAAAGCGCGTGACCAGGTAGTTGACCATCTCGATCGCCAGCTGGCTGACCGGAACAACCAGGAGCAAAAGCAGTACCAGGTGGCTGGCGGGGGGCGGGCCGGCGAAGTCGTGGGGCAGGGCGAAAAGGGCGCTCAGGAAAACCAGGAGGGCGCAAAAGCCGGTGATGCCGAAGGCGTAGACCGTGCCGTGGCGGCGGTAGATCCAGGCCAGCAAGCGGTAGCGCGGCGCCTCACGGCCGGCGAGCAGCCGGACCAGTTCCGAGCGTCCCTCCCCGACCAGCCAGGAACCGACGTGGCCGAGCCGGTCGTCGCCCGTTTTATCCTCCCGGGCCCGGGTCGCCAGATCGACCACGCGCTCGGCGACCTGCTCCTCGCTTTGCGAGGCGGCGCGTGCCAGTTCCTCGACCGTCTGGCGACAGCGGTCGCGGCTGGCGAAGTCCAGCCCCGCGTAGACCCCGGCGGGGTCGCGGCGCAGGGTCTGTTCCACCCGGCTCAGCTTCTCGAAGATCTCGCGCCAGTCCAAAAGGGCAAGCTGTCTGAGGCTCGTGAAGGCGTTGCCGCAGGACATCTGCTCCCGGGTCTGCCGGTTCTGCTCGCGGCTGCTCAG
>Ga0209212_1007150_pt1 | contig 12457 bp, 8 predicted proteins | sample RifGroC2_FD_183996 | JGI IMG/M metagenome (GOLD analysis project Ga0209212, IMG submission 183996) | Groundwater microbial communities from Rifle, Colorado, USA - Groundwater C2 (SPAdes) (version 2) | ecosystem: Environmental > Aquatic > Deep subsurface > Groundwater | place: Rifle, Colorado...
AAGCTGCAAAAAGAGCAAAATGTGGCGCCTACCCCCACCCCCTAACCCCCTCCCGCAAGGGGAGGGGGGATTATATGAGACCGTAGGGTGGGCCTTGCCCACCGTCCTTCCAGAGGACCAGCCCGTTGCGGTGGGCACGGCCCACCCTACCTTGAAAAGCCGCAAGGGACGGGGGGATTCTATGGGTTGCCTCAGCGCTCGCGCCGGGCCGGCACGATACGGCCGCTCAGCACGCGCAGGTTCTGCCAGTGCTGGTCGATGGCGGGCCTCAGGTCGGAGGCCTTGACTCCGGAGCGCTGGAAGCGGCGCTGCAGCGACAGGTACATTTCCAGTGCTTCGTCCGAGAAATCGGGCTCAATGTTGATCTGGTGCCTCTTGCCGTCGAAGATCTCCAGCACCGGGTAGAGCCCGGAGCGCACCGCGAGCCGCACCAGCTCGATCCCGAGCGCGGGCTCCGACTTCCAGCCGGTGGGGCAGGGGGAAAGCACGTGCAGGAAACGGAAACCCCGAAGATCCAGGGCGTGCCTGAGCTTTCTCAGGGTGTCGTCGGCGTGGGCCAGCGACAGGGAGGCGACGTACGGGATCCGGTGCGCCGCCATGATGGCCATGATGTCCTTCTTCTGCTCCAGCTTCCCGCCCGGCGTGTTGCTGGTGACCGCCCCGGCCGGGGTGGCGGAGGAGCGCTGGCCCCCGGTGTTGCCGTAGATCTCGTTGTCGTAGCAGATGTAGAGGATGTCCTCGTTGCGCTCGGCGGCGGCGGACAGGGTGGCGAAGCCGATGTCGTAGGTGCCGCCGTCGCCGGCCAGGCAGATGACCCTGGTCTCCTCGCCGTTCAACGCGGCCACGCTGGCGGCACCGGTGGCGGCGGCGGCCGCCGAGGCGAAGGTGGTCAATAGGGTGGGGGCCCCGAAGCCGGCCTGCGGGAAGGCGCCGGCGCTGATGGCGCCGCAGCAGGCGGGAATCACCAACTGCACCGGCCGGTCGGCGATGGCGCGGCGCATCATCTGCAGCAGGTTGGACATGCCGCAGCCGCCGCAGTTGGTGTTGCCGGGGCGCAGCAGGGGGGCCTTGCGGTCCACGGCGGTTTGCGCCATGCCGCACAGTTGCGGTTCGCTTATCATAGTGCCTCCAGGAAAACCGGGCTGCCGGCGGTCTGCCGCCCCTTGAGATCGGCCAGCACCTGCTCCAGGTGCTCGGGACGGACGTCGCCTCCCCCGATCCCGGCCAGATAGTTCTGCACCACGGCGCCGGGAGCGGCGAGCCGGGCCAGTTCCCCCCAGAGCACGCCGCCAAAGCCGAGGCTTATGTCGCGGTCCAGCACGGCGATGCGGCTCTTGCCGGCCAACTGCTCGGCGATCGCCTGGACCGGCAGCGGGCGCAGCATCCTGATCCGGAGCGCGCCCAGCTTCTCACCCCGCTCCCTGGCCTGATCCACCACGCGCTGGGCGGTGAGCCCCATGGTCCCCATCGAGACGATCAGCGTGTCGGCGTCCTCGGTCCGGTAGGGGACCACGGCCCCCTGCAGCTCACGCCCGAAGATCGAGGCGAAGTCGCCAGCCAGCTCCTCGAACACCTGCTGCGCTCCCAGGATGGCCTGGTGGTGCTGCCTGCGGTGCGCCTCGGTCTGCGCCGGGAGCTCGATCTGCCCCAGGGAATGGGGCGTCGCGCCCAGCTGCTGCGGGATGCTGGTCAGAGGGAGGAAGCGGTCCACTTGGTCCTGGGACGGGATCACGGTCTGCGCCACGGTGTGGGACAGGATGAATCCTTCCATGCAGACCATGACCGGCATCAGCACGCGCCGGTCCTCGGCCAGCCTGAAGGCGGCGAGCACGGTGTCGAAGAGTTCCTGGTTGTCGGCGCAGTAGATCTGGATCAGACCCAGATCGCGCAGCATCAGGGCGTCGCCGTGGTCGGCCCAGATGTTCCAGGGGGGACCCATGGTGCGGTTGGCGACCGCCATGACGATGGGAAGCCTGAGCCCCGCGGCGGCCACGCAGTTCTCGGCCATGTAGGCCAGGCCGTTTGATGCGGTGGCGGTGAAGGTGCGGGCCCCGGCTGCCGCGGCCCCGATGCAGACCCCCATGGCGCTGTGCTCGCTCTCGACCCGCACCACCTTGCCCTTCTCGATCTTCTGGACGCACAGGTATTCCATGCATTCGGTGGAGGGGGTGATGGGGTAGACCCCGCTTACGAAGCCGCGTCCGCTCCGGTTGGCCCGTCCCGCCAGGGTGGCCGCCAGGGCGGCGGCGTGGTTGGCGCTCAACAGTTCTCCACTCATAGGCTCCCTCCCGGCAGGCTTTTCTCGTTCATTTCCATGGCGCTTCTGGGGCACTCCGCCACGCACATGCCGCACCCCTTGCAGTGCTCCAGATCGACGCGGTAGCCGTCGGCGGCCCGGTAGATGATGCCGTCCGGGCAGTAGATCAGGCAGGTGTCGCAGTTGGTGCATCGGCCGCAGGAGAAGCAGCGGTTGGCCTCCTCCGGTCCGGCCAGCCCCAGGTTGAATTCCTGGAAGCTTTCGCGCCCAACGCTCACCGGTATGTGCCGGTCCTTGGCGGGCGGGTCGCTCTGGAAATGGTCGAAGCGGATCTGGGCCGGAGCGACTACCCGATCTGCCTGGGTTTCCCCTTCCTTGATGGTAGAGGGTGACTCCTCTGCCGCCTTGCACTGGTCCCGCAGGCCGGGTTCGAGATCGGCCAGCGCGGCCAGCGCGCTGCGGCGGCCATTGCCTATGGCGTGGGTCACCGTCCCTTCACCGGTGCAGCAGTCCCCGGCGAAGAAGACCTGCAGCGGCTGGTCGCCCGCCCAGGCCCGGCCGGAGTCGACGCGCCATTGTGCCGGCAGTAGCTCAAGGCCGTTTCCCTGCCCGAGCGCCAGGATGATCCGGTCGCAGGGGAGCAGGGTGGTGCGGTCGGTTACCACCGGACGGCGACGGCCGCTGGCATCGGGGGGGCCGGCCTCGACCTCGGCCAGCAGCACGCCGCTGACCCGGTCGCTCCCCAGGCACTGCACCGGCTGGCGCTGGGTCATCAGGCGGACCCCTTCCAGTTCCGCCTCCTCGATCTCCTCATCGATGGCCGGCATGTCCTGGCGCGAGCGCCGGTACACGAGCTTCACCGACTCCGCGCCACAGCGCAGGGCGCTCCGGGCGCAGTCGATGGCGGAGTTGCCGCCACCCACCACGACCACGTGCCCGGATACCTGTTCCGCGGCCTCCTTGACCCGGTCCAGGAAGGGAAGCCCCTGCTCCACGCCGGGCAGCCCTTCGCCCGGCACCCCCAGCTCGTGGGCCGCGCCGAAACCGGTGCAGATGATGAGTGAGTCGTACTCGCTGGCCAGCCGGATGAGGGCTTCGGCATCGATCTTCCTGCCGCACTTGGAGCTCACCCCCAGGTTGAGGATGCGGGCCAGGTCGCGCTCCAGCGCGTCGAGCGGCAGCCTGAAGGCCGGGATACCGTAACGCAGCACCCCGCCCAGGGCCGGGGCCGCTTCGAAGATGGTCACCTTGTGCCCGCGCAGGGCAAGCTGGTAGGCCGCGCTCAGTCCGGCGGGCCCCCCGCCCACCACGGCGATCTGGCGCGGAGCGGCTGCTGTCTCCTTGACCAGGTGGAGATCGGAATGATCGGCGATCCAGCGCTCCAGGCTGCGGATGTTGACCGGGCCGTCGAAGGACCTGCGGTTGCAGTCGCTCATGCAGGGAGCGGGGCAGACCCGGCCGCAGACCGAAGGGAGCGCCTGGGTGCGTAACAAGAGGGCCGCGGCAGCCTCGGGCCCGCCTTCTTTCAGGGCCTGGATGAAGCCGACCACGTCGTTGCCGGCCGGACAGGCTGCGTTGCAGGGGGCGGTGTACTGACAGTAGGAGGGGGACTGGTTGCTCCAGAGCCCGGTCCTAAGATCGATCGGGACGTCAAGCACCTGTCCGGCGATCGGGGTCACCGCGGGCATGCCGGAGGCACGGGGAGCGGTGTCGGCGCCAGCGTCACGCGTCGGGCTCGGCTTGGCAGCGCAGCCAGCGGCGGCTTGGGGAGTGTCGCTTGCGGCAGGGGACGGGGTGAGCGAAGCCTCCTGGATCTGCACCTTTTGGTAGGCGAGTTCGGCTGCGGCGAGGTCGCCCGTGACCCCGAGCGAGGCGTAGACCTCTGCCAGGAGCTCAAGCGGCAGTCCCAAGAGCCGGGCGTAGGCCCCGACGATGGTGGTGTTGACGATGACCACCGAGCTGGAGCCGATCCCCTGCTCCCGGGCGATATCGGTGGCGTCGACGGTGGCCACTTTGTACCCCCGGTAGCGCTCGCCCAGTTGGGCCGGGGTGGCGACGGCGTTGACCAGGATCAGGGCGCCGGGAGCGACGCCGGAGAGCACCGGGGTCTCCAGCAGCCCGGGGTCCAGGACCAGGAGGTGGTCCGGCCGGTACACCTTGTTGCGGTTGGTGATGGTGCTGCGGTCCACCCTGGTGAAGGCCTGCACCGGCGCGCCGGAGCGCTCCGAGCCGTAATCGCCGAAGGTCTGCACCGCCAGCCCCATCCGGGCGTAGAGCGCCGCGATCAGCTTGGCGCAGGTCACTCCCCCCTGGCCGCCACGGCCATGCACCCGTATCTCCAGCGGCAGTTCCACGCCGTCCGGCAGTCTCACGCCGCCTGCACCTTCTGAATTCTGCCAGGATTTCATCGCCACCCCCGTGCCGCCAGTTACTTCAATTCGGTCGGGTGGTATACAGCAAGGCGTGTGCCTCTTTCGTTGTGCAGGCTAAGTGGTTGAAATAATGGGAAATTGTCGGGTGGGGCAGTGGAGGGAAGAAGTGTGAGATGGAAACCTAGGTTGCCATTTGGGGTGGTATTTGCGCTAAGTTGCCGGAATTTCGGTTTTCCTTGAGTGGTAACTTTTGTTTCAACTGGTAACCAGGGTTGCCAGCAGTGTCAGCGGCTCTTTTTCAGCTTTTTCAATAACGCGGTATGGGAGATCTCCAGCTTAAGGGCCGCCTGACGGATGCTCTTGGAAGAGGAGATCGCTTCATCGACGATCTGCTGTTCGAAGCGCTGCAACTGGGCGTGCAGCGAGGTCCCGGAAGAGGGGGCGGGGCCGGCGGAGGAGGGGCTTTGCCCCTCGCCTTTGATGTCCTTTATGGTCCGGTCCAGATCGAAGCTGAGCATGATGACGTTGCTGTCGATCTGGTCGCCGTTGCACAGGATGACGCCCCTTTCGATGACGTTGCGCAGTTCCCGGACGTTGCCCGGCCAGCCGTGGCTCCTCAGCGCGCTCAGCGCCTCCCTGGTGAAGCCGGTGATCGGCTTGTCCAAAAGTGCGTTCAACTGCATCAGGAAATGTTCGGCCAGAAGCGGGATGTCCTCGGGACGCTCGCGCAGGGGAGGGATGTGAATGGGAAGGACGTTGATCCGGTAGTAGAGATCCTCGCGGAAAGTACGCTGCTGCACCATCTGCTCCAGGCGCCTGTTGGTGGCGGTGATCAGGCGGGCATTGACCGCGAGCTCCCGGGTGCCGCCGACCCGGCGCACCGTCTTTTCCTGCAGGGCGCGCAAAAGCTTGGACTGGAGCGCCAGCGGCAGCTCGGTGATCTCGTCCAGAAAGATGGTCCCCCCCTGGGCCACCTCGAAAAGCCCCGGTTTCCCTTCCTTGCTGGCCCCGGTGAAACTGCCACCCACAAAGCCGAACAGCTCGCTTTCCAGCAACTGCTCGGGTAGCGCGGCGCAGTTTACCGGCACGAAGGGGCCGCTGCGGCCGCTGGCGGAGTGGATGGCGGCGGCGAACAGTTCCTTGCCGGTGCCGCTCTCCCCCTGGATCGAGATGTAGGAATCGGTCCGGGCGATCTTCTGGGCGAAGGAGAGGGCCTCCTTGACCGCGCGGCTCTCCCCGATGATGTCGCTGAAGGTGATCTGCCGGGGCTGGAGCAGGCTATGGGCCAGGCTCTTGATCTCCTTCATGTCCCTCATGGTCTCCACCGCGCCGATGATCCTCCCCTCCCGGTCGGTGATCGGCTTGCAGGTGACGAAGAACTGCAGGCGCCCGGTCTTGGTGATGATGTCCTTCTTGACGTTCAAAAAGCTCTTTCCCGACAGGCACTCCAGGACGGTGTAGTCCGGGAGCTGCAAGTCGGTGATCCTTTTGCCCAGGCCTGACTTCGGGGAGATCCCCAGTACCTGGTGCGCCACGCTGTTCATGAGCACGATGCAGCCGGTCTCGTCGATGAACAGGATGCCGTCGCTTACGCTGTCCAAAAGGATCTGCATTCGCTTCTCCCGCTTTTCGTGCGGCAGCGTCTGGATCACGGTCATGTCGACCAGGTCGGGGAGGGCCTGGATTGCCTGGAAAAGCGTGTGCCGGCCGCGCTCTTCCCCCTCGGCCTCCAGGTAAAGCGTCGCTCTCCCCTGCTCCCTTTCCACGTCGAGGGCGGAGATGTTGAACTGTTCGGCGGCCATGAGCGCGGCGAGGCTGGCCAGCACGCCGGCGCGGTCGTTGAAGAGCAATTTCAGCTTCAGGTTGGTTTCCATGCCGCCTCGTGCGCTGGGACTGCCGCAGGTGTCACAATCGGCTCCAGCGTTGCAGTTTCGGATAATGAGAAAGGGATACGACTGCCGGCGCCCGGGGGGGGCGCCGGGCAGCGCTGTCGGGCTCCCCGAAGAGCGGTTGCCGCGCGAGTTTCGCACATCCGCCGCATTTAGGTCAACCGGGTTCCTGATTGGCAATGATCTTCCGCTGTACGTCCCTCCCCCTTCAAGGGGGAGGATAGGAGGGGGATGGGGGGCCTTGACGCAGGCTTTACCCATCCCCACCCCGTCCCTCCCCTTGAAGGGGAGGGAGAGTGTTCGGTGGCGGAAGATTGTCGTCAGTCAGGATCGGGTTTGCTCTTGGAGGATCGAAGGTTCTGCCCATGGCAGGCGTGGGGGTGGTTGGCTCTGGCTTTCGGCGGACGCGGGGGGGGGCGCGTTCGTTCTCCGGCTTTATGAAAGGAAGGAGTGCGGCTATTCCGAGACCTTGTTGCGCCCCTGCTCCTTGGCCCGGTAAAGGGCGGCGTCCGCGGCGGCTATCAGATCGTCGGCCGTCTGGCCGGAATGGAACTGGGCGACCCCGATGGATACGGTGACCGGTGGCACAGAGCCGCGCCCGTCCAAGGTGATCTCCTTGTTCCGCACCTTCTGCAGCAGTCTTTCCGCCACCTGCCTGGCCTTCACCGCCGCCATGTCCGGAAGGGCGATGACAAACTCGTCGCCGCCGTAGCGCGCCGCCAGCACGGTCGGCCTCAGGTTTTGCAGCAGTGTGCGGGCTACCGTGTGTATGGCCCGGTCGCCGCACAGGTGTCCGTAGGTGTCGTTGAAGTTCTTGAAACAATCGATGTCCACCATCAGCACCGAGAAGGGAGTGCCGCCGCGGGAGCTTCGGTGCGCCATCCGGGCCAGTGACTGGTTCAGCCAGTGGCGGTTGTGCATGCCGGTGAGCGCATCGACCGTGCCGTAGCTGTGAAAGGAGTGCTCCCTCAGCATTTTCTCGGCTATGCAGCGATCCGCCTTGCGCAGCCTGCCGGCGAGCATGGTCAGCAGGTTGCAGGCTGCCGCGTGGGATACGCTGATCAGGGACCACACCAGTTCCTGCTCCATCACCAGGACCCGGCTGGCCTGGTCGGCGACCACGAAGGCGGAGGTCCGGCTGCCGTCTATCACGGAGAGCTCGCCCACCACTTCACCCGGCTCGATGAGGGCAACCGGCTCGGAGTCGAGATCCTGCAGATGTATGCGCAGCCCTCCCGACAGCAGGATGTACAGTTCCCGGTTCTCCCGGTCGGGGAGGAGGAGGGTCTCCTCTTTTTGCAGTTCCCTGCTCCGGCAGCGGTCCATTATCCCCTGCAGCGATTCGGGTGAGACCGCCCGGAACAGAGGGATTTTCTCCAGAGAAAGATCTGTCACTCTTTTCGTTTTCTCAGGCATACCCACTCCCAGGCTTTTTGCAGACAGCCCCGCGGCCTTCTGGCCTGACAACTCCCCAGCGAAACCCGGTTCGGCGCCCAGTCGGGCGAGCGCCCCCATGGCAGCGATCATGGCGGCGTTTGGCGCCAAGAAGTCCCAGGTATATCAACTTTTCGGCACGCTTAACTTTTTCATGAGGATGAAGTGCCCTAAGGGGCAAAAAAGCGGGATAGCGACAATCTTCCGCTCGGTCATCTCCCACGCCCCAAGCTCATCAAGGGGGAGGGGTGTTGGGGTTGGGTGCTAATCGGCACAAAAATGGCCGGGTCTTGTGACCCGGCCATGGCAGTACTGGGCGCGGCAGCAGGGGGCGGAGCAGTTTACTGCGAGCTGTCCTGGTGCAGGATCTCGGCGAGCTCGCTAAACACCGCCTGCCTGACCGCATGCTTCTGCCAGTAATCGGCGAGCTTCCGGGCGCAGTGCAGCATCCCGACCAGGCCGGCGGACGTGCCCCCCGCCACCACACCGGTCATCTCCCCGCTGTACATCATCACGCCGCTGGAGATGAAAAGCACCAGGCTGGAGAGGAAAAGCGGCGTCTCCATGTGGGTGAAAGGGGAGCGCAGCATCCGGTTCAGCGACGAGTAGGCCGAGGCATGCGCCCTGACCTTGCCCAGGTACTTGTCCAACTCCTGGCCGTTGCAGCGTGAGATGGCCCGGATGTAAAAGCGCCGGCAGGCTTCCTTGGTGCTGGTGGCCATGCGGTCGCCGTAGTAATGCTCAAGTTCGATATCGATGGTGTAGGTATCCATTTTCGTCCCTCGATCCCGCTTCGGAAGCGGTTGGTGTTATGTCCCGTCTTTTAGCAGAAACTGTACCAACGGCCGCGGAGGCGGCAAAGCTGCGCGGAGGCGCAAGCTGGCATAGGTCGAAACCGGGGGGGGAGCTGCCTAATCGTGGGGCAACTGCTTATTTCTCGGGCTGTTAGCGAAGAGTTGCCCGCTGCCGACGCCAAGCGCGCGCCCCACCCTGTTCTGCTCCCTGGAGCCGACGCCACTGGCGAAATCCGGCGTATACCGTTTTTCGGGTACGGGTGGTTTCGCCATTTGGCGAGTGTCGGGTCGGGAACAGAGTGCCGGGGAAATTGGATTGCTTTAAAAAAACGGCTATCTTAAAATTGTTTAAGGAAGTGCACCAACAAGCTCGCCCAAAGAGGGGCGAAGGGGGTATGAGATCATGAAAAGCCTAAGACGTGTGTTGTTGAGCACCGCGGCGATAGGTAGTCTGATGGCGCTGACTACGACCACAAATGCCATTGAGCCGGGCTACGGTCCCGACTCTCCCAGTAGGGAATCGGTCGAACAATCCAGGGAAAGCACAGGCGGAGATACCGGCTACGCCACCGGGAGCGAGTCCGGCTACGCTACCGGCGGGGAAACCGGATCGGGCTGCAGCAGGAAAGGAGCCGCCGGGGCGGGTGCTGGCGGAGCCATGGATGAAACCGGCCGGAGCCAGACCGATTTCAGCGGCGCAGCTGGAACAACCGGCCCCGGGGCGGCAGGAAACGAGCGGGCACCTGGCACCAGCAGTGACAACTATCCCGGAAGGTAAGGCTACGGCACACTTGCGGGTGACATAACCGGTGAGGCGGCGCCACTGCCGCCGAGATGAAGGCAGATCGGATATTTGATCTGCCTTCATCCGTTTCCCCCCACATCCCTCCCCGAACTGTCCTGTAAATCAAGCTATTCTCATTGACTTTCAGATATGCTTTCAATATAGTGCTTTAGCCAGATTTACTCTGTCGAGGTTAGCGCTATGACTGCGATTTGAAGCATGACTCTGGAAATATAGCCGTCTGTGTCAGTGTATCTGACTGGACGGCTATATTTATTCCTGTATACTGAATGCTGTTTTTGTATGTCCTGATACTGTTGCTGGAAACAATTAGATTGGATCAATCACATTAATCATTCATCCAGTGACCCCCTTTAAGATTCCAACGGATAAGAAGGGTCCCCGGAGGTCACGTTGGAGGTTGCCGCAGCTGACATACTCGCCTTCCTCACCGGCCATTTCGGCCAGGATTTCGAGGGATACTCGAAATCGGTGGCGGGAACAAGGATCCGGGAGCGGATGGCGCAACTTCGCCTGACCGACCTGTCGGCGTACCGCGAGTTGCTCCGCCGCGACCAGGCGGAGCCGGAGCTGCTGGCCCGCATGCTGCGGGTCCGCTTCAGCACCTTTTTCCGGGATCCGCTCCAGTTCGAGCTGCTTCGCTCGGTACTCATCCCCGGCATGCTCCGGGACTGCAAGGGGCTCTTCAGGGGGTGGTCGGCGGCCTGCGCCAGCGGGGAGGAGCCCTATTCCCTGGCCATCCTGCTCGACGAGGCCATGCTGCTGGGCGACGCGCAGCTGAAAGCCCAGATCTTCGCGACCGACATCGCGGAGGACGCCCTCGATGAGGCACGGCAGGGTAGATACTCGCCGGACAGCCTGGGAGGGGTAACGCTGAAACGCATCGAGAGCTGTTTCACGGCTGGCAAATCGGGCTACCAGATCGCGGACAAGTTCCGTCACATGGTCACCTATTCCCGCTACGACCTGCTGGACCAGCGCACCTATGTGCCGCCCGAGTCGCTTTTCGGCGGCTTCGACCTGGTCCTGTGCCGCAACTTCCTGATGTACCTCGATCCCGACGCCTACTTGAGGGTGTTCGACAAGCTCTACAGGGCACTGAACCCGGGGGGTGTCCTCATGCTGGGGCAGGCGGAAGCAGTGCCGGAACGGTATGCGAGCTACCTGGAGCGGGTGGTCGATTGCGGACAGTTGTTCCGGAAAAAAAGCTAAGGGGAAGCGATGCGCAAGCGGTGGTCTGTAATCGTGATGCTGTCTTTTTGCTGCCTGGCCCTCTCCGGCTGTTCCCGGCCGGGGGAGGAGACGGGCGCCGGGGCCAAGGGGGATCTGGCCAAAGAGCGTCTTTATGCGGGCTACCCGTTCGACGCCCCAGGGGCGCTCGATCTGGGGGTGCAGCCCCTGAGCATGCCGGAAGGTTCGGTGTCCGAGCTCCTTACCCGCGACGGCGTCCTGGCCGCCCAGCTGAAGGCGCAGAACCTGGTGCTCAGGCCCTTTCCCTTCTACAAGGGGAAAAACATCCAGGAGCTCATGACCAGGGGGGACCTGGAGGCGGGCTTTCTCGGGGACATGCCGGCCATCAGCGCGGCGGCCAGTGGAGATATCGTCATCGTCGCCATGGTCAAGCAGGGCTTCTCCTCCATCGTGGCCGGCGGGCCGATGCTGGTCAAGGATCTCAAGGGGAAACGGGTCGCCACCGGACTCGGCTCCACTGCGCATTTCACGCTGCTGAACGCCCTGGAAAACGAGGGGTTGACCGAGCGTGACGTGGAACTGGTCGGCATGGAGGTGACCGAGATGCCCAAGGCTCTGGCCGAGGGGCGTATCGATGCCTTCAGCGCCTGGGAGCCGACACCGGTCATGGCCCTGGCGGCCCATCCGGAATTCCACCTGGTCCACAAGGGGCTTAATTTCGCCTTCCTCTGCCTCAGGCGCGATTTCGTCGCCGCCCATCCCGAGGAGGCCCGCAACATCGCAGCCGCAGTGGCACGGGCCTGCCTCTGGATGCGCCAGCCGGGCAACCTGGACCGGGCGGCCCACTGGATCACGGCTTCCGCCTCCGGCTTCCAGGGAGCCCCCTATGGCCTTACGGCCGACCAGGCCATTGCCATAACCAGGAACGACCTGCTCAACATCCCGATCGCGCCCCAGATTCCCGAACGGCTCTTGCGGGAAAAGGGAATGCTCTGGAAGGAATTCACCTTTTTGAAGAGGCTGGGGAAGATACCGGAGGCGACCGCCTGGAGCCGGATCCAGCAATCGTTCGATCTCGACATGCTGCGGGGGGTGCAGGCCGACGGCAAAGGGCGCGCCCCGGCCAGCTTTGACTACCGCGAGGGCGGGGAAGAGCGGGGTGCCCGATGACGACAAAGATGCTGCTGCCGACACTCAGGGCGCGGCTGGTGTTCTGGTTCACCACCCTTTGCCTGGTGCCGCTCATGCTGATGGCCACCATCATCTATTTCCAGCGCTCCGGCGTGGTAAAGGAACGCCAGTTCGACAAGCTCTCCGCCATCTCCTCGCTGCGCCAGGAACAGATCAACGTGTCGCTCGATCATGTCGCCAAGGACGTCGCCACCATTGCCAGCGGTCATTCGGTTCAGACCACGGCCGCGGCGCTTTTGCGCAACGGGCCCGGGCCGGGTGGGGCAGCATCGGCGGATGCCATGCAGCTCTTTCGCGGCTACCTGCGCAATTTCGACTCGGCCTCCGCGGTATCGCTGGTGTCCCGCAGCGGAGCGGTGCTCCTTTCCACCTCCGAGTTGAAGCAGGGGGGGGGGATCGACAGGCCGGAGCTCGTGCTTTCCGCCCTGCGCGACCAGGTCCCGAGCTACGGCGAGGTCTACCTGGCCCAAAGCGACGGCACACCTACCCTAGACGTCGCCGCCCCCGTCACTTCCAGCGGCGGG
>Ga0209212_1007151_pt1 | contig 12455 bp, 8 predicted proteins | sample RifGroC2_FD_183996 | JGI IMG/M metagenome (GOLD analysis project Ga0209212, IMG submission 183996) | Groundwater microbial communities from Rifle, Colorado, USA - Groundwater C2 (SPAdes) (version 2) | ecosystem: Environmental > Aquatic > Deep subsurface > Groundwater | place: Rifle, Colorado...
GCGCTCGTCATGGTGTTAAAATAATCTATGGACACGTCCAACCAGACTTGAGTTGGGCGGACACAGGAATTGTTCGCAATCCGCAATACGAAAAATACCGAAAATTCTTGATCGGATTAAAAGGCGAACAACGCCGACTTTGGAACGAATTACTTCGTTTCAAAATCCAAGCCGTCCAAATTACCGCACGTTACTATTGTCTAAAAGGCGAACCCTATATCTCCCAGCGCCGGCTTTGCCAAGAATTCGGATACCGACAGTCATCACTGTCTCTTATGGTTACAAAAATAAATGCTGTACTTTTTTATCTTGATCCGAACATTTCTGTTGGCAAGAGTTCGATAAACCATGCCAAATTTATAAAACTGTGCGTACAAAGGTTGCGGACAAAAGAACAAGAAAAAAATAAAAAACAAAAATTTGCCACTGATCTTGGCTTGCCATACTATCCTGCCGGCCTGCGCAAAAACAGAGAAAAAAGATTTGCGCGCGTAATCAAGGCCTACCGCGCGGGAGTGATGGAAAAACTCAAAAACCAAAATATTCGTTCCTGCCAAGTACTCGTCATCCAATATGGTTTGAACCACCTGGACAAACCACGTTATCTAACCCATGCCCAAGTCAGAGCAAAAATGAAAGGAAAGAATAAAATATCCCGCGCCAGAATTTCCCAACTGGAATTGCGCGGATTGGAAAAAATGGGAATACTATAATACACATCCGCCCCAAACACTCGGGGCGGTTTTTTTAATATTAGCTATTGGCTTGTAACAAATCATTTTACAGAGGTCGAACCTCTGTAAAACACTTGTGGCGGGGTTGCCCTCATCAAAAACTGTGCATTTATTTTGATGAGGTTCCCCGGGTTTTTCTGTTCCTTGTCAACCCAGCACGGGAACATAGAAAAACCCGCCTGAATGATCTCGGGAGCAAAGCAATTTGCTCCCTCGTTCATTCATGCCCCGCCCTACCCATTGCTAAATTTTGCGTGGTTTTGCGTAAAGTTTTGCGTGGTTTTGCGAAACTTTTATTTTAAGAGACTTGACTTTTTTAGCTAAAAAATGTAGAGTAAAATCATTAAAATTCACATCTTAATCTAAGAGGGTCTGCCACCGAATGCGCTTTTGAGTTGAAATTTTCATTTTTTGAGTCAGAATTGCTTAATAAATTTTGAAGGCTTACTTAACAAGTAAGTCAAAAAATTTTTAAGCGATTATGACCAAAAAATGGAGATTTCAACCAAAATGGCATTCGGCGGCAGACCCTCTAAAAAATTATGTTTAATTTCATCAAAAAACACAAGATTATTACCGGAATAGTCATTCTCATTATCCTCGGCATTATTGCCAGTATTTTTTTCAATGGCAAAAAAGGACCAACTTTTGACACTGTGACTGTAGAAAAAGGAAGTGTGATTCAAGAAGTTGATGTAACCGGTCGCGTCATTGCCGCCGAGCAAGTTAATTTAGCTTTTGAAAAAAGCGGCCGCTTGGGTTGGATCGTAATTAAAGTCGGCGACAAAGTTTACAAAGGACAAACCTTGGCCACATTAAGTAATCTTGATGCTCAAGCAAAACTTTTACAAGCCCGCGCCGCATTGCAAACCGAACAATCAAATTTAGAAGCTTTAGAAAACGGAACTCGACCGGAAGAATTGCAAATCGCCAACCGAACTGTTGAGACCGCAGAACGCAATCTTAACGACGCGCTTACAAATCTTGATCAAGTAAAAACAAAAGCTGAAGCCGATCTTAAAGACGAACTTCAAGGAGCAATCACGGCTGCCGGACGCGCTGTGACCGTGGCAAAAAATGTCATGCTTGAAGTGACAGATTTACAAACAACTTATTTTTCCGGATATGATCAAAATGAAGTTACTTTAGCTGATAGAAAAACCGAAGCAATGTTTGCCTTGCTCGGAGCAAGCAGTGCCGGATACTGGTCAGCCACAAGTATTTCCGGAGCTAATGGCGGCGTAACTGTTCTTGTTAAAGAAGCAAAAGTTTCTGATGGCAAAAATTACATTAACGAAATACTTATAAAAACTGTTGATGCTTTAGAAAAAACTAGAGATATGGTCAATGCCATTCCAATCACTTCCGAACTAACCAGTGCTAATCGAACAACTATTGATACTGAAAAAACCAGTATGACAACAGAAATCACAACCGTTACCGGAAAACAACAATCAATTTCTGTTCAAGAAGCAACAAACTCGAGTGCAATTTCCACTGCACAATCAGGCGTGAACAGCGCGGAAAATACTTTGGCCAGCGCCCAAGATAATTTATTACTCAAGCAAGCCGGCAGTACATCAGAGCAAATTGCGGCACAACGCGCCCGTGTAAGCTCAGCCCAAGCCGGAGTGCAAGATGCTGAAGCCCAACTTGCCAAAGCCATAATTACCGCACCATTTTCCGGGACTGTCACGACTAAAGATGGCGAGATTGGAGAAATAATCGCGGCCAATGCCATGGTGGTTGGACTTATTTCTGATGCCAAATTTGAAATTGAAACCTTTATTCCGGAAGCCGACATTGCCAAAATAAAATTAAAAAATATTGCTCGTGTCACCCTTGATGCCTATGGAAGCGAAACAGAATTTGAAACAACAATCACAGAAATTGACCCGGCTGAAACAATGATTGAAGGCGTGGCTACTTACAAGGTCACCTTGCAATTTACTCAAAATGATGAACGTGTTAAATCCGGTATGACCGCAAACATTAATATTGAAACCGACAAGCGCGAAAATGTTATTAGAATTCCGCAGCGCGCTATCATCACAAAGGACGGACAAAAAATCGTGCGAGTCTTAAAAGATGATGTTAATTATAATGAGGTGGTGGTCAAAACCGGCTTGCGCGGATCAGATGGTTTAATTGAAATTTTGGAAGGATTAAATGAAGGTAATCGGGTTATTACGTTTATCAAAAACTAACTTCTACGAGGCTTAGCCTCGTAGAAAAAAACTAACAACTAATAAATCACGGATATCAGACAAATCCGAAATTCGAATACCTGCCTACCGGCAGGTAGGTCGAAATCCGAAACAAATTAAAATAATCAAAATACAAATTTTCAAAACATCTCTTAAATTTTGATTATTTCTTATTCTCATGTTCTTAAGAACATGAGAATAAGGTTTTGGTCATTTGAATATTTGAATTTTGAATTTGCTTCGTATTTCGGATTTCGTGCTTCGAATTTATCATATGGCTCTAATCGAAATAAACCAACTTGAAAAAACTTTTGGCGAAGGTGAAAATATCACCCAGGCTCTTCGCGGTGTTAATTTTTCTATTGGCGCCGGTGAATTCGTGGCTATCATGGGTCCGTCCGGATCCGGCAAATCAACATTGCTCCATATTTTAGGATTTTTAGACCGAAACACCGGCGGCACTTATAAATTTGACAATAAAATAATGGATGAATATTCTGACGACGAACTAGCCAGTATTAGAAATAAAAAAATGGGTTTTGTTTTTCAAGCTTTTAATTTACTGCCACGAACCACAGTGTTGGAAAACGTCAAGCTTCCGCTTCTCTACTCCGACGTTCCGGAAAAAGAATGGGATGAACGCGCCAAAAAAATTATTGAAGAAGTCGGATTGTCGCACCGAATGGAACACGAACCTTCACAATTATCCGGTGGTGAAAAACAACGCGTGGCAATTGCGCGCGCCATCATTAATAACCCAGATGTTATTTTTGCCGACGAGCCAACCGGAAATTTAGATTCAAAATCCGGCCAAGCAATTATGAAAATTTTGCAAGAAGTAAATGAAAAACAAAAACGGACGATTATTTTAATCACTCATGAAACTTACACCGCTGAACATGCCGGTAGAATTATCAAACTCCATGACGGACTGATTGTTCATGACGAAAAAGTTTTACACCAGCACGACGCTACCCATGAAAAGTTTGTAAAATAGGCGTAGCTCAGGTCTTTAGACCTGAGACGTCCTCAAACCAGGCGTCGCCTTGAGGCTCCTTGCTTCTCATCCTCACTTCGGGATAGCCAAAAACAAAGTTTTGTCTCTCCACTCGCTCATCGAGAAGTAAAGGTTTGAGCTACGCCATTCTCAAATAGGGTGGGGTCTTGCCTGCCACGTGGCCACGCGAGGTGGCTTTACGTGGCACCCCGTCACGACCTCGCGAGATCCTTCGTTACGCTCAGGATGGACACAATCTTTTCTCCATCCCCACATCTTAAATCTTTAATCTTAAATCTTAAATCTCTACTCCCCACTCCCTACTCCCTACCCCTATGCATCTCCGCTACTCGTTAAAAACCGCTGTCACTGGATTGAGAACCAATAAATCGCGTTCCGCGCTTACCATTCTCGGAATTGTTATTGGTATTACCGCAATTATTTTAGTGATGTCAGTAAGCAGTGGCGCACGCAATTTAATTCTTGGCGAGATCAATTCACTCGGATCAGCCACGATCCGAATCGCACCGGGAAAAGAAACTGAAGGACCGTCAGCTTTAACCAACCTTTTCACTGATTCCTTAAAAGTGCGCGATTATGAAGCCTTGCAAAAAAAGAATAACGTTCCAAACCTGGAAAAAATTATGCCCGTGGTTTTAGTGCCTGGTGGCAACACGGAATTTGAAGGAAAAACTTACAATGGACAAACTTTTGGCAGTTCGGAAGTAATGACAGAGATGATGGATCTTAAAATAGGACAAGGAAATTTCTTTGATGAAACTGATGTACGACAACTAGCGAACGTGGTCGTAATCGGTGATAAAGTTAAAAACGAATTATTTGGCGAGTCCGATGCTTTAAACCAAAAAATAAAAATCAAAGGAAAAAATTTCCGTATCGTTGGAATTTTTGAACCAACCGGCAGTTCCATCTTTTTTAATGTTGACGATGTCGCGGTTATCCCCTACACCACAGCGCAAACATATCTTACCGGAACAAATTATTTCAACGAAATGATTGTCCGCGCTACGACCGAAGATTTGGTTGATGAAACAGTTCAAAACATTACTGCCACTCTGCGCGAAACGCATGGAATTGATAATCCGGAAAATGATGACTTCTCAATTGTCACACAAAAAGATTTGGCAAAAAGAGTTGGAACTGTCACCGCCGCACTTGCCGCATTGTTATCCGCTGTTGCCGCCATCTCTTTAATTGTTGGTGGAGTAGGAATTATGAATATTATGTTAGTTTCCGTCACCGAACGTACCCGCGAAATCGGATTGCGTAAAGCGCTTGGCGCAACTTACCGTGACATCTTACGCCAATTCTTATTTGAATCAGTTCTTCTAACTGTTATCGGCGGTATTGTTGGAATTATTCTCGGCGCGCTATTTTCATTTTTAACGGCCAAAGTATTAAGTATTTCTTTTGGACTAAATTGGCAATTTGCTTTGCCAATTTCTTCTGTGCTTTTAGGAATCGGCGTTTCAGCAGTGGTGGGTTTGATTTTCGGCTTGTACCCAGCGCGCAAAGCCGCGCGCAAGAGTCCGATCGAGGCGCTAAGATTTGAATAGAAGCTTGTAGGTTTTTAGCTTCTTAGGTTTTTAGATAAGACTAAGTAGGGCGGGGGTTTGTCCCCCACCACAAGAGTAGATAGTAGTTAGAAGGTAGTTGGTAGAACTATAAGCCATAAGCCGTAAGCCATAGAAATTCCAAGCACCAAGCACCATAATGAGTTTGTAGTTTATAGTGAGTAATAAAATTCCAAACGACTTCCGTAGGACGTCGTTCCGAACTGTAATAATGAACATTTCCGTTTATGTGAGTTCTTGTCTTTGTTTCTCTGTTCTTCAGTTTCTCAGTTTCTCTGTTACCCAACAGTGAAGGATCTCTGCGACTTACTAAATTACAAATCACAAAATCCAAAAAAGAAGTAACGCAGGGGCTTGTCCCCCGCCACGATTAATTGTAGCTCAGGTCTTTAGACCTGAGACATCCTCAAACCAGGCGTCGCCTTGAGGCTCCTTGCTTCTCATCCTCGCTCGGGATAGCCAAAACAAAGTTTTGTCTATCCACTCACTCGTCGAGAAGTAAAGGTTTGAGCTACACCCGCTATTGTTCGTAGTATTCGTAACCGGTTCGTAGTTCGTATAAACTATATCTTTAATCTTAAATCCAAACTAAAAAACCCGAGACTGTTCTCGGATTTTTTTTAAATTCTTAGACTGGAGGTTGTTCTGGGGGTTTTGAAAAAATAGCAGCAAGTTCTTGACGTGCTGCCATTAATTTACGATTTTCTTCTGCAACTCTGGCCTGTTCTCGTAATCTACCACTCACTTCTTCTTCTCTCTTCTCCATTTCTTTTCTATGTTTTTCAGCCTGGATTGAAACATTGAAACGCGCAACATCCGCTGTATGTTCCTTCATCCAACGCACACTGATTAATTTAATCCTTTCTTCTACATACTTTTTAGCAGCTTCTGGTGAAAGTTGAGTACTGTCAATTACCAAATTCGCTTTCCAATCATATACTGGTTCAGGAAAACTTGTTACTATTGTATTTGTCTTAATTCCTACTCTTTTAATATCTTCTACTTCTCGAATACAGTCTCGTTCACCACTTCCTACTCCTTTAATACAGCAACCATTTCGACAAGTAACACCTTCAAATTTTCCTTCAATTTTATGACCATCTTCTTCAGCTTGAAATTCAATTTCACATACCCTTTCTTGAAGTTGTTTTTTAGTTATACTTAAAATATCTCCTTTAAACCCCGACTCCTCCTTAAATCTCAAATACTCATTTCTCCATATTGTTGCCTCGGGTTGTCCCCAGGTCTGCATTCTATCACCTTGTTCTTCCATCTCCCTAATCTCCTGCTGTTTTTTCTCCTTGGCTGCCTTTTTTGCTTTTTCCTTATCACTCAAAAATAAATCTCCAAAAAATCTGCCTATGTCTCTCATATAATTTAAAAAAATAATTAAATTAACCAACTGTATTATATCAAAAAAAAACGAAATGTCAAATTTGGGCGCTGTGCCAAATCAAAATTTATCTAAAAATAGACAATCCCGTCTCTAAAAGACGGGATTATATTAGCGGAGTGCAAGACCTTGCCCTTAAAGAATTACGAGACGAGTTGGGTAAGACGTTGGAAGGATAGAAGCAGCTCAGGACTAAAGTTCTGAGATCGTCTCAAACCTAAAGGTTTGAGCTACACCTAATCTAAAACCTAAAACCCACAACTCATGGCGGGGTGCAAGACCCCACCCTACGTATTGCGTAGTTCTGCGAAACTATTTTTTTCACGCCACTTTCCTTGACAAAATAGGTATGTTATGATAATATATGTAATCACAGTTCCTTTAAAATTACCAAAAATATCGGCTAGGAGATGAAATTCTTCCCTAAAATTTGAGGAATTTGATCCCCTAGCCGACAAGTACTAAACTTGGTCGGGTTCTCTAGGGCTTCTTCTAAACTTTGTATGGCTAAAAAGGAGATTAAGAAAGCCAACCCGCTTTGGGGGGTTAAATACCAAAGAGGACAAAGAAGTTGTAGAGAGCAGAAGAGAGCAGAGAGCAGAGGGATCTCGGAAGAGGTCCAAAAGAAAGGGACATAAAATGTCCTACGAAAGCAAGATCGAAACGGCACGAAACCTGATCACGGCGCACAACAACGGGCTTCCTGAGGGAGCGACCAGGGTGGATGCGGATGCATTCGTCAAGGCGCTTCAGGCGCTCGGCGGTACGACCGAAGAGGCCATCGCCGATTGCAGCTGGGAAGATCTGCAGAACTGCGGTCTGCCCAAGCTCGTTGCCAAGCGGGTAGCCGCGGCTTTCCGAAGCACCCCGGCGCAGGAAAAGCCCCGGGTGGTGACTGAACATCGCGCCAAGGCCATGTCCATTCAGGAACTGGTCGCGTACTACGATCCGCGCAATGCGGATAACGCGGTCGGCGCTGAACTCGCTCGCAAGAGCAAGGGCGGACGCTGCGTTGTCTTCAGCGCGGACGAGTCCGTGGACGTGGTGGCTACGGTGAAGCTCGTAAATGAGCTTCATGACGGTTTCCCGGAGCGTCCGTTCTACAAGGATGGTAATGGAGCACGCAAGACCTACAAGGTCGGCGAGCGTCCGGATCAGGAAGCGGATGAGAATCCGTTGTTCCCCGGCTCCATGCTGCGTCCGGATGGTACCTGTGATCAGACGAATCGCAGTTGGGAAGGTGTGCCGAGAGAAGTTCGAGTGCTTCTGTATCTTGCAGTACATCACACTGGCGAGTGCCGGGTTTCGTGCCTCGATGAGGCGAACGATGCCATGGACAAGGCTCTGGTGGAAAATGCGGCGGCCGGCATCCGCGCGCGTTATCCCCGGGCCGAGCTCCGCTACACGGAGCTCGGGAAGCAGAACCAGCTTCCGCGGCTCAAGATCGATCGTTCTGGCTCTGCTGGACGGGTGAACAACCCGTTCGGACAGAATCGTGTTCGGTAACTAACCAAGGAAGACCTCGGGGGTTACTCCCCCGAGGTCAACCTTACAACAAAACCAACACGAAAAGGAGCCAGACGATGAGACACCTAACTGCTGAACATTTTCTCCAGGGACTTGGTGGCAAGGTAATGGAGATTAATGGTTGTAAATGCGTACTCAATATGCCGGTTGCTTGGCGGTCTCACGACGAAAAAGGCAACAAGATTGACTACGGAAGACAACTGCCGCCTTATGACGAGCAACATGCCTTCATGGTAGATCACTTTGACGCGGCCTGCCCCCAAACATGGATGCGCGGGTCAGCCAAAGAAACGAGTTACTTCGTACCAGTCTTGCCAGAGCATGGTCTTTGGCTTGACTTTGAAGGAAACAACCATCATTCGCACCACATGGCTGCGCTTATTTCCGTGCAAGGTCTGAATTCAGAAACAGCCATGCCGACCGAAGGCGCTTTCCATCTGGAACAGTATCGAAACGAATGTCCGAAGCACAATGTTCCTTTTGGAGCCGAGCGCTTTTGCAAGGAGTGCGGTTTCAAGTGGCCATACCAGAACTATCTGGCTACCACGACCGGTACCAGATTCTGGACTGACGGATTCCGTACCCAAGAAGGCAAAAAAGAGCAGTTCGTGTTTACCGAGAAAGTAATTCGCGGTATTGCGGCCCAACTTCTTGGCGATAAGAGAGTCTTTGCCATTGGCATTGCCTTTTATCTGTCCAAGGAACCGAAGCCACTGCCTCCACCAAGTCCGGTGAGGTACCGTGGTGGTGGCATTGAGAAAAAGGCTTACTTTGGTGGTGGTATGTTCAAAAACACCGACGCCAGTTATGATTTTTTTGGAGCACAATCCAAGGGTCTTACGGCTTCGCTGGGAGATGATGGTCCACAACTGACCTCGTTGAAAGGCGAACCAGAAGTAGCTTGCCGTAGGATTGCACAAGTAGTCGGCAGTGCTTCTCCTCCGTCACCCATGCCCCTTGCAGCACAGATGTTGCGCGGGATTTCGGGTGGACATCGCGCTCCGGTTGCACGAGTGCAGCCAAAGAAAAACTTTGAAATCGCCGGTGGCGCGAAAATCAGCCAAGATGCTGGTCGTGACCCCAATGATATTGGTTTCTGGCAGGAAGAGCCTGCTGGGATTCTGTACATCAACTACGCTGATCTGGCCACAGTTCGAGAAATCCTCGCCCACGGCAAGGAAGATCGCACTGCGCATGGTGAAGGTCCGCTTGCCGGACTTGTCACTGGTCATTATCCAGGCGTTGGCGATAATCACTAATTCGTCTTCAGCCGGTCTCACTCGAGACCGGCTTTTTTGTTTAGATTTAAGATTCTATGGGTTAACTGTACTATAAAATGAGTACACCCTGCAGAGAGGTTTTGTCTGCAGATGTGATATCATAAAGAATATAATTATTCTTAATCATTCATATTTATCAAACAATTGGGCTTTTTTCAACCACCCAAAGTCGCAGAAGAGGTGTACTCATTTCATATTCTAGTCAACCTCTATGTTGTACGGAACCACACAGAACTGTACGCAGAAATACACAAAATTACGAGGCTAAGCCTCGTAAAACATTGGCAATGAACAAAACCATGAACCACACCATTAATGTCATTTCGAACTGTTGCCCCACACACTGAAACGAAAGTGAGAAATCTCACGTAACGCAGATATCCCTCACCCTCGCAGTTTCAATTGATTCAGCAACGCAGATTGGTCTCTTGGTTGCTCCAGTTGCGGTATTTGTCGCTTTAATTATGGGAACACAATTGACCTTGCTTTTCCCTCTGCACTCACTTTTTGCCATTGGCACTACCTTGGCAGTCAGTTAGTGTATGATTCAAGACGGCGTTGTAAACTGGATTGAAGGCATGCAACTTCTCGGCCTTTATGTCATCATTGAATTTTTCTTTTTCCTAGTGTAAACATCGAACCTCGCTTTAGGGCGAGGTTCTTTTAATATCAGCTGTTAGTAAAAACGTCTTAAATCTTCTATCCTTAACCTCTTCTGTCAGATGTTAGATGTCAGATGTTAGATTTTCCCCTTGTGGATATTTTTTCTATTGTCTTTGACACCTCCTGGCCATAAAAAATGTAAGGTTTTGTCAAAATGTTTTGACAAAAAAATATCAATTTTCTTTGACATGACCCTGGGTCAGCAAGGTACGATATAAATACCAAAGGAGGAAACAATGAAGTACGTTACAATTCTACTTTTGCTTGCTGGTGCTTGCGTTGGCGGACCAGAACCAGATCCATTTATCTCCCAACAATCATTTGTGAGCTTTCCAATACCAACACAAATGGACGGTGGAGTAATAGCTGATAATGATTTGAGAGTTAAATTCTGGAGAGATAAAAATAGTGAGGGAGAAGATGGCGGTGGTGATAGTGACGAAAAAGAATCAGATTTAATGTGGTGTGACGAAGATTATCCCAACCTACTCTGGAACGGCGACTTTGAATTCCAGCCATACCATGCTTGTGGCTGGAGTTCATTCGACGCTTCGCAGTGGGGGCTGGGAGTTGATACTGTGTGTGACCTCGAAGACCACGACTCCTGTGTTTTACGCATCAAATCTGCGTATAGTGCCAGTCATTACATGATGCAACTTTTTCAACAACTCTATCTTAATGAACACCGAGATCATGTTTTAATGTTTGACGCCAAGGCTGATGTTGAAAATCGTAGAATTGAGGTTGGGCTTTTTGGTGACATTGGAATCGGTCCTTTGGCAGATGGTATTGAAATTTCTCTCAATACCGTGTGGCACACCTATCAATTCCCGTTTAGAACAACTAATTGGGAAAGTGATTCGATCTTAATCTTTGGGTTGGCTGGTGGTACGGAAAGTTTTTACCTCGACAACGTAAGAATTATTCCGACATCGCCTTAAATAGAATGAATTACTCCACCACAAGCGGCGGGGTAATTACCCTAAAAGAGAATAAAAATAGTTTCTCCTAAAACTTCTTCACAAGCGCCCTTCTCCTCCCAAAGAGGAGGGCGCACTTTTACCCAATCCAAACTTTAACCCCAATGTCCGAAGTTGAACTTCGAAGTTCAACTTCGGACACTTCGGACATACTTCGGATAATAAAAATATGCGAACGGATATAATTACCATTGGAGAATTTTTTCATGTTTATAATCGTGGTGTTGAAAAACGACCAATTTTTATGGATGACCACGACCGTGAACGTTTTTTGTTAAGTATGTTTGTATTACGGCATAACAAATCTTTTCATCACCCCATTCGACCATTAGCCCCTCAATACTTATCCATTCAAGATATTCAAATTCAATCTTCAAATATAACAACTTTAAATAAAATTTCAAACAAAATAAAACAAATAGAAGAGATGTATTTGTTCAAAGAAAAACTAGTAGAAATTATAGCCTTCTGTTTAATGAATAACCACTTTCATCTTATGCTTAAAGAAATAAGTAGGAACGGAATATCAAAATACATGCATCGCTTTGGAACAAGTTATACAAAATATTTTAATACTAGATACGAACGCACTGGTCACTTATTGGGCAGTAGATTTAAAGCTGAGCATGTAGATAGAAACGAATACCTCACCTATCTTTCACGCTATATTCACACAAATCCAAAAAAAATACTTTCGTCCAATAATAATCTCAGTGACTACAAGTGGTCAAGTTATCCTGACTACATAAAAGAAAATCGCTGGGGAGAGGCTTTGCAAACAGATATCGTACTCAACCAATTTTTTAATAAGCAAGAATATAAAAACTATGTAGAATCTGTGTCCGAAGTTCGGCTTTGACCACATTTAATAAACAAAAAAACACCCCAATATATTTTGAAGTGTTTTTATTTTTTTATAATGTGATAATTTCCACTTTATTTGTTCTGCCTGGCTTACCAATCGGAGTACCGGTTACAAAAAGTACTTTTGAACCTTTCTTCAATAATCGATTCTTCAATACCGCCCGAAGTGCTATTTTTTCCAAAGATGCACTATCACGAGGATTTGAAATTACAAC
>Ga0209212_1007153_pt1 | contig 12453 bp, 12 predicted proteins | sample RifGroC2_FD_183996 | JGI IMG/M metagenome (GOLD analysis project Ga0209212, IMG submission 183996) | Groundwater microbial communities from Rifle, Colorado, USA - Groundwater C2 (SPAdes) (version 2) | ecosystem: Environmental > Aquatic > Deep subsurface > Groundwater | place: Rifle, Colorado...
TATTTGATAATTCAACCGTCATAATGCATATTTAGATTTATCTTTATTTTTCTATGGCATAACATTCTTTTTTATGCGTATGCAGTATTTTTGGTAATTATGTGGAAATTTGCATGGAGTGTCAACAACATTTTACGAAAGTCCCTTTTTACTCAAAAAATAGGGAAATAATTTTTAGTTGTAAGTTATACTGCATGAGATATAATTTAAACAATTATTATGATGACAACTTTTAGACAGTTTCTTGAAGAAAAAGAGAAATGAATGAAGGGCAGCTATGGGAGACGGAATGAGACATTCGTTAAAGACAGGAGTCAGCTTTGGTCTAACATCAGGGATAATTACAACACTTGGGTTGATGATAGGCTTGCATTCCGGCACCCATTCAAAGGGTGTAGTGATTGGCGGCATATTGACAATAGCAATTGCAGATGCATTCTCAGACGCCCTCGGCATCCATATCTCAGAAGAATCAGAGAATAAGCATGATGCAAAGGAGATATGGGAGGCAACAATCTTCACCTTTTTTTCCAAATTTTTCTTCTCGCTGACATTCATAATCCCCCTCCTCTTATTTCAGTTGTCAACAGCAGTTATTGTCAGCATAGTTTATGGTCTGTCGTTGCTGGGTATTTTCAGTTTGTATATTGCCAGGGAACAGCATGTAAAACCATGGATTGTAGCCGCAGAGCACCTATTGATTGCATTGATAGTCATAGTCATGACACATTACATTGGTGACTGGATTGCCTCAAGATTTAATCAATCATCTTTATTTTGAAACACCTGATTTTATCCTTGCAAAATGAAACTGCTTATTTTAAATGGAGGGGTATTCATCACATCTTTTGATTGACTCTGTTTCCTTGCCGTGATAATTTTACTACCATAAAGCAGTTTTTATCTAAAAAGGGAGGGTTTGTCATGGGTATATCTTTTGAAATTTCAGAGATAAATATAAAGGAAGATGAGGTGAAATTATTACTTGCAATAAAACTTCTTGAAGATGGCATAGTTTCTTTAGGGAAGGCATCTGAGATAGCTGGTTATTCTGAAAAGGCTTTTTCAGAAGTGCTTATACATAGAGGCATAGCGCCTATAAAATACTTAAAGCTTGACCTGAATAAAGAATTTAAAAATGCCTGAAATAATCGTTGTAGATACATCCGTTCTTATATCCCTCGAAAAAATCAATCTTCTGCAAATCCTGTGTAAAATATATAAGGAAATTGTTTTGCCGGAGGCTGTTATTAATGAATTTGGGAATATCAATCTTGAATGTCATTCAATAAAGAAGGTTGAGGGCTCATTGGTTAACCTTTTGGTGAAAGAATTAAATCTTGGCAAAGGGGAGTCTGAGGTCATAGCTCTTGCGTATGAAGAAGGATTGAAAATTTTGATAGATGATTTAAAAGCCCGTAAAATTGCCGAGGATTTAGGTTTAAATATTACAGGAACTATTGGGGTGTTGCTCAAGGCTGAAAAATTAGGCTTAATAGAGAGTGCATTAGAGAAGGCAAAGGAGTTAAAGAAGAAAGGTTTTTATGTTTCTGATGATTTGTTAGTGGATATGTATAAGTTTAAACCTATTTGATGAGGTAGATATTGGTGTGCTCCGAAATATGGGATACCCAAGTATTATATTGCCCTTGAAGATACCGACGACCAAAATCATGAAAAGGCTATTAACTTTTGGAATGGTTTTAAGAAAAATCCACAAAGGCTCATTACTACCACCTATGTCTTTAATGAAATAGTAACTTTCCTGAAAAGACGAATAAGCCATGATAAAGCATCTCGTATAGGAGAAGCTTTGCTCTCAAGTTTGATAGTAGAGGTGATACATATTTCAAATGAAGATTTTAGAAAGGGCTGGAATATGTTTATAAAATATCATGATAAGGATTTTTCATTTACGGATTGTATAAGCTTCTTGGTAATGAATCAAAAAAGCATTAAAGAAGCCCTGACATTCGATAAGCATTTTAGACAAATGGGGTTTTTAATGTCGCCTTAATTCATTAGATGCCCATCAGGTTCAATCCTACTCATTTTTAAAAATAGAATATAACAGCGACTTTTTAGTTTGTATTTTTATAAACCCGTCGAGCTAATCTTTCATTCTCATATATTCCCTGAACAATCTTTTGGCGACAGGCTGTAGATCAATAATTATAAAGAAGATTCTAATTTAATGCTCGAAGCCAATAATCTTTCTCTCTGTTTTTTTGAAACATACCTCTTTAAGCAGCGCATCAATTAGTTTCTGATAAGTTATTGCAGTATGGTCAAGCAATGAAAATTGCTCTTTTACCACAGCAAAATCACCGTAAAGAAAAAGAGGGGACGGTTCAATTTATGGGTAAAAAAGTTTATTTTGATGATAGGAGTCTGTTGCACAAACCACAATTTGCCACCTTGAACTCATTTCAGGGTTTCATAACTTATTGATTTTATTAGATGCCGAAACAAATTCGGCATGATAGAATGACCAACTTTGCTATTTGTGCAACAGGCTCATAGAAGAAAATAAAACTGAAAGGGCAATGGGAAATAGAACCGTCCCCTTTATGCTATTCAGAAAAACTCCTTATCTCATCCGGCAGAGTATCAGGCTGGATGACATTTCCTATCTCTAAGGTTACAGCCCTTTCAATTACATTCTCCAGCTCCCTTACATTCCCCCGCCATTTGTATCTCTCGATTATCTCCATAGCCTTCGGTTCTATCCCCTTAATATCCTTTTTATTGATAACATTATATTTACCGATAAAATGGTTTGCAAGTAATTGTATATCCTCCTTCCTCTCCCGCAATGGCGGCAGCTCTACGGGAATCACATTCAGCCGGTAATAAAGGTCTTCCCTGAATTTGCCCTCTGCTATTAACTCTCTGAGATTTTTATTTGTAGCCGCAATAACCCTCACATCAACTTTTATATCCTTCACACCGCCAACCCTTTTAAACTCCTTCTCCTGTAATACCCTGAGCAGCTTCGCCTGAATGGAAAGCGGGGCTTCACTTACCTCATCGAGAAAAAATGTCCCGCCGTCTGCAATCTCAAAGAGCCCCTTCTTATCAGAATCATCGACTGTAAAGGCGCCCTTCTGATGACCAAATAGCTCGCTTTCAAGCAGTGTCTCTGGAATTGCGCCGCAGCTTATGGATACAAAGGGCTTATCCTTCCTATCGCCGTTGTAATGAATCGCCCTTGCAACAAGCTCCTTGCCTGTCCCACTCTCCCCTGTAATTAAGACTGAACTTTTACTATTTGCTACCTTCATAATAAGTTCAAAAACTTTTTGTATCTTATCACTTTTACCGACAATATTTGAGAACTGATACCGTCCTTTTAATTCCTCCTTTAGAGAGATATTTTCATCTAATTGTCGCTTCTTTTCAATGGCATTTTTAATGATTATTTTAGTTTCATCAACATTAAAAGGCTTTGTAATATAATCATAAGCGCCGAGCTTCATAGCCTCTACAGCAACTTCTGTAGATGCAAAGGCAGTAATCATTATTACAGGCGTCTTTGGATGGAGAGTCATGGATTCCCTTAAAATATCAATACCTGTAATCTTTGGCATCTTTATCTCTGCAATAATAAGGTCAAAGTCATGCCCCTTTATAAGCTCTATGGCATCCTTTCCATTATCTGCAGTTATTACCTTATAACCCTCTCTCTCAAGCATGATAGAAAGAAACTCCCTCATGCTCCTTTCAGAATCAACAACTAATATGGTGTGCATAGCTTATCCCTCCCTTTTATTTTTATGACTCTTTTTTTAAAATCATACATAACAACTATGACATTTTTGGACACATTGCTTTGAGAAATCTCACATATTTTTAACATAAAAATCACCGAGAGTCAGAACAAAGCATGTGAGGGAAAAAAATAAGTGGAAAATAATTATGCTGCCAGAGTATGATTATAAGAAGATGTTTTCAGAAGGACTTGCAAAGGTGATGAAAAAATGAGATAAGTAATAATCATTAGAATAAAAAACAATAGGAGGATATGTTTATGGGAAAAATACTAAGAGAAGGAAATTTCAAATTGGGTTGCATTCATGGCAGGATTACGGCTCAAAAGAAAGACTCAGAAGCAGATATTCAGAGAAATGTATTTTTAAGTCAAAAACTTAAGATTGTAAAATCAAGAAATGAAGAAATCATTATCAGGCTATTTGGTTATGAAGTGCCGCTTGAGAAAAAAACAAGAGGGAAATGTGTTGATTTAATAGGATATGATAAAGACCATAATCTTTATCTCATTGAGCTTAAAAAAGATGATTCAAAAGAACAGATTGACAAGGTGATAAGACAATTAAACGGTTATGCCGATGATGTTGAAAAGATTATAGAACATATTCAAGAAGACTTTGAAAAAGAATTTTTCTATCCAATAAAATTTAAAAAAATTATAAAAATGATTATTGCCCCAAAAAATTTTTATACAGATAAAAAACTCATTGATGGCTCAATAAAGTATTATGGATATTTTAGAAGTAAGGACATTCATAATAAGCCAAATTATAATATTACCAGTATTCATTTAATGAAATAAAGCCATGCATTTTATTATCCACCGCGGCTCAAATGAAATCGGCGGGTCGTGTGTTGAGGTTAAAAGCCGCAACAGCAGGATTGTAATTGACATCGGCGTTCCGATTGTAACCACTTCAGGCAAGAGATTTGATTTTAAAGATTATAGAAAATTATCCCGCGAAGAACTTATAACCTCAAAGCTCCTTCCAAATGTAAAGGGACTCTATGGGCAGGATAGCGGGAATAAACCTGTTGACGGCTTGCTTATATCCCATGCCCATATAGACCACTATGGGCTTTATAACTTTGTAGATAAAGACATCCAGTATCATCTTGGAGAGGCAACCCACAAACTTATTAACCTATCAAACATCTTCATTAAAGACAGAGGCTCAATAGAAAAGGTCGCCCCATATATTCAGGATAGGGAGCAGTTTAATATAGAGGATTTTAAGATAACGCCCTTTCTCATGGACCATTCAGCCTTTGACGCGTATGCCTTTCTTATAGAAGCTGACGAAAAGAAGTTATTTTATTCAGGAGACTTCCGCTCTCATGGCAGAAAAGGAAAGTTGTTTTATAAATTTTTAAGAATTGCGCCAGAAGGCATCAATGTTTTACTTCTTGAAGGCACTCTTATTAAGGAAAGGGCTTCAAGCTCTAAAACATTTAAGACAGAAGAAGTTGTTGAAAATGAAATAGTCAAAGTCCTTGAAAAACACAAGACTATTGTTTTTGGCATAGCCTCATCTCAAAACATAGACCGTATGGTGTCTTTTTACAAGGCAGCCAAAAGAAAAGGACGGTTATTTGTAATAGATGTCTATACTGCTAATATTCTTTCAGGAATAGGAAAAAGAACAATTCCTCATCCTTCAAAAGACTATCCTGAAATAAAAGTGTTTTTTCCCAAGCATCTCTGTGACAAGCTGAAAAAGTTTAAAAGAGAAAATATGATGTTTGATTTTAAGCAATATAAAATTACAAGGGATGAAATATCCAAAAACCTATCCAATGTATTTATGATGGTAAGACCATCAATAAAATCATACCTTGAAAAAATAGAAAACATTGGTGCGGCGCCTGTGATTTATTCCATGTGGGAAGGCTACATGGAAGATGCCGAAAACAGTGATTTTATAAAATACATTACAAAAGAGGATGACTCGCTTATCCATCGTATTCATACCAGCGGACATGCTGATGTAAGGACATTGAAAGAGATTGTTAATCGCTTAAAGCCTGATAAGGTTATTCCGATTCATACTCTCAATCCCAAAATGTATGACACTCATTTTGAAAATGTCAGAGATGTATCAGATGGGCAGGAGATAGAAATCTAAGCCCTTAACGATTGTAATAAACCAATTCTGCTTCATACGCCGGCAATGAATAATTGCCATCGCCAAAGTTATTTTTACGGCGGGATTTGGAAGACATAGAAACTGTAAATTCTTGGGCTTGTATCCCGGCAGTTTTAAATATGTCTTCACCGAAACCTCTTAGCGCCTCAAAATTATTCTCTCTCGCCTTTTTGCCGAATCGCCTTTTATCCGCGCCGACTACTTTTGGGTCAGCATAAAATAAAAATCTTATTTCTACATCAGCAGTATTATCAACCGCCGAGATAAGAATAATATCAAGCCGTTTAAACGCTCCAAGGGGAGCCTCTTTTTTAAAAGCCTGAAAATGCTTAAAGGTTGCATAGTCATCTTCTACTTCAATTTTCCATTTATTGTTTTCTAACTGCTTTAATAATAATTTTTTTATGCTTTCAATGGTCATTGCTTATGCCTCCTATAACTAAATTTGTTAATTCAACTCATTCCTATTTTTAGGTAATTCTAAGTCGTCTCTGCTATCAATATCCCTTTTATCTCATCAACACACTTTGACACCATATCTATATCCTCAGCATAATTGATTATAAGTGCAGCCAAGAACTCAAGTGGGTAATGTGCTTTAATGTATGCACTCTGATAGACAATGAGGGCATAAGCAGCACCGAGGGATTTATTAATCACCCAGCCCGCAAAATGTTCCATTATATCAAATATCTTATCAGCCTTATCCTTCGGTATGCCGTTGGCTATGGCACCCTTTACAAACTTCTCCCTTTGCTGCGCCATCTCTTCCGGCTTCTTCTTACCCATTGCCCTTCTCAGCATATCCGCAGCCCCCATGCTGAAACCACCGAGAACTCCTGCTATTCTCATAATCTGCTCCTGATAAAATATTACGCCGTAGGTCTCTTTTAAAATATCATCTAATTGCGGGACTATATTCTTTACAGGAACTGTCCCATGCTTTCTTCTAATGAAATCATTCACCATCCCGCCGCCGAGGGGACCCGGACGATACAATGCCACCAGTGCGATAACATCTTCAAAAACCTCGGGTCTTAATTTTTTTAGTATATCCCTCAAATCCTTGCTCCCCATCTGAAAGACGCCAAATATCCTCGCATCACACAATAGTTTGTATGTTTCCTTATCGTCAATGGGTATGCCTTTTATGGTGAAATTGCTTTTATGCATCTTCCTGATAAGCTCCTCTGCATCCTTCATAACTGCAAGGTATCTCATTTCGTGGATATTCATTATAAGAAGCCCAAGTTTTTCAATATCCTTCATGTGTTCAAATATTAAGTTTCTCATAGTTAGACCCTCCTCGTGCATGAAAATGAGTTTATTAATGAGTAAGACTTTTTCGCTAAAAAATAATAATTATTAGTATCCTTATACATAACAACTATGACATTTTTGGACACAGGTTAAAGAAATTTTTGCTCTTTATTTAGCCTGCTTAATTATTTGATTAGAGCTTCTTTCCTTTACTCTAAATACAATAAAGAGTAAAATCATTCCAAACATGACAAAAAGGGGTAAAAAATGCGTGGGAGTAATTTAAGAAAATTCCTTAAAGCCCTTGACCTTCTGAGCAAACCTGAAGGGGTTACAATTGATGAGCTGCAGAAAGAACTTGAGATTGACAGGAGGTCTGTATATCGGCAGATTGAGTTTATAGAGTCTTTAGATTTTCCGATTTATGATGACAAAATTCCCCTTGAAAAGAAAAAGAGATGGAAGTTAGAGGTAGGGTATCTAAAAAAACTTCCAAATATGAAAATCCCCGATATTAATCTGACCGTTTCTGAAATAATTGCCCTTTATCTTCTTAAAGGTGAAGGAAGGTTGTATAAGGGGACTGATATTGATAAAGCCCTAAATAGTGCATTTGCTAAGATAAAATTATTCGTGCCGGATGGATTATTTGATAAGCTTAATAAGGTCAAGACCCTGCTTATCCCATTATCTAAATTTGCAAAGGATTATTCTGGTAAAGAAACAATAATAGATTCACTTATAGATGCGATTTTTCAGAAAAAGACCTGCCGTATTAGATACCATAGGTTCTATGATGATAGAATAAAAGAATACAGGATTGACCCGTTGAATTTTTTTGAAAATGACGGTGGATTGTATATCTTTGTTAGAAAAACTAATACCAATGAAATCAGGACACTTGCAGTTGAAAGGACAAAGAAGCTGGAAATTACCAATTCATCTTTTGAATATCCAGAAGATTTTAAGCCTGACGAACTTCTTAATTCGTCCTTTGATATTATCTATGATGAGCCTATAGAGGTAAAAATATGGTTTTCTGCCGGCCAATCGAGATATATAAAGGAAAGAAAATGGGCGAAGGAGCAGAGTATTGCTGAGCAGAAGGATGGTTCAATAATCCTTGAGATGAAGACATCCGGTTGGTTTGATGTGAAAAAATGGATAATGTCCTTTGGGACAGATGCAAAGGTTCTTGAGCCGAAGGAATTGAGAGAAGATATTATAAAGGAGTTAAAGGCTGCAGCTAATAATTATAAAAAGCAGAAGCATTTGAATGTATAAAGTTTGCAATTCTTGCAAAGTCTGAGATGCTGAGCGTCTCCCCCCTTTGAGAAGGTTTTATATCCGTTTCTTTAAAAAGCTCTTCAAGAAATTCATCTGAATAATTTAAGTTTTTTAGATTGTTTTTAAGGGTTTTTCTCCTATAGGCAAATGATGCCTTGACTATCTTTAAAAATAGTTCTTCATCTGCTACTTTGACAAGGGGTTCTTTTCTTGGGGTTATCCTTATTACAGACGAATTAACTTTAGGCACAGGTTTGAATGCACCTTTACCTACATCCATTAGTTTATAGGCATCTGCCCGGTATTGGACTACAACTGATAAATTGCCGTAGTCTTTTGTTCCCGGTTTTGCAATTATTCTATCCGCTACCTCTCTCTGAAACATGAGAATCATGTCAATTATCCTTTCTCTATTTTCAATGAGCTTGAAGGTAATCGGTGTGGAGAGATAATAAGGTAAATTTGATACAACCTTAAATCTTTCAGGTATCTCATCATAGTTATAGGAAAGGGCATCTGCATTGATAATACTGATATTTTTATATGTAGAGAGTCTGTCTTGCAGGAAGCTGCAGAGCCTTCTATCTATTTCAATGGCAATAACCCTCTTTGACATCTCTGATAGTTTTGATGTAAGTATGCCTCTGCCGGGACCTATCTCAACGACTGTATCATCAGGAGATATATTGGCAAAATCTATAATCTTTCTTACAACAGATTCATCAATCAGAAAATGCTGTCCGAATTTCTTTCTTCCGCCCATAAAAAATTTTTGCTGATTACCTCAAAACAGAGATAGAATGATGTATGTGTCAACAGCATTAGCCTTTCACTCATTCTCGGCTGGCATCCATGCCAGCCTCCGAGGGAAGCATCACGCATCATCATCCATGTGATGCTATGTGATGCTTAAATCTGTTCAAGGCTAATGCTGTTGACCTTGGGTGATTATATTTCTTTTGACATCTCATATCAATATATGTTAATAATTTTTTTGTATGCCTGCCACCAAACCTGACTTTAGCGGTATTATAGGAGAAAGTGAAAAGATAAAGGGTGTATTGTCCATCGTAGAGAAGATACTGGATGATGACAGTACGATTTTGATACTTGGCGAGAGCGGGACAGGAAAGGAACTGATTGCAAAGGCAATACACTATAACGGCAAGAGGGCAGACAAGCCCCTTATACCTGTAAATTGCGGTGCAATCCCTGAGGAACTCCTTGAGAGCGAGCTATTTGGCCACGAGAAGGGTTCGTTTACAGGTGCCATAAGGACAAGAATAGGGAAGTTTGAACTTGCAAACAGCGGGACGATATTCCTTGATGAGATAGGAGATATGAGCCCTGCCCTTCAGGTGAAGATGTTAAGGGTTCTTCAGGAGAAGGAATTTGAAAGGGTGGGCGGAATGAAATCCCTGAAGGTTGATATCAGGGTTATTGCCGCTACTCACAGGAACCTTGAAAAAGAGGTTGAATCAAATAAATTCAGGGAAGACCTCTTTTACAGATTAAATGTAATCCCCATTTCAATCCCCCCCCTCAGAGAGAGAAAATCGGATATACCAATACTGGCAAATCACTTTTTATTGAAGTTCAACCGCATAAAAAACCGTAATATTGAGGGATTTTCAGATGAGGCAATGAAATGCCTGATTGAACATCACTGGCCCGGAAATGTTAGGGAACTGGAAAATATAATTGAACGGACAGTTATATTAAAAGGGAAGGGGATTGTAAGGCCTGCGGATTTACCAGAAAAGGTGCAGAAATGGAATGGGAAGCCCAATATTCATACTAAAGATGAACGGCTGGTCATATCTGATAATGCAACCATCGAAGATACATCTCAGTCACCTGCCGGCATCACTGAAGATGGGATTAATTTGAATCAGATAGTTGAGGACTTTGAGAATAGGCTTATACTTGAGGCATTGAAAAAGACAGAATGGAATAAGGCAAAGGCTGCCAATCTGCTTGGTATAAAGAGGACTACCTTGATAGAAAAATTGAAGAAAAAGGGTATAAATAGGGGGGTTTAATGGGAGGAGAGAGTTATATACAGTCCCTTTTTGCCGAAAGGCTTGGAGGGAAAAATTTTGGAAAAGATACAAAGATATACAAGTTTGAAAAGATAAAGATGGCAAAGAGGTCTGCAAAGGAGAAGAACCCTCGTATTGAGCTTATAGACCTCGGAGTCGGGGAGCCTGACGAAATGGCTTTCCCTGAGGTTGTTAAGTCAATGCAGGTTGAGTGCACAAAACCTGAAAACAGGGGTTATGCCGATAACGGCATACAAGAGTTTAAGGATGCAGCCTCAAAGTATATGGAAAAGGTATATGGGGTATCAGTGGACCCTGTAAATGAGGTGCTCCATTCCATAGGCTCTAAACCAGCCCTTGCGATGTTTCCAGCTATTTATATAAATCCCGGTGATGTTACCCTTATGACAGTGCCGGGCTATCCTGTAATAGCAACACATACAAAGTGGTATGGCGGGGAGGTTTATAATCTGTCATTAAAGGAAGAAAATGGGTTTATGCCTGATTTAGATTCAATACCAAGTGATATAAGAAAAAGGGCAAAGCTCCTTTATTTAAACTATCCCAATAATCCTACAGGTGCTGTTGCAACTACAGAATTCTATAAAAAAGTTATAAGGTTTGCAAAAGAGAACAATGTTGTGGTAGTTCAGGATGCGGCTTATGCTTCATTGAATTATAATGGCAAGCCTTTAAGTTTCCTCTCTGTGCCGGGCGCAAAAGATGTTGGTGTGGAGATTCATTCTCTATCAAAGGCTTTTAATATGACAGGATGGAGACTGGCATTTGTAACAGGAAATCCCCTTATAGTGAGTGGATTTGGATTTGTAAAGGACAACTGTGATTCAGGACAATTCATAGCAATACAAAGGGCAGGTATTCATGCGTTGGAACATCCTGAAATTACTGATGCCATCTGTGAGAAATATAAAAGAAGGCTCAAGATGATGGTGGATGTATTAAACTCGGCAGGTTTTAATGCAAGGATGCCGGGCGGTTCATTCTATTTATATGTCAGGGCGCCAAAAGGTATAAAAGGCGGAAGAAGGTTTGAACTGGCAGAGGATTTCTCTGAGTATCTTATAACAGAGAAATTAATCTCTACAGTTCCATGGGATGATGTTGGACACTATATTAGATTATCTGCTACATTTATTGCAAACGGGGAGAAAGAGGAAAAGAGGGTTATGGAAGAGGTTCGGAAAAGATTATCGGAGATGAAACTTGAATTTTGAAGGGAATATAGGTTGACTATCGTCAATTGCAAATATCAGTTCCGTGACAGAACTATTTGTCAGGAGTCTGTAGATGGTAATTCTGATTACTGTTTCTGGCATAATCCTTCCGCAGACAAAAGTGGTGATGACATAAAAAAGAAACTTGAAGAAAAACATAAAAAAGGAAATTGTCTTGAAGGTTATCAGCTAAAAAATGCCAATCTGGAAGACATCAATTTGATACAGGCTGATTTGCATAATGTGAATTTTAAGAAGGCAGACCTGCGAAATGCACATCTATTTAAGTCAAACCTCTCCAACGCATGCCTTTTCAAGGCTGATATTGATAAGGCAAATTTAAAAAGTACGAATCTTGACAATGCCGACCTTTTGGGAACTGTCTTTGGTGATGCTGAATTGCATGATATTGATTTGGGGGATGGCCAAAAAGTAAAAAACGAGCGTGAGGGAGATCATTATTTAAAGGAAAGGGATGTAGAAAAGGCTAAGGAAAAATATTTTGAAGCGGAAGAGGTATACAGAAACATAAAGAATAATTTCAAGAGCAGAGGGCTTTCCTATGAGGCTGGAAAATATTATTACAGGGAGATGGTTGCCAAACGCAAACAGATGCCATATTTTTCCCTTGAGCGTTTATGGTCTGCTGTGATAGATATGTCAACAGGATACGGGGAGAGGCCTTATAGAATCATCAGCTTTTTGATGATA
>Ga0209212_1007155_pt1 | contig 12451 bp, 8 predicted proteins | sample RifGroC2_FD_183996 | JGI IMG/M metagenome (GOLD analysis project Ga0209212, IMG submission 183996) | Groundwater microbial communities from Rifle, Colorado, USA - Groundwater C2 (SPAdes) (version 2) | ecosystem: Environmental > Aquatic > Deep subsurface > Groundwater | place: Rifle, Colorado...
CCGCCATCGTGGGGTTCCTCTTCGGGTGGACGCAGGGGCGGCCGCTCCTGGAGATCCCGATGGAGCTCGACTTCGTCGTCGTCGTCGGCGCGCTCGTCTTCCTCTTCAACGTCGGCATGACCATGTTCAAGGCGAAGAACTGGACGGCGATCCAGGGGACGCTGCTCGGCGGTCTGGTCTTCCTCGCCCTGCTGTACCTCTTCGGCATGCCCTTCTACCGGAACCTCGTCATCGACTGGTACTACTGGTGGTGGGTGATCCACCTTTGGGTGGAGGGCGCCTGGGAGCTCGTCACCGCGTCGATCTTCGCCTTCGTCCTGATGAAGCTCACCGGCGTGGAACGCCAGGTGGTGGAGAAGTGGCTGTACGTCGAGATCGGGCTGTTCCTGTTCACCGGACTGGCCGGGACCGGGCACCACTACTACTGGATCGGCGCGCCGAAGTACTGGTTGTGGATCGGGGGGATCTTCTCCGCCCTCGAGCCGTTGCCGATCCTCCTGATGGTCTTCGACACGATGCACCACGTGAAGCAGCGGCAGGCGAAGATCGTCAATCCCCTCACGTGGACGTACGCCATCGGCTGCGCGGTGCTGCACTTCGTCGGCGCCGGCGTGTTCGGGTTCGCGCACACGCTTCCGCAGATCAACTACTACACCCACGGCTCCCAGGTCACCGTGTCGCACGGCCACCTCGCGTTCTTCGGCGCCTACGCGCTGCTGAACCTGATGACGTTCTACTTCGCGATGCCGAGGATGAAGGGGATCGCGGAGTACGACGACCGCCGGGGCAAGATCGGCTTCTGGACGATGTGCTCCGCCATGATGATCATGGGGCTGACCTTCGGCGTGGCCGGGGTGCTGCAAAGCTACATCGAGCGGGTGCTCGGCATGGGGTACATGGTCGCCCAGGGGTACATGCGGCTCTGGATGGGGGTCACCATGGTGGCGGGCGTCTTCTTCCTCGCCGGACTGCTCACCACCGTCGTCGACCTCTTCACGTTGCGGCCGGCGAAGGCGCGGACGACGTAAGACGGCGAACGGTACGTAACCGCCGGGGCCGGGTCCCCTTGATCGACATCAAGGAACCCGGCCCCGCTTACGCGCATCCTCAATAATACTACCCGGGGAAGCGCAGCGCCGGGAATCAGCACATCAGCGAGGGCATCGATGGACCGGTACACCAAAGGATTCGTGGTCGCGTCGCTCGTCTACTTCTTCCTGGCCGCCGTTCTCGGGATCTGGATGGGGGGAACGGACGCGGCGGCATGGGTGCCGTTCGCCCACGTCCACTTCAACCTGCTTGGCTTCATGACGATGATGATCTACGGCGTCGGGTACTTCATCCTGCCGCGGTTCAACGGGCGCACGCTCCACTGGCCGTCGTGGGTACCCATCCATTTTTACATCGCCAACATCGGGCTGATCGGGATGGTGGCCACCGCGCCTTCGCTCCCCTCCACGGGCTTCGTCCTCTTTTCGGCACTGTCGGTCGTCTCCGCGGGCATGTTCGCCGTGAACCTCGGGGCGACGATGCTGATCGAGCCGAAAGCCGCGGAGGATGAGGAAGCCTCCTCCGCACCACCACCCATCGCGCCGCGGATCGATCCGGACATGCGGGTGGGCGTGATCCTCACCTCGTGGCCGCAGACGGTGGACGTCTTCGTGGGGCACGGCTTCGCCTCCCTCGCGAATCCGGAGCACCGCGAACAGGTGAAGCAGATCCCGATCACGCTGCGGATGGCGTGCCAGCGGCACAACGTGGACCTCGACTACATGGTGTCCGAGCTGAACGAGGCGATAGCGCCCGCCTCCGCTGCGAAAGGTACTTCAACCGGAGGGACTTTCGCAGCTTCCGCCTCCGCACCTGCCGGCGCTACGTCGGACAAGACGGCGGGGCCAGCCCCCTCAGCCGGGAAGGCGAAGAAGGGGAAGCTCGGAAGGGGGGAGACGATCGGGGAGGACCATATCCTCGGCGAGATCCTCGCGGCGTACCCCGAGACGGAGAAGGTGTTCCGGAAATATTACGGCGACGGCTGCTTCTCCTGCCCCGGGCAGGCGACGGAGTCGGTGAAGCAGAGCGCGATGATGCACAACGTGAGCGAGAAACAGCTCCTCTCGGAGCTCAACCGCTCCGCGGGGTTATGAACTTCGTGCTACATTTGAAAAATACGGCAACGTATCCAGAGAGTGGTCCCGGAAAGCGTTGCGTCTCCGGGACTCCCCCATCGGCTACGTCGCCTCGGAGGGCGGGGCTCCGCCTGCGGCGACTCCGCCGGACCCTCCTGTTGCGTGCGCCTTCCGTGCTGTCTTTTCGATACGTTGCCGTATTTATTCCAGGAAGCATTCAAGGAGGGAAAAATGACGCCGATCGACCGGATGCAGGAGCTGCTGGAAGCGGAGCGCGCGGGTGTGAAGTGCCTCGACGTGATGGCGGACCACGCCGCGGACATGGGGAAGAAGGAGCTGTTCACCCTCTTCCGGAACGACGAGGGGAAGTTCTGCGCCGGTCTCTACCGGCTGCTCCAGGCCAGAGGCGCGGCCCCGACGAAGAACGTCGGCGCGTTCGCGGACAAGGTGATCGCCCTGCCGACGGAGGCCGGGCAGGTGGCGCTCCTCATCAAGGGGCAGGCGTGGGTCGTCCGCAAGATCGACGAGATCCCCCCCGCGGAGATGAACGCCGAGGAGAAGGCGTTCTTCGCCGACATGCGGGAAGTCCACGTCGTCAATATCGAAAAGTGCAGGGAATTCGTATCATAGCGACGGACGAACCCTTCGACAATGGCCTGCCACGGGAGAAAGAGATGAAAATCGTTTCCATGCACGACGTATCCAGGGAGCCTTTTCCCAATCCGATCTTCACGGGGCCGGATGTGACGAGACAGATCCTGGTGCCCGACAGCAAAGAGCTCAGCGTGAATGTCGTCAACTTCGGCAAGGGAGTGCGGAACAGGTTTCATTCCCACGACCGCGAACAGGTCCTGATCGTCACTTCCGGAAAAGGGATCGTGGCCACGGAGAAGGAAGAGCGGGTTGTGACCGAAGGGGACATCGTCCTCATCCCTCCGGGAGAAAAACATTGGCACGGCGCAACCCGGGACTCGGAGTTCTCCCACATCTACGTCTCCCGGTTGGGAAGCGTATTGACCCGGTTGGAGGAGTAGTGGGGCGTGAAGAACCCGGTAAAAGTGGCGATCGTAACCGGCGCTGGAACGGGAATCGGGAGGCAGACCGCGCTTGCCCTTCTGCGGGAGGGATACGCCGTTTCCCTGGCCGGGCGGCGGATGGAGCGATTGCAGGAGACAGTTGATCAGGCGGGGGCCGCCGGCGCGCGCGCGTTGGCCGTGCCCACCGATGTGTCGGATCCCGCATCCGTTCGCTCTCTGTTCGCCAAGACCATGGAAGCGTTCGGAAGGCTCGACCTGCTGTTCAACAATGCGGGGACGGGCGCACCGCCGGTCCATTTGGAAGACCTGTCCCACGAACAGTGGAAAGCCGTGGTGGATGTAAATCTCACCGGCGTGTTTTTATGTACGCAGGAGGCGTTTCGGATCATGAAGAGCCAGCGCCCGATGGGCGGGCGGATCATCAACAACGGTTCCTTATCGGCCCACGCCCCCAGGCCGAACTCCGCCCCCTATACGGCCACCAAGCACGCCATCACCGGTCTCACGAAATCCACCGCGCTCGATGGCCGCAAGTACGATATCGCCTGCGGCCAGATCGACATCGGCAACGCGGAGACCGACATGACGAAACAAGTGAAAGACGGAGTGACGCAAGCCGACGGGACGATCTCCGCGGAGCCGACCATGAAGCTCGGGCACGTGGCGCAAGCGGTGGTGTTTATGGCCGGCCTTCCCCTGGATGCGAACGTGCAATTCCTGACCGTCATGGCCACGAAGATGCCCTTTATCGGGCGGGGATAAGGAACTCCCGCCCATGCATTGAAGCCCGCCGAGCGGAGACCCCTGAAGGAAGGACCTACGGGCGATCCGCTCCCGCCACCCTGGTAAGCCGCTTTCCGGTCATGACATAGGCGTCGATGTACGCCTTGAGGGCGGCGGCGATCACCTCCGGACTTTCCTCATCCAGCACGACGTTCAGGGGATCTGAGATCCAGGGGATGAGCTTCCTGGCGGTGGTCGTCCACCGCAAGATCTCCCTGGCCGTGTCGACCGACTTGCCCTTGAGCTTTCCCGCCTCCTCGTCCAGGAGCCGCAGGAACACCTCCTCGGTCAGCCGCTTCCCGGCCAACGGGCCCTCCCCCTGGAGGACGGCCCCGACGTGCAGGCGCTTCCAAAGGGCGGCCCGGCGGATCTCCGCCGTGGCCAGATCCTCCATCAGCTGCAGCTTGAGTTGCGGACTCGTCACGGCCGCGGCGGCGCTTCCCTGGAGGTAGGAGGCCATGTACTGGAGAGCAATGGTGATGTCCTCCCGCATCCCGCCCTCGGACAACAGTCCCTGCGGGAACGCCCGGAGTCCGGCCGCGAGCTCCTTGCCGTACCAGTCGGTCCGCGCCGGAGCGGTGTCCAGAGCCGCCAGGAGACCCTCCCTTTCGGCCTTCTCAAAGATCGGCTGGATGACGGCGACCATGTCCGGCGTCGCCACCCAGGCTCCGTAGTAGCAACGGCGCCCGCCGTCTTTCGCCAGCCGCAACCCCGATTCCCGGGCTTTGTCGTCGCTCGCCTTCTCGAGGGCGACCTTGTTGTTGTACGCCCGCGCGGTGAATGCCTCCAGGATCCCGATGATCTGCTTTCGTTGCGGCTCGTAGGGTGCCGGCAGGCCGGGCAGGGTGTCCGCCCCCGACTGGAACTTCCCGGTGACGTTCCCCTTGGGATCCAGGTACCCCGCGGCCTGAAGGGCGCTCAACAGGGCCGGCGCACCCTCCTTTCCGGCGATTTTCTCGAAGTCCCCCGGACGCAGGGTGGCCCGGAGCAATATGTTGGCCGACATTCCACCCCAGGGGACGGCGGCCCGCTTGCGCGCCATGTCCGAGACGTACTGTTCGTACACCGCGAGGAACCTGGCCCCGTCCAGCGTCACGAGGTTCGTGTCGGGCGGTATGCCCGCGAGATCGGCCCGGGTGGCCCGGTACATGCTGGCGAGGTAATCCCAGCGGCCGACATTCGGCCCGATGAAGCGGGAGGCGGGGACGGTCTTCCCGGTCCGTGCGTCACGGATCGGCCGGGTGAACGCGTACATCATCTCCTCGAGTTGATACGTGGCGTTGATGATCTCCACAAGCTGGTAGATCTTGACCGTCCCGGGCGCAAGATCCAGCGCCTTCTCCGACTCGTACAGGAAGGTGTGCCAGAGGTCGGCCTCCTGCGCGCACTCCAGCTTGGGAAGATAAAAGGCGACCGGCAGGCCGCGGTCCATCAGCGCCTTCGCGTTATGCCTGAGGAACAGCCAGGCGTCCACGAAGGCACCGGATACGGCTTGCCCATCCACCAGGAGGTGCCGGTCGTCGAGGTGCAGGCCCCGGGGCCGGTAGATCATCATCGCCACGTCGTTTTCGGGCTTCAGGTACTTGCCGCCCACTCCATCGATGGCGCGCTTCCCCTCGGGCGTCCAGGTGCAGAGAAGCTTGAGGGAGCGCTGTGTCCGCAACGGGCTGTCGGTGGACTGCGCGGCGGCGTCCTCGCTGTCCGCCATCCACTGCTGTCCCGTGTTCATGGCGCCGATCGCCATGCCTGGATCCGAGCACGGGCCGGTGAGCTGGACGTGCCGCCCGTCGAGCTTCGCCGGCTGCCCGTCGACTTTCCAGTCGGCCTCGCGGATCTGCCTGACCGTCATCGTGGTCCCGTCCAGGAAGATGATCACCTCGTCCGCCGGAAGGAAGTCGAGCGGTTCGCCGGCATCCAGCCGGGCCTGCTTCGCCGGCCGGGCCTCCACGAGGGACCGGCGGACTTCTTCCAGGGTGCGCCCATCCGCAACCTTGGTGTGGACGAGCCCGGCAAACCGGGTCAACGTATCGGATGTGAGGATGTCTTCGGTGAATTCCCGGGCCAGGCTTGGGCGGATGAATGTCACTTCGTTCATTGGTACCTCCTTGGCCGGGGCCGCGGGGAAACGGTTCCCTCCAGCGATAATTGTTGCGTTTTTGATGTCCCGTACGGTTGATAGTTTCCCATCTATGTCTTCCTCGCCGCGCATCGGTCGACCAGGTAGGCGATGGACTGGTACGGCAGGCCGCTTTGCAGGGAGAGCCCGATCTCGCAGGTGCGGCTGTTCGAAACCCCGGATCGGCATCCGGCCGGCAAGCCGTCACGGAGCGCGGAAAGCGCCGATTCGTTGAGCTCCGGGAAGAAGAAGATCCGGTCGCCCGCCACGCCGCAGCACCCCGCACGATCGGCGACCACCACCCTTTCCGCGCACGCGCCCGCCACGGCGAGGAACTTCTCCCGGAGACCCAGCTTGATCGCGCTGCACGTAACGTGCACGGCGATCGTCTCCGGGATTTTCGTGAACTCCAGGGCGTCCATGAGGAAGGCATGGATGAACTCGACCGGCTCGTAGAGCCGCAGGCGCGGGTCGGATTTCCGCTTCACCGTGTAGAGGCACGGGCTCGTGTCGAAGAGCACCGGGTATTCCCCGTCCCGGCTGCATGCCAGGAGGGCCGCTTCGAGCTCCCCGCGCTTCCGCTCGGCCTCCTCGAAAAACCCCTTGCTCCCGAACGGCATGCCGCAGCACAGGCGGGGCATATCGGGAGGGTACAGGATCTCGTACCCGGCCTTCTCGAGCAGGGAACGGACGGCCTCGAAGAGGGCGCGTTGGTCCGGGTCCCCCGGGGAAGGCCCCATGGTCCGCACGATGCAGCTGGGGAAATAGACCACCTTGAGGGCGGAGCCGTTGGACGTGCTCCGGAACGTCCGTGCCGGGGCCGCGTTCGGCATGCGGGAATTCCAAAGGGGAAGCCGACCGCCCGAAAGGGCCCTGAGCCCCCGCGCCGCGGAGCCCAGGGCGCGGTCTCCGAGCACCGTCCGCGCCGCTCCCAACGCGGCAAGACCCCCCCGGACGCCCGCGGTGACCGTCGCGTAATGGCCGGCGGTCCACCGGGCCGCGGACCGGCCGAAGCGGCCTTTCTGCAGGGACCGAAGCTCCTTCGTGTGTTCCCCCGTATTGATCGACACGGGGCAGGTCGTGGCGCACAATCCGTCCGTCGCGCACGTCTGCTCGCCCAGGTAGCGGTAATCGGCCTCGAATCGGGCAAGGGCCCGCCCGTCGCCTCCGGCGGCCCCCAAGCGGGAGATCTCCCGCCGGATGACGATGCGCTGACGCGGCGTCGTCGTGAGGTCCCTGGATGGACACATGACCTCGCAGAACCCGCACTCGGTGCACTTGTCGATGATCTCGTGCGCCTCCGGCAGGGGCTTCAGGTCTTCGAGGTATACCCGGGGGTTGTCGTTGATGATCACGCCGGGGTTGAGGAGGCGTTTCGGGTCGAAGACCCGCTTGATCCGCTTCATCAACGCATACGCCTTTTCCCCCCACTCCATCTCCACGAAGGGGGCCATGTTCCGGCCCGTGCCGTGTTCCCCCTTGAGCGACCCGTCATACTTTCCGACCACCATGTCGCACACGTCTTCCATCAACCGCTGGTAGCGCGCCACCTCCCCGGGGTCGCTGAAATCCTGGGTGAAGACGAAGTGGAGGTTCCCCTCCAGGGCGTGGCCGAAAATGATCCCCTCGTCGTATCCGTGCTTCTTCATCAGTCCTTCGAGTTCCACGGTCGCGTCCGCGAGCGTCTCGATGGGGAACACCACGTCCTCGATGACCACCGTGGTACCGATCCGCCGCGCCGCCCCGACGGCGGGGAAAAGCCCTTTCCGGACGTTCCAGAGCTTCTCGTACTCCGCCTTCCGGTCCGTGAAGGCGGCGGGAAAGACGGTCGGGACACCGGAAAGGAGACCCAGGATCTCCTCCACCTGCCGCGCAAGGGAATCCGCGTCGCCGGCCCGGGTCTCCACGAGAAGCCCCGTCGCGGAATCGCCGAGGGTTTTCAGATAGGCCGGCATCCCTTCCTTCTCCTCGACGGACCGGAGGGAGGCGCGGTCCATCAGCTCGACGGCGGACACCGGACCGGTCTTGAGCTTGATCGTCGCCCGGCATGCGTTCCCGATGTCCGGAAACAGGATCAGGGCCGAGGCATTGTGCGCGTGTTCTTGCACGGTCCGGTACGTGACTTCCGCGATGAACCCCAGTGTTCCTTCGGACCCGACCATCAGGTGAAGAAGGATGTCGACGGGGTCGGAGTAATCCACGAAGGCATTGATGCTGTATCCCATGGTGTTCTTGATGCGGAACTTGTCCCGGATCCGCTGCCGGAGAACACCGTCTCCGGTGATCTCGTCCCGGATGGTTGCGATCTCCCGGATCAGTTCCGCATGGGACGCCAGGAAGGAGCGCCGCGATTCCGGGTCGCCGGTGTCCAGGAAGGTTCCATCGTGGAAAATGATCTTCATGCTCTCCACGGTCCGGTAACTGTTCTGCGCCGTCCCGCAGCACATGCCGCTCGCGTTGTTGGCGGCGATCCCCCCGATCATGCAGTGGTTGATCGAGGCGGGGTCCGGACCGATCTTCCGCCGGTACGGAGCAAGGCAGGCATTCGCCTCGGCTCCGATGATCCCCGGTTCCAGGGAGATTTTCTCCCCGTCGCCATGGATGGTCCGTTTCCGCCATCCTCCTGCCAGCACCACCAGGACGGAATCCGTCACGGCCTGGCCCGACAGGCTCGTGCCGGCGGCGCGGAACGTGACGGGAATGTTCAGGGGGGCTGCGGTCCGCAGGATGTGAGCGACTTCCTCCCGGGTGTTTGCCCTGACGACGATTTTCGGGACGAGGCGGTAGAAACTGGCGTCCGTGCCGAAGGCGAGCGTCCGGAAGGGGTCGCAGAAGATCCGGGAGGAGGGGATGGGTGGGGAGATGCCGGCGTGGAACGCCCTGTACGCTTCCGGGAGCGCCAGGAAATCCTCTTTCCTCAAGCGCATGGCCATCGCACGCGTCCCTTCCGTGGTGATTCCCTTGGGCCAGGCCGGGCCGACCGAAGCCCTCCCGGCGCCCAACAGTCTATACAAATTCCCGGGAAACGGAAAAGGGAAAGGGAAAGGGAAATCCTTGATGTGACCCGCGGGATCCGTTAAAGTTTCCGTTCCATGTCCCGTCCTGCGCCCGTCTGGATGTCCTGGCTGATGTGGGGGCTGGTGGCCGGCTTCTACCTGATCGGGTTTTTCCAGCGCGTCGCTCCGGCCGTGATGGTGGACGAGTTGATGCGGGAATTCAACATCGGCGGCGCCCTTCTCGGGAATCTGTCGGCCACCTACTTCTATTCCTACACGGCGATGCAGATTCCCAGCGGCCTTCTGGCGGACGGGATCGGCCCGAGGCGCCTGAGCGCCGCGGCGGCTTTCCTGGCCGCGGTCGGCACGCTGATGTTCGGACTGGCGGAGGACCTGTGGATGGCCTACGCCGGCCGCCTGCTGGTCGGAGCGGCGGTCGGCGTCGCGTTCGTCACCTGCATGAAGCTCGCCGGGCACTGGTTCCCGGCCAACCGCTTCGCCACGGTGACGGGCGTGGCCCTGCTCCTGGGAAATATCGGCGGTGTGCTCGCCGGCGTGCCGCTCTCGGAAGCCGTGAGCATCTTCGGTTGGCGGACCGCGATGGTGGCGAGCGCCGTGTGCACGTTCGCCCTGGCCGCGGCGGTCTGGGTAGTGGTGCGGGACGACCCGGGAGAGCGCGGTTTCAATAGCTTCGTCCACGCCTCGGTGGTCGAGAATGGCGGCCTGCCCCCCCTGCGCGCGCTGCGCACCGTATCGGCCCGGCGGGAAACCTGGCTGCTGCTCGCGGCCGGCGGTCTGTCGGCCGCTCCGGTTCTGGTGTTCGCCGGATTATGGGGCGTTCCCTACCTGAACCAGGTATACGGGATCGGCCGCAGTCATGCGGCCGCGCTGACATCGACCATGTTGATCTTCTGGGCTATTGGAGGTCCCACCCTGGGGGCGATGTCCGACCGCCTCGGGCGGCGAAAACTTCCCTATATGACGGCGAACGTCGCGAGCGCGGCGCTGTGGGGGGTCTTTCTTTTCCGGGGGGACATTCCCAGGATATTTTTATATCCCCTGTTCGCCGCCATCGGGTTCACCTCGGGGGCCCTGATCATCGGCTTCGCCCATTCCCGCGAAGCCAACCATCCCGGGGCGGCGGGAGCCGTGGGCGGGATCGTCAACATGGGCCCCATCGGCTTCGCCGCGATCCTGCAGCCCGTGCTGGGGAGCATTCTCGACCGGCATTGGGACGGTCTGCTGGTCAACGGAGCGCGCGTCTACGATGCGGGCGCCTACTCGGCGGCATTTCTCTGGCTGTTCCTCAGCTCCTGCCTGTCGGTGGCGGCGGTGTACTTCACCCGGGAAACCCATTGCCGCTTCCGGGAGTTCGACGAAACGTAGCGATCGGGCCCGGTGACGATGCCGATCGGGGAGGATTCCGTGAACGGGGAGGGACATCCATGAAAGTGGCGATTGTCGGAGCGGGCGGCGTGGGCGGCTATTTCGGCGGGCGGCTCGCGCAGGCGGGAGAGGACGTCGTCTTCATCGCCCGCGGGGAGCATCTGCGGGCGATGCGGGAAATCGGGCTCCGAGTCGACAGCATCAACGGCGATTTTCGCGTCGATCCGGTCCGGGCGACGGACGACCCCGCTACCGTGGGCGAGGTCGACTATGTCCTGGTCGCCGTCAAGTCGTGGCAGTTAGGCGACGCCATCGAAACGATGCGCCCCATGGTGGGGAGAACGACATCGATCGTGCCCTTGCTGAACGGCGTCGAGGCGCCCGATCGATTGGCGGATGTATTCGGAGCCGGACGCGTGCTCGGCGGGACATGCAGCGTGATCAGCATGATCGCAGGCCCCGGCCACGTCCGCCATGCCGGCGCGCATCCGACGATCCGGTTCGGCGAGCTGGATCATCGCCGCAGCGAGCGGGGGGAACGCCTGCGAAACGCGTTCTCGCGGGCGGAAGGCGTGCAGGTCGAGGTGCCGGAAGATATCCACGTCGCGATGTGGAACAAGTACATAATGATCGCGCCCTGGAGCGGTGTAGGCGCGGTGACCCGGGCGCCCGTCGGAGTGATTCGCCGTCTGCCGGAAACGCGGGCCCTGCTCGAACATGCCATGGAGGAGATCCTCCTGCTGGCACGCGCGCGAAGGGTCGCCATGGAACGGGAAGCGATCGGCCAGGCGATGGCGTTCATCGATGCGCTCCCCTGCGAGGGCACCGCCTCCATGCAGCGGGACATCATGGCGGGACGGCCGTCGGAGCTTGACGCCCAGAACGGCACGGTCGTTCGACTCGGGAAGGCAGCGGGCGTGGCGACACCGGTAAACGGCATGATCTATTCGAGTCTCCTGCCGCTCGAGAGGCGGGCCAGGAAAGAACTGGACTTCGACTGATGGATCGGACGAAAGAAATCGACGGAAGCCAGGAGGGTGGGAACGCCGCCCGGATGAACGCCGTCGAGGCGGCAGGGGCGATTCGCACGGGCCGGATCACCTCCGAAGCGCTGGTGAGCGCCTGCCTCGACCGCATCGCGGCGCTCGAGGAACGGGTCGGCGCCTGGGCTTTCCTGGACCCCGGGCATGCCCTGGAACAGGCACGGGAGGCGGACCGGGCGCGGCGGGAAGGCAAGGCCCCCGGGCCGCTCCACGGCGTTCCGGTCGGGGTCAAGGATATCTTCGATACGAAGGACATGCCGACCGAGTACGGCACGGTTTTGCACGCGGGGCGCCGGCCGACGGAGGATGCCGCCGCGGTCTCCCTGCTCCGCGAAGCGGGGGCGGTCATCCTGGGCAAGACCGTAACCACCGAGCTCGCGGTGTACTCGCCCGGCAAAACCCGGAACCCGCATGATCCGGAGCGCACCCCGGGCGGGTCCTCGAGCGGCTCCGCCGCGGCCGTGGCGGCGTTCATGGCCCCCCTGGCCATCGGCACCCAGTCCAACGGGTCCGTCATCCGTCCGGCATCCTACTGCGGCGTTTACGGGTACAAGCCGAGCCACGGCCTCATCTCCCGGCATGGCGTGCTCCGGCAGTCGCCGCCCCTCGACCAGGTGGGTGTGTTCGCGCGCACCATCGAGGATGCCGCGCTGGTCGCGGAGCGGATCATGGCGTTCGACGGCCGCGATCCCGACACGCGCCCGCGGGCGCGTCCCGCTCTCGTCGGGACCTTGGCCGATGAGCCCCCGGTCAAGCCTTGCATGGCCTTCGTCAAGACGCCGGTGTGGGACCAGGCCGACAGGGATACCCGGGAGGCGTTTGCGGAGCTGGTCGCGCGCCTTGGGAAGAACGTCGTCGAAATCGAACTACCGGAGATTTTCCGGGACGCGGTCGGGCTTCACCGCACGATCATGGAGGCGGACCTGGCCGGGAGCTTCGAGCGGGAATACGCGCTCGGCAAGGA
>Ga0209212_1007156_pt1 | contig 12449 bp, 7 predicted proteins | sample RifGroC2_FD_183996 | JGI IMG/M metagenome (GOLD analysis project Ga0209212, IMG submission 183996) | Groundwater microbial communities from Rifle, Colorado, USA - Groundwater C2 (SPAdes) (version 2) | ecosystem: Environmental > Aquatic > Deep subsurface > Groundwater | place: Rifle, Colorado...
CCCAGCAGGGAGCCGGACAGCACCTGCTGGCCCTTGGAGGCGTCCACCCGGCTGAGGAGGCCGTAGATGGTAAAGAAGCCCTTCTCATGGTCCACTATGACCACGTTTCCGTAGGTGCGGAAGGGCCCCGCGTAGATGACCTTGCCGCCCAGGGCCGCGGTCACCGGCGCGCCGGCCAGCGTAGCTATGCGGATACCTTCGCGGACTATCCAGGTCTTGAGCCCGGGCACGTCCTCGCGGCCGAATTTGCTGATAACCTTGCCCTGCGCCGGCCAAGCCATGGAACCGCGGGCGATCGGCAGCTCCGCGCTTGCCCCGGCGGGGCGATACGGCGCCTGCTTCTGCAATTTTTTTACCAGGCGCGTCAGGCCCAGCGCGGCGTTCTGCAGGTTCTCCAGCTCCCTGGTCAGCCTGGCCTGCAGTTCCCTGGTTCGTTCCAGTTCGCTCTGCTTGGTGCGCACCATGCTTTTATGGGCGGAGCTCTGTTTGGCCAGCAGTTCCTGCCTGGTCTTGAGTTCCCGGCCCTTGGCCTTGAGGATCTGCATGTCCTTATTGACCCTGGCGCTCTCGCCCTTTATGCGGGTGAGCAGGGCGCGCTTGTTGAACATGGCGGAGCGCATCAGCATGTCCTTGGACAGGTCGCGCAGGCCGTAGTACGGGTAGTAAAAATCCTTCTGCATGGAGAACATGACGAGCTCGCCGGTAATGTCTCCGGCCAGCTCTTTTTTAGCCTTCTCCAGGGAATCGTATTTCTGCCGGGCCTCGCCCGAGCGGGAGCGGGATCTTCCCAGCTGGCCTTCGAGTTCCTTGCGCCTGGCGGAGGTCTGTTTCTCTTCCTTCTTGAGGCCGGCGATCTCGGCGGCTATGCGCTCTTCTTCGGCGCGGTACTGGTCCAGCTCCTTGCGCTTCTCTTCCAGCTGGCGGTTTATCTCCTCCAGGCTTTTCTTCTTGGACTCGACGGCGGTCTGGGCCGCGGCGAGGGCCGGGACCAGCAGCAGCAGGAGCAGCAGAAGCTTCAGGAACGGACGTTTTTCCATTGACAGAGGGTCCAGCCGAACAGGGCGCCCGCCACTATCAGGGCCGCCTGCCAGAGGGGGCTGGGCCAGGCCCAGACGGGGCTCAGGTATTTCACGGGATAGACCACGGCGTAGGCGGCCAGGGCGGAAGCGGCCGCGCCGCCGCCTCCGGCGAGGAACCAGAACCTGTCCGCGCCCAGAGAGGCCGCGAGGCCCGCGGGGGTATGGCCGTGCGTCAGCACCATGGCGGTCATCAACATGAAGGCGAGGAAGGCCAGCGCGAGCGCCAGCGTTATCAGGTGCCCGTAGAAAAGGGAGTGCATGACCGCGTAGGCCTCGAGAGGCTTATACTTGATGTCGCCCACGCCGCTGATGCGCCAGGCGGCGTCGGTCCAGCCGTTGATGTCGCCGAGGGTGTCCTCTTCTATGGCCACCTCCCAGGTATCGGGCATGGGATTGGTGCCGGGCGGCAGCACGGAAGCCACCAGGTCGGGCTCTTCGGCTTTCAGGCGGGCCAGGCGGTCCTGCCGGCTGACGAAAACGGCCTGACGGGTACCCTTGATGGCGGCCAGGGCGGCGCCCACGGCGTCGGAAGTCTCCTTGGATTTCTCGTCGCGCACCACTACTATGCGGAAGTCCTCCTTGAGCAGCATGGAGATCTCACGCATCTGCGCGTGCATAAAAATGAGCATCTCGGCCAGCAGGCCCGCGGAGAAAGCGAGCAGGAAAGCCACCCTGTAGCCCTTGCGCGGCCGGGGCGTATGATTTTCGCGCTGGTGCCTGTGTTCGGTCATAAACTCCAATTATAACTTTTTACGCGCGGGTAAATGAAAAAGGCCGCCGGAAGGCGGCCTTTTCCGCGCGCGGAGGATTTTACAGAGCGGAATCCTTGAACTCCACGGCCGCCACGAAGGGCGAGCGGGAGAGGTCGGCGATCATGTCCACGGGCATGGTGCCGGTCACGTCGAAGACGCTGAACCTGGATTCGGCGCCCTTCTGCGGCAGGCGGAACCAGGTCTCGGCCGTGAAGCCCCCGGCGTCGGTAATGCGCTTGATGAAATCCGGCACGAACTCGTTAGGGCGGTTCTGGTACGGCACCTTCAGCGTGAAGCGCACCTTGGCGCGCAGCGGCATGCCGGCGGCCTTGGCCTCTATGGAGGCTGATTTAACGCCCTTCATGCGGGTGATCTTGAGGAGGCTGGCGGCGGGGGCCCAGCCCAGCACTACCGTGCGCCTGTAGTTGCGGGAGTAGAAGGTCTTCTCGCCGGCGAAGCGGAAGCCGCACTCCTCTTCCAGCTTCGGCAGCAGCCGGGAATAATCCTTGCCGGCCGGGGTGACGCTCATGAAGACGTATTCCTTGGCGTACTTGCGGGCCCCGTCGCCCAGCGGCCAGACGAAAGAGCCCATGGGGCCGGGATCTCCGGCAAAAGTCACTTTGTAATGGCCCGGTGGCAGCCGGGGCTGCTCTTTTTTTACGGCGGGGGCCTCGGCCGGCTTGGCCTGGGGCGCCGGGTTCTTAAGGGTGGGCGCCGCCGAGACGGGGGCGTCGCGGAAATCCCCGGGGCGGCCGAAATCGGAGCGGACCTGCATGGTGTTCTTGGAGTTCAGATACCCGTAGTTGGTCTCTATGAAGTCCTGGTAAGCGGGATCGGAAAAAGGACCGCCGCCTACTATGCGGGGGTCCACCGGGAGATCTTCCTGTGCGGCCGCCGCGGCGGGGAAGAAGGCCGCCAGGGCCAGGGCGAGGATCAGGTTTTTTTTCATTTTTCCACTTTCAGCCGAGCAAAAAAAGAGAAACAGAAATACCATTTCTGTTTCCCCTGGTTACAGCGGGTTAAGGCCCGCCGGTGGATGCTCCCCCGCCTGTTCGGGGGATTACAAGGGCTGCTACAACGGTATTATTCTATATGTATTTGACGGAAAGCAATAGGGACAACGGACCCAAAATTAAAAAATAAAAGGACCCACGCGCCCCTGGGCCCTTTGGCCCGCTTTACAGGCCTTGACCGCGGCCGGGCGGTCTGATATAATTTTATTTACCGGTAGGTAAGTTTTATATGAAACCCAAACCCACACCCAAGATAACCAAAGGCGACAAGACCCGCCAGCGCATACTGGAAACTGCCACCCTCCTGATGGCGGAGAAGGGCCCGGACGCGGTTTCCATGCGGGAGATCTCCGCCAAGTTGAAGATCACCAAACCCGTCCTCTATTACTACTTCAAGGATAAGGACGAACTCATCAAGGCCGCCTTCGTGGAAGGCACCAAGCACATCAAAGAACTCACCTTCGAGATAGCGGACGGCCCGCTGACCCTGGAGCAGAAACTGGAAAAGATCTTCTCCAACCACCTTGACTTCATAAAGCGCTACCCAGAAATGCCCAAGTGCGCGCTCAAGATCATGTCCTCCCCGGAAGACGGTGTGCTGGCCGAGATGGCCAGGGAGCTGAAACTGCGCAACCGCGACACCATGCGCAATATCCTGGCCAAGGAAAACCTGCCGCGCCACGGCGCGGACAATATCATCCACATGATCAGCGCCGTCCTGACCTACTTCATGGTGGAAGCCCGTGAGAACGGCGTGGCCAGCCTGCAGAAGGACCTGCCCGGCCGCCTGGCCCGTCTCATAACCGCCGGCGCGCGGCACATGAAATCCCTGCTCGCCCTCCTGCTGTTCTCACCCCTGCTGGCCTCGGCCGCGCCGCAGCCGCTGACCCTGGACGGGGCCGTGAGCGCGGCGCTCAAGAGCAACGCCACGGTGGTGACCGCGGAGGAGACCCGCCGCATATATAAGGAAAGGGTGCGAGAGTACTGGGGCTCCGTGTTCCCCCAGGCCTCCGTCTCCGCGTCCTACACCAATTACCTCGACAAGCCCAACGCCGCCATACTGGGCCCCACCGACTCCGGGATATACACCGGGGCGCTCAACGTCTCGCAGGTGCTCTGGGCCGGAGGTAAAGTGGCCACCGGGATAAAGATGGCGAACATCTACTCCAGCGCCAGCGCCGAGCAGCTCGCGACCGCGCAGAAAGCCGTGGCCCGCTCGGTGAAACAGGTCTATTACTCCGTGCTGCTGGCCAAAGCCATGGCCGGCGTGCAGAAAGAATCACTCTCCCTGGCGCGCCAGCACCTGGCCACCATAGAAGCCCAGTATAAGCAGGGCATAGCCAGCGACCTGGCCATGCTGCGCCAGAAGGTGGAGGTCTCCAACACCGAGCCCGCCCTGACGCAGGCGCAGAACCTCTACGAGATCGGCCTGGTGGAGCTCAAGAACCTCATAGGCCTGGACCCGGAAACGGACATAGACCTGACCGACGGCTTCAACTGCGGCCGCCGCGTGCCCGGCGAGGCGGCCCCGCTCTACGCCGCGGCCCTGGCCGCCCGGCCCGATTACCGCAACATGAAATACCAGCGCGACCTCTACCACGAGATGGTCAGCATAGAGCGCGCCGGCCATTTCCCCTATCTCAGCGCTTTCGCGTCGCGGCAATATTACGGGTCCAAGGAATCGGGGTTCCCCCAGAGCCCGGACCGCACCTGGAGCACCACCGCGGGCGTGCGCCTTTCACTGCCCCTCTTCGCGGGCGGCTCGGTTAGTTCCCGCACCCGGCAGGCCAAACTGCAGGAAGGCATAGCCGACAACAACCTGCGCGAGCTGGAGCGGCGCATCAAGATAGAGGTCAAGAAAGCCTGGCTCTCCATGAAGGAAGCCTCCGAGCGGCTGGAGTCGCAGGGCACCGCCGTGGAAACGGCCCGCAAGGCGCTGGCCGCCACCGAGGTGCGTTTCCGCAACGGCCTCGCCGGCCAGCTGGACCTCAACGACGCCACCCTGGCCCTTAACCGGGCGCAGACCCTTTATAACCAGGCCCAGCACGACGCCTGCTCGGCGGACGCGCAGCTGAAATGGGCCCTGGGCGAATAAGCGGACTTCAAGGAAAACATATGAACAAAAATAAACTCAGCCTGATCCTCCTGACCCTCGCGGCGGCGGCCTTCGCCGCCGGCTGCAGGAACAAGAGCGCCGAAGCCCTCAACGAACTGGAGAAGGACCGTTTCCTGGTGAAGACGGAGAAGGCGGCCGTCCGCAGCCTGCAGGAATACATCCTGCTGACCGGCTCCGTGAAGGCCCTGGACGAAGCCACCCTTTATCCGCGCATCTCCGGCAAGCTCCTGCGCAACGTGCTCAAGGAAGGCGACCCGGTGAAGAAGGACGAGGCCGTGGCGCTGGTGGAGCGCGACGAGCCCGGCGTGGTGTATGAACCCGCCCCGGTACCCTCCACCCTGACCGGCGTGGTAGGCCGCGTTTACCAGGATTCCGGCGCCAACGTGACGCCCCAGACACCCATAGCCCTGGTGGTGAACCAGAGCCAGGTGCGCGTGGCCGTGGACGTGCCCGAGAAATACGTGGGCAAGGTCTTCCGCGACCAGGCCGCGGTAATAAAAGTGGACGCTTTCCCCGACAGGACCTTCAACGGCAAGGTTTACCGCGTCAGCCCCGTGGTGGACGCGCGCTCGCGCAATACCGTGGTGGAAGTGCTGGTGAACAACGCCGACGCCCGCCTGAAGTCCGGCATGTTCGCCGAAGTGCGCCTGATAGTCGCCGCGCGCGGCGAGGCGCTCTCCGTGCCGGCAGGCGCGGTGGTGGTCCAGGACGGCGGCGAGTTCGTGTTCATGCCGGCCGCCGGCGGCCTGGCCGCCAGGGTGCCGGTAAAGACCGGCATCAGGACCAGCGAGTTCGTGCAGATCAGCGGCGCCAAGGAAGGCGCGGACGTGATCACCTTCGGCCTCTACGGCCTCAAGGACGGCAGCAAGATAAAGGTAGCCAACTGACAGGCCGCAGGCCCTGTCATCCCGGCGGAAGCCGGGATCCAGTAGACCCTGGACACCGGCTTACGCCGGTGTGACGGACCGGGAAAAGACAGACCCCTATGAAAATCACCGACATCTCCATCCAGAAACCCATTTTCACCACCATGATGATCCTCACCATCGTGGTGCTGGGCGCCTTCGCCTACCTGCGCCTCGGCATCGACCTGATGCCTAACGTGGAATTCCCGTACGTAATGATCCAGACCACCCTGCGCGGCGCCGGCCCCGAGGAGATGGAATCCTCGGTGACCAAGCCCATAGAAGAGGCGGTCAACACCATCTCCGGCATCGAGGATATCAATTCCACCAGCTACGAGGGCCTGTCGCTGGTCATGATAAAGTTCGCCCTGGAGAAGAACGGCGACGTGGCCGCGCAGGAAGTTCGCGACAAGGTCAATTCCGTGCTGGCCCAACTGCCGCTGGGCACCAACCCGCCTGTGATAGGCAAGCTGGACCTGGGCGCCCAGGCCGTGCTTAACGTGGTGGTTTACGGCAATCGCGACCTGATAGACCTCACCCATATCGCCAAGAAGAACATCAAGGAAAACATAGAAACCGTCAGCGGCGTGGGCGCCATCGACATCGTGGGCGGCCGCGAGCGCGAGATCCACCTGATAGTGAACCCGCTCAAACTTTCGGCGATGAACCTCTCCATCCGACAGGTGAAGGACGCCATCACCCAACAGAACATAGAGATCCCCGGCGGCAAGGTGGAGCAGAAGGAGAAGGAATTCGTCCTGCGCACGCTCGGCCGCATCAAGGACGTGAAGGATTTCAACGACATCGTGGTGGCCACCATCGGCGGCGCGCAGGTGCGCGTCTCGGACATAGGCCGCGTTGAGGACACCGGAGCCCGCATGACCACGGCTTCGTATTACAACGGCCGCCCCTCGGTCACGCTGGTCATTAAGAAGCAGTCCGGCACCAACACCGTGGCCGTGATCAAGAACATCAAGGAGCGCATAGAGGAACTGAAAGGCTCAATTCCGGCCGGTATCGAGACAACGATCGTAGGCGACCAGAGCATCTTCATCAAGAGCTCCGTCAACACCGTCACGGAGCACCTGGTGCTGGGCGCCGTCTTCGCCGCCCTCATGGTGCTGCTGTTCCTGGGCGACTTCCGCTCCACCATCATCTCGTCGCTGGCCATCCCCACCTCGCTCATCGGCACGCTGGTCTTCATGCAGGCGGCCGGCTTCACCCTCAACATCATGACGCTGCTGGGCCTCACCATCGCGGTGGGCATAGTGGTGGACGACGCCATAGTCATGCTGGAAAATATCTACCGCCACATGGAAGAGCATAAGATGAGCCCGCTGAAGGCGGCCATAGACGGCTCGCGCGAGATAGGCTTCGCGGTCATGGCCATGTCGGCCGCGCTGCTGGTGATCTTCGTGCCGCTGGCGTACATGGGCGGCATCATAGGGCGCTTTCTGAAGAGTTACGGCCTCACCATCGCCTTCGCCGTGGCCCTGAGCGTGTTCGTGGCGCTTACGCTCACACCCATGCTCTGCTCGCTGTTCCTGAAGATCCGCCCCGGAGAGAAGACGAAACTTGAGCGTTTCACGGACAGCGTTAACGAATGGCTTTCCAGCCGCTACATAACCATGCTCGAATGGGCGCTCGCGCGCCGCAAGCGCATGGTGATCTACGGCGGGCTCATAATGTTCTCCATGATCCCGCTTTTCATGTTCCTCGGCAAGGACTTCATGCCCGCCGACGACACCAGCCTCTACCAGATCAATATCACGGCGCCCGAGGGCACGAGCCTGGGCATGATGAAGCAGATCTTCGCCCAGGTGGAGACCGAGACCCGCCAGCTGCCGCACGTGAAGAGCATCCTCTCCTCCATCGGCACCGGCACCGGCAGCCACTTCGGCGGCTCATCGGCCAACGAAGGCTACGTAATGGTGGAACTGGACGACCTGGAAGACCGAAGCCTGCCCATGAACAAGCTGATGCTGGCTTCCCGCGAGATGATGGGGAAATACAAGGGCCTGCAGGTAGCCGTTATGCCGGCGGGCGGCTTCGGCGGCGGCGACGCAGAGCTGATGTACAACATCTCCGGCCCGGACCTGGGCAAGCTGGAAGAATATTCCAACGCCGTGGCCGAGCGGCTGCGCAAGATAAAAGGCGCGGTGGACGTGGACACCTCTTTCTCCTACGCCAAGCCCGAATACCGCGTGGAGATAGACCGCTCCCGCGCCCACGACCTGGGAGTGAAGGTGGAGGACATCGCCACCTCGCTGCGCACCCTGGTGGGCGGCGAAGAGGACATCACCAAGTTCAAGGACGGCGACGAGCTCTACCAGGTGCGCCTGCGCGCGGAAGAGACCTTCCGCGACCGCAAGGAGGCCATTGAGGCCCTGATGGTGCCGGCCGGCATAGGCAGGGTGACGCGCCTGGACAGCGTAGCGCGCGTGAGCGAAGGCGTGGGCCCCACCCAGATAGCCCGCTACAACCGCCAGCGCAACGTGCAGGTGACGGCCAACGTGGACGGCATCCCGGTGAACAAACTGATAGCGGAAGCCGAGAAAGCCTTTAAAGAGCTGAAGGCCCCGCCCGAATACAAGGCCGGCATCTACGGCCGCGCCAAGGAACTCTCCAAGATGTTGAAGGAGTTCGGCATCGCTTTCGCCCTGGCCTTCATCTTCATCTACATCGTGCTCGCCAGCCAGTTCGAAAGTTTCGTGTACCCGGTCTCCATCATGGTGGTGCTGCCGCTTACAATACCATTCGCCATCATCTCGCTGTTCATCACCGGGCAGAACCTCACGCTGTTCTCCATCATGGGCATGTTCATGCTCTTCGGCATCGTGACCAAGAACTCCATTCTGCAGGTGGACTACACCAACACCCTGCGGGCCAAGGGCATGCCGCGCCACCAGGCCATGATAGAGGCCAACCGCACACGCCTGCGCCCCATCCTCATGACCACGCTCACGCTGATAGCCGGCATGATCCCCACGGCGCTGGGCACCGGCGCGGGCTCCGGCACGCGCCGCACCATGGCCATGGTCATCATAGGCGGCCAGACGCTGTCCTTGCTCATCACGCTGCTGATGACGCCGGTGACCTACTCGCTGATGGACGACGTCGAGCTCTGGTTCAGGAAGAAATACATGGGCGGCGAACGCCCGAAAGCCCAGGCCTGAGGGCCGGGGCCGCAAATAAAAGGGGACAGGCTACTTTTTCTCTGAGAAAAAGTAGCCTGTCCCCTTTTCGGACTTTAAGGCTCGTCGTGGAAGGCTTCGTCGCCCACCACTTCGCAGCGGATGGTATTGGTGGGCAGCCGCTTGCCGAGCGGGCTGGACCCCATGTACACCAGCCTGTCGCCGTTGGCCACGGTCCCCTTCTCCCGCAGGGAATCCATGGTCCGCTTCACCACTTCGCTGAAGAGCTTGCCGTCGGGGTTCTCTATCAGGAACGGGATCACGCCCCAGTTCAGCGCCAGCTGGTGGTAGAGCGCCTCCTCGTGCGCGAAAGCGTAGATGGGCACGCTGGGCCGGAACTTGGACAGGGCCCGCGCGCCTATGCCGCTGGCCGTCACCACGGCCACGGCCTTGGCGTTCCAGTCATGCCCCGCGTCCACCGTGCTGTAGGCCATGATGTTGGTGATATTGTCGCGGTCCACGTAGTCGTGCGTGATGCGCGCGAGGGTGCGGTAATCTATGGCCGACTCGGTCTTGTCTATGATGCGCCCCATCATGTTCACCACGCGGGCCGGGTGGGAGCCGTTGGCAGTCTCGCCGGACAGCATCACCGCGGAGGTCAGCTCCATCACGGCGTTAGCGGTGTCGGTCACCTCGGCGCGCGTCGGGTAGGGCTTGTCCGTCATGCTTTCCAGCATCTGCGTGGCCACTATCACCGGCTTGCCGGCCAGGTAGCAGCGCTTGATGATGTTCTTCTGCAGGCCCGGCAGTTCCTCTATGGGCACTTCTATGCCCAGGTCGCCGCGGGCGATCATGATGCCGTCGGAATCCCTTATGATGTCGTAAATATTGGCGAGCGCCTGCTTGTCCTCGATCTTCGCTATCAGCAGGATGGGCGAAGCGGGGTTCACCGACTTCACGAGCGCCCGCACGTCAGCTATGTCCTTGCTGGTGCGCACGAAGGACAGGGCGATATACTCGAAGCCGTTCTCCACCGCGAACCTGATATCCGCTTTGTCCTTCTCCGACATGAAGGGAATGGGGTAGTCCGCCCCGGGCACGGCCAGGTGGGCCTTGTCCTTGAGGCGGCCGTCGTTGAGCACGCGCACGGTGACGGCCCCGGGCCACTCGGCGTGCAGGCGCGTCACTTCCGCCTCTATGAAGCCGTCCTGCAGCAGCACGCGCGAACCGACCCGGCAGAGCTTGTCTATGCGGGGCAGGTTGGTGAAGAAGCGCTTATCCTCCGGCGGCAGCTGCGGGATGGCCTCCGGGGACTTATCGGTGCTCTCGATGTAGAGGGAATCGTCCTTGGCGAGGTTCACCGGCTTGCTGTAGCCGAACATGCGCACCTCGGGGCCCTTGGTGTCGAGCATGATGGCCAGCGGCACGCCCAGCTCGGCGCGGGCCTCGCGCAGCATCTTCACGCGGTTGAGCGCCTCGTCGTACTTGCAGTGCGAGAAATTTATGCGGGCCACGTTCATGCCTTCGCGGATGAGGTCCCGGATGCACTCCGGGTTCTCCGAGGCGGGGCCGATGGTGCAGATGATCTTGGTCCTGCGGGCGGTCTGCTGTTTTACGGGAGCTGGCGCTAATATCATATATGTCCTCTGGACGGGCCATGGCCCGCCTGTGCTGTTCGCTTGTATCGGATTTAGGATCTAAAGGGTGGATACATCGCTTCTTCTTCAATTATACCTTTTTCCCCTTCCCCCCATAAAGCGCGGCCGCCGGGACGGCCCGGCGGCTATAGGCAAGGACAGGAATTTTTATTTCAAGGAAGCGCGGTAGGCGCGGACGGCCTTGGCCAGCTCTTCCTGCGTGGGGGCTTCGCCCCCGGCGAAGAGCCGCTCGAACTGCGCCAGGTAGGGCGCGGCGTAAGCCGGCGCCGCGGAATAGAACATGTTCTCGAAATTATTGTCCTGAGCGTTGTCCGACCAGTTGAAAGAGCCGGTCATGAGCAGTTTTCCGTCCAGCACGGCGTACTTGTTGTGCATCACGCCCTTGCCGGCGAAGCCCTGGCTCCAGCGGAAAGGCACCCCGGCGCCCAGCAGCATGGCGCCCACGTCCGACTGGCTGGCCTGCACCCTGTCCACCAGCACCCGCACCTTCACCCCGCGCCGGTGCGCGTTGAGAGCGGCCTTGGCGATATCCAGGGAATAAAAGCTGAAGACGGCGATATCCGCGCTCTCCCGGGCGAAGTCCAGCGCGCCTATTATGTTCTTCTCCGTGTCCCCGCCGGGCGAGAAGGAGTAGCCCGGCAGCAGCATGCCGTTGAACTGCACCGGCCGGGCGGGATCCGCCGGCGGAGGCCCGTAGGAAGCCACCGGGTCCCCGGGGCCGTCGGCGATGGGCCGGCCGAAACCCCACATCCACTCGAAATATTTCCGGTAGCCGGCCGTCATCCCGGCTTCGCGGCTGAACACCGCGTTCTCGCTGTTGGCGTTATTGGCCGTCACCGCCCAGTTAAAGGACCCGGCCATCACCAGCCCGCGGTCGAAAATGCCTATCTTGTTGTGCATGATGCCGAAGCGCCCCACACCGCGCAGGGCGCGCAGCTCCACGCCCTTGTCCAGCAGCAGCTGCAGCTCTTCGCTGCGCCGCGAAGTATACATGTGGGACTCGTTCACCAGCACCCGCACCCGCACGCCCCGCTCTTTGGCGTCTATCAGCGCCGCCGCCACCCGGGGCAGCGTAAAACCGTACACCGCGGCCTCTATGGAAGAAGTGGAGGCGCGCATCGCCGTTTCTATGATCGCCTCTATATCAGCCTGTCCGGAGAAAGCGTAAGCCGGTATCTCCACCGGGGTAAAAGAAGACACCGCCGTCCCGCTGGACGCCACGGGCCCGCCTACCGGCGGCACCTCCGGCCACTCGCCGGCCGGGAAATACGGTATAGACTGAGCCCCAGCCGGCGCGCAGGCCAGCAGCAGGCCAAAGAAAATCCCTTTGATGTATTTAAGCATCTGTATAATTATCGGTTAAATCCCGCTGCCGCGCGAGGGTCCCCGGGCCTATAGGCCAGTGGGTCTTAAGGCGGTCGGGATATTTCGCCGAACGCCATTTGCGGAGAGGAGGCTCAATCGCGCAGCGATTGAGGGGAACCACGCAAGGGTTCCCTGCAGTCATGGCGGGCGGTGGAATATCCCGACCGCCTGACGGGTTACAGCCGCCGGCGCATTGCGTTGCGGTGCACGTAAAAGCAATTATCGGAGTTTTTTCTTAATCCCCCCGCCCCTCCGGCGCTCCGCGCCTCCACTAGACGCAGCTATGGCCTATATTGCTAGAATATCGGGGCTGAAAGCAGGCAGTTCCCCCCCTCTAAAAAGGAAAAGGTAAAGCATGAAAACAATGTTTTTTACGCTGTGGTTGATGCTGGCAGTAAGCGGCCTATATGCCGGTGAGGCAGCGGTG
>Ga0209212_1007159_pt1 | contig 12447 bp, 7 predicted proteins | sample RifGroC2_FD_183996 | JGI IMG/M metagenome (GOLD analysis project Ga0209212, IMG submission 183996) | Groundwater microbial communities from Rifle, Colorado, USA - Groundwater C2 (SPAdes) (version 2) | ecosystem: Environmental > Aquatic > Deep subsurface > Groundwater | place: Rifle, Colorado...
CCCGAATGTGGCGCGCCGCTCGACTTTGATGCGGATGAACCGGAATGTTCCTGTCGCTGCCGGGCAATTTCACGGATAACCCGAGCCGGATACAGGATTAGTCACTTACAAGTTAAATCATGTCAAAACGTGATAAGAGTTTCGCAATGCAGATGGTTTTGTAGGAGCGTGCCTTGCACGCGACAAAACTTGTTCGCGTGCAAGGCACGCTCCTACATTCCACTCTTTGGTTCCGGCTCGTCCGGCTTTGGGAAATATCGATAATTGCAATCTGCCGTCAATGTCGATCCGGTGTACCATTCCACTATGCCCCGGCAGCCTGCCATACTGATCGCTCATCGCGTTTTGTAACGACAGGCCCGACCCGCAGCAAGCTGCACGGGGCGCATGTTTCATCACCCTTGCTCCAGCTCTACTGCATCAAAAGGGAGGGGTTTTGCAGCAGATTGCCAACTTTGATTTGTGCACAGCTAGAACCGACATGACCAAGCCGGCTGACTTCAGTAAAACCGCGCAGCACACGCCACCGGGCAACGTGCTGTACCGTTCTCGCGCCGAGATTTGCCGCATTCTGCAATTTCTGGCGAGCGACAGTTGCCCTGTTTCAGCAGAAATCGGGAACAACCGCCCGTTTGTGTCCCATATTCTCTCCGTTGATCCCGGCGCCGGTTATTTTGTTGTCGCCTATTCAGCGGATAAATCAGCCAACAGCCTGTTATTCGGCCTGCCTTCGCTGGAATTCAGCGCAAATCCCCACAGGGGGCACCTCGTATTTCAGGTTTCGAGCCCTGCGGATATGCAGTTCGACGGCCAGCCGGCCATCCAGTTCGCACTTCCGCAGTCTGTCACCCTCAATCATCGCCGCAAGCAGACGCGTATTCATGTGCCCGAGGATATATCGCTACGCTGTGTCGCCGATGAGGGCGGCGTAATTTCTTTCGAGGCAAGGATTACCGACATCAGCCTGGGTGGCATGGGGGGGCTGCTCTACAGCGGCGACATCGTGCTGGAAGCGGGTACGATACTTAAAGGCTGCCGCATTATCATTCCGGGCGGCAAGGCTGTCATCGCCGATCTCGAAGTGCGCTATACGAAGGCGATCACCTCCCCGGAGGGCACGCCTCCTATCAACCGGGCGGGCGTGCGTTTTGTGCAAAAACCGGATGGGATCGAGACGTTGATCGACATGTTCGCCCGGAATCCGGACAACACGACAACGCCCGGGTAGACGGCAGGCCGCACTGAACCAGGCCGTGCCATCTGTTAGCAGGGAACCTCTGATCAAGTCCTCCATGAGCCGCAGTGTTGAAAGGCGGAAATGAACGAACCTGTTGCATCTCCGGTGCATCCCGAACCCACACCCGGCTGGCATAGCCTGCCGGCGCAGGAAGTATTGAGCGCGCTGGCTGCGGATCATGCCGGGCTGTCTCCGGACGAAGCGGCGCGACGGCTGCGGCAACATGGTTTGAACCGCCTGCCCGCCGCCAGGCGTGACAGCCTGCCGGTGCGTTTGGCACGCCAGTTCCACAATGTGCTGATCTACGTGTTGCTGGCCTCCGCGCTGATTACCGGGCTGCTCGAACACTGGGTGGATTGCGGCGTGATCATCGGCGTGGTGCTGATCAACGCCATTATCGGGGTGATCCAGGAAGGCAAGGCAGCGCGCGCGCTGGACGCCATTCGCGACATGCTGTCGCCGAATGCCACGGTGCTGCGCGACGGGCGGCGGCGCGAAATTCCGGCCGAGCAGCTGGTGGTCGGCGACATCGTGCTGCTGGCATCCGGCGACAAGGTGCCTGCCGATCTGCGCCTGATCGAAGTGCGCCAGTTGCGCGTCGAGGAGGCCGCGCTGACCGGCGAATCCGAGCCGGCGGAAAAGAATGTGGCCGCCGCGGATGCGCACGCCGTGATTGGCGACCGGCACTGCATGGCCTATTCCGGCACGCTGGCGGTATACGGCCAGGCACGCGGCGTGGTGGTCGCCATCGGCGCAGCAACGGAGATCGGCCGCATCAGCGGCATGATCGCCGCCGTGACCAGCCTGGAAACGCCGCTGCTGCGCCAGATGGCGCGCTTCGGCCGGCAATTGACCATCGCCATCCTGTTGCTGGCGGCGCTGACTTTTTCCTTCGGCGTATGGGTGCGCGGCTATGACTGGTCGGAAATGTTCTTTGCCGCAGTCGGTCTGGCGGTGGCGGCAATTCCCGAAGGGCTGCCCGCGATCATGACCATCACGCTGGCCATCGGCGTGCAGCGCATGGCGCGGCGCAACGCCATCATCCGCCGGCTCCCGGCAGTGGAGACGCTCGGTTCGGTGACGGTGATCTGCTCGGACAAGACCGGCACGCTCACCCGCAACGAGATGACCGTGCAGCGTCTCATCGCTGCCGAAAGGATATTCGAAGTCAGCGGCAGCGGCTATGCGCCGCATGGCGGGTTTTCCATTGCCGGGCGCGAAGTGTTCGTGGAAGACTATCCCGAACTGGCCGAACTGGGGCGCGCCGCCCTGCTGTGTAATGATGCGGAACTGCTCGGCGCCGGCGACGAATGGATGCTGGAGGGCGACCCTACCGAAGGCGCGTTGCTCACGCTGGCGGCGAAGACCGGACTGGATCCGATTTTTGAACGCGAGGCGTTGCGCCGTACCGATTTCATCCCGTTCGAATCACAGCACCGCTTCATGGCCACGCTGCATCATGATCTGGAAGGGCATGGTTTCATTTTTCTCAAGGGGGCGCCGGAGCGGGTCATGGAGATATGTGACGCCGAACGCGCCGACGGCGAAGACCGGCCGCTGCGCCACGCCTGGTGGCGACAGGCGATGCAGGGTGCCGCACAACAGGGTTTCCGGCTGCTGGCGATAGCGATGCGCCCCACTGCAGGCGAGCAGCGCAGCCTCGGGCTTGCCGACATGCGCGGCGGCTTCGCGTTGCTGGGCATTTTTGCCATTGCCGACCCGCCGCGCGAGGAAGCGATCCGCGCCGTGGCGCACTGCCGTGCGGCAGGCATTCGGGTGAAAATGATTACCGGCGACCATCTCGACACTGCCTGCGCCATCGGCGCACGCTTCGGCCTGGCGGCGGATGGCGCGCTGACCGGGGCGGAAATCGAGCAAATGGATATGGCCGCGTTGCGTGTTGCGGTAGCCAGGGCCGACATCTTTGCCCGTGCCAGCCCGGAGCACAAGCTCGCACTGGTGCAGGCGTTGCAGGCCAACGGCGAGGTGGTGGCGATGACCGGCGATGGCGTGAACGATGCGCCCGCATTGAAGCGCGCCGACGTTGGTGTGGCAATGGGGCGCAAAGGCACCGAGGCAGCCAAGGAGGCCGCCGAGATGGTGCTGGCCGATGACAACTTCGCCTCGATCAGCGCGGCGGTGGAGGAGGGGCGCACGGTCTATGACAACCTGAAGAAATCCATTGTGTTCATTCTGCCTACCAACGGCGGCGAAGCGATGGTCATCGTCGCGGCGATCCTGCTCGGCATCACGCTGCCGATCACGCCGGTGCAGATCCTGTGGGTAAATATGGTCACTGCCGTCACGCTGGCGCTGGCGCTGGCCTTCGAACCCCCCGAGGCAGGGGTGATGCGCCGCCCGCCGCGCGATCCGGCGGAGCCGTTGCTCAGCCGGTTTTTGCTGTGGCGCGTGTTTTTTGTGTCCTGCCTGATGGTGGCCGGTGCGCTGGGCTTCTTCCTGTGGGAACAGGCGCACGGCGCAAGTATCGAGGTTGCGCGCACGGTGGCGGTGAACGCGCTGGTGGCGGGCGAAATTTTTTACCTGTTCAATTGCCGCTTCCTGCTGGTGTCTTCCTTCGGGCTGCGCGGCTTTACCGGTTCGCGCCCGATATTCGTCGCCATCGCCTCAGTCGTGTTGTTGCAGCTGCTGTTTACCAACGCACCCTTGCTCCAGAAACTGTTCGGCACGGTGGCGCTGGATGCCGCTGCGTGGGGGCGCATTGCCCTGTTCGGTGTGCTGCTGTTCGCTGCGGTAGAGCTGGAAAAGATGTGGCTCAGGCGGCGCCATGGCCGCTAGCCGCCCATTATTTGCCATCCGTGTCCACTGCGGTTTTCAGCATCTCGAAAATATCCGGGATGGCGGCCTTGACCCGGCTCCAGTTAGGGATGAGCGGGCTGCCCATGGGGTTTTCCATGTACATCTGGGCAGCCAGCGCGATCGCCTTGGTGAATGCCTCCACCGCTCTCGCCTCTTCATGCCGGTCGAACTCCAGGCCGTTGATCTTCGCATCGGCTTCGTATTTCGTCAGCGTATCCTCAGCCTGTCTCAGGTACGTCACCATCAATGACTTGAACAGGCTATCCGAGAACACGACCCCGTCGGACGCCAGCGTCCTGAACAGGGACTTGCAGATGTCCACGGTCATCTTCATCAGGCCTTTGCTCGCGTCGTCGGCGGAGAGCGCCTGATGTTTGTGTTCGTAAGTCGATGCGATATCCACCTGGCATACCCGGCGCGGCGAATAGTTGCGGTACACTTCGGCCAGCGAGCCGACCTCCAGCCCCCAGTCGCTGGGGATGCGGTTTACCCGCGCGACGTCCGTGGTCATGCAGAATTCCCCGGCCAACGGATAGCGGAAACTGTCGAGAAACACCAGGAAGCCATGCTGCCCAGTCAACTGCTGGAGGGAACGGATCAGCGGCGTCACCAGCAGCCGTGTGACCCGCCCGTTCATCTTGCTCGACACCCTGCTGTAATAACCCTTGCAGAATACATAATCCAGCGCCGGGTTGGCCACCGGGTAGCACAGCCGCGCCAGCAGCTCGCGGCTGTAGGTGACGATATCGCAGTCGTGCAGCGCAATTACGCCCGACTGCGCACGCGCCAGCACATAGCCATAAGCGAGCCATGCGGAGCGCCCCTTGCCCGGCGGCCCCACGTCCAGCCCGTTCCTGCCCAGGGTCTCGTATATTTCGCCAATGCGCTTGCCGTTGTTGTGGATGATCCTGACCTCGGTGGCGACCGGCGACATGAACTCGCGCACCATTTTCAGTTGCTGCTCCGAGGCCTGGTCCAGGGTGAGCACGATCTCCTTCAGGTACTTCACCTTGGCCAGTTCCCGGACGATTCCAGGCATGGCCGGCCCCTCGAACTCTGAATACAGCGCCGGCAGTACCAGGGCGACCGGCCTGGTTTTTGAGAAACCGTACAGATCCGACTCCAGCCGTTCCAGCGAGGGCTTGCCGAGCTGGTGCAGCGTGGTGATGATTCCCGTCTGGTAAAAGTCCGACATGGCTGCTCCCGTCTAAATGTGCTCGATCTCGTCTTTAGGTTCTTCCGCAGTTTTTTCCGTGGCCTCCCTTTCAATCATCCGTTTTGCCACGCCGATGCCGCCCACGCCGAAAGCAATGGAGAGCGCCACCACAATGCCGCCGAAAATAATCGAGAAGGCTGCGATCACGATGTTGGGCGCGATTTTGAGCTGCTCCATGACCATCGCCAGCGTCATCACCGCCAGCAGGACGCGGACAGTCTCGGCCAGCAGCTTGGCGTAGTGGAAGCCGCTGTTTGCGGCGGTGATCAGCACCGCGCGGCTGACGAAACCTGCCAGGATATAGCCGACCACCAGAATGATGGAGGCGGAAAAAACACGCGGCATGTAGCCGAAGAAATGCCCCACCACCTGGTCGATCGCCGCGACCTTGAGCGCGCTCAGTCCGACCATCAGTGTCACAATGGCCAGCAGCCAGAACATGATGGCGCCGAGGATGGCAGAAGGTTTGGTCCACACGTCGCCTTTGCGTATCAGGGCGGTGAACCCCATGCGGTCGGACCAGCTGTCGAATTTTACCGCGATCAGGAGCTTCACCAGGATGATCCTGAGTATCTTGGCCAGCAGAATGCCCACCAGCAGGATCACCAGCATGGCCAGCAGGTTGGGTAAAAAAACCTTGAATTTGAGAAACACTTCCTGCAAAGGCTCGAGCATCAGGTTCAGAAATTCTGTCATGATTTATTCTCCTCAGTGTTATTTCCAACGGGTTGCCAGGTAGTCCTTGCTGCTTTCAAATTCCAGGCAGAGCTTTTCGATCTCGGCTTCCGCCTCGACCGCTTCCATATGCTCGGCGGCCAGAATGAAAGAAGCCGTTTTTCCGACATAAAGCGGCGTCAGGGACTTGATCAGGTGCTCTGTTGGCAGCTTCTTCTGGTGAAAGGCGAGGGCGTAATCATAGATGATCCGCGTCCACAGGCTGAGGGGGAAATCAAACTCGGCATCGCTTAACGTGCCCAGCCGCTCCACCTCCCTGAGATCGCCGGCGCCGAGGATGTCGAGCCAGATCTCGCGCAGGTTATTCAGGCTTTCGCGAAACAGCTTCAGCATCCTTGCGGTATTGACGCTGACGTGCTCCAGTCCGACGGTGTATTCGAAACCGAAGGTCGTTACCGGTTCGGAACCGCGGATCGGCACCCAGACATCAGCATAGTTTTCCATCAGGTCGAAGGTGGCGCTGACCACCTGATAAAGCATGTTGCTCAGATCGGCGCCCGGATCCTTGGCGTCATGTATTTTTGCGCCGAGAAAGGATTGGGCAACCTTGAAGCCATTGGCGATTGCCGTCGTGGTCATCCAGATATCGATCCCGAAGCGCGCGACATCCGATTCCCACACATCCTTGGTCAGATAGAACCGCGCCAGCTTGCCGGAGAAACCGAAATCCCCGCCGATCGGCTGCCGCAACCGCTTGCCGTAGAGCGTGCGGGTGAGCGGATAGACGATGCTGTTGGTAATCGTCCCGTCGAACTTGTGCCGGTGGTAAAGCGGGGCAACATAGTCAAAGCCACCGATCAATACCGGTTTCACCAGCAGTTCGATCCACTCGGGCGTGATGCTTCTGAGATCGGAATCGACCACCACGCAGGCCTTCGCCTCCAGTCTTTGCGCGATTTCGAAGATGGACCGGAAGGCGCTGCCCTTGCCGGGAATCCCCGAATAGGAGAAGGCCAGTTTGGAGATGGGCTTGACGCGATGATGCAGCAGAATGGCGTTGAAATCCTCGACGGAAGTTTTGTGCACGACTTCCATGGTGCCGTCGCTGGAGCCGCCGTCGGAATTCACGATCACCGCCTTGTGGTCGGGAAAGTATTTGGCCAGGCCGGCCTGCACCGCGCGCACCACGTGGCCGATGGTGCGCGCGTTGTTGAAGCTCGGGATGCCGACAATGATGTCGGTATTCCCCGCCTTCTCGATCTGGTCGTGTATTTCAGCCCTGAATGTAACGTTACTCATGGTCCGGATTGCCCCTTGACTGCGTTTACCTTATCACGATGGCGGCTGCGCCGCACCCCGCTTTTCCAGCAGCAGCACCTGCATGTCCATGACATTCGTGCCGGTTGGCCCGGTGATGAAGTGGGTTTGCCCCCCCGCCAGGGCGTCGAGTTGCCGGAAGAACGAGTAGGAATCATTGTCATCCAGATATTGGGCCGGAGCGAGCCCGAGGCTGCGTGCCAGTACGGACGTGTTGCCGTCGACGATTGCGCCAGCCGCATCGGTCGGACCGTCGCCGCCATCGGTGCCGGCGGAAAGCAGTGACACGCCTTCCAGCCCTTCGATCTCCAGCGCGAAGGCCAGCGCGAGTTCCTGGTTCCTGCCGCCTTTTCCCGTTCCCCTGACGGTGACGGTGGTCTCACCGCCGCACAGCAGGCAGCGGCGTTCGCCCACCATCATCTCGCCCAACTCACGGCGCGCGGCCTGCGCCAGAAAGTGTGCCGCATTGCGCGCCTCACCCTGCAATTCCGCGCCGATGATCTTCACGGGTAGCCCGAGTTGCCGGGACTTTTCCTGCGCAGCATCCAGCGCCAGGCTGATTGCGCCGACAATCACGTTGCGGATTTTATCGAGGCAGCGGTCGCCGTCTTTCACCGTCTCGGGGACTTGCCCGCCCGCGCCCCTTTCCAGATGCGCCATGACGCGCGTCGGCATTTTCTCCCGCAGCCCGTATTTCGCGATCACCGACAGCGCTTGATCGAAGGTCGAACCGTCCGGCGCAGTCGGCCCGGAAGCGATCACGTCCAGCCGGTCGCCGATGACATCGGAAAGCAGCAGCGTGACGACCTGCGCCGGGTAAGCCGCCTGCGCCAGCCGGCCGCCCTTGACTGCGGAAAGATGCTTGCGCACCGCGTTCAATTCGTCGATGGATGCGCCTGCCTGCAACAGCAAAGCCGTCGCCTGCTGCTTGTCCCGCAGCGTGATGCCCTCGGCCGGCGCAACCAGCAGCGCGGAACCGCCGCCCGACAGCAGACAAACCGCCAGCGTTCGCGCATCGGCCGCCTGCACCATTGCCAGGATGCGTTTCGTGCCCGCTTCGCCCGCTTCGTTCGGCACCGGGTGGGCGGCTTCCACCTGCTCGATGATGGTCAGCGGCAACCTGTGTCCGTCCTTCACGACGATCAGCCCGGCAGAGATGCGTTCGCCAAGCAATGCCTCGGCCGCCTGCGCCATGCGCGCCGTGGCCTTGCCGGCGCCGACCACGATGATGCGCTCGAATGCGGCCAGGTCAAAACCGGCATCGCCTGCGCGCAACCGGCCATTTTCGATTTTCGCGAACTTGAGTACCGCGCGGTACGGATCGACGGCAGCGAGCGCGGCGTTGAAAATTTCGATCAACAGCCCGGTATTGTTTCCGGAGAGCAATTGCAGCACGGCTTCGTTCCAGCCGGCCGGTCCGGCAAGACGCGTCTTCAGCAGATCGGGAACGGCGATGCGCGCGTCATGACTGCCGTCTGCGTGCCGCACCAGCACCGGCTGATCCACCGCCTGCAGCATCTGCAGATCGTTCAGGCTGTCGCCCAGGCCGATGCTCGCGACCGCGCCATATTCATGCTGGTAGAGCGCTTTGAGCAGGTTCACGGCACGCCCCTTGTCGTGGTTGCCCATGATGTGGAAGAACTGCCCCTGGGTCCAGCGCAGGCCGGATTCTTCGATGGCCTGCAGAAAGCGCTCGTCGGGCGCACCATCGAACACGAAGGGCTCGTCGAAGTCGCGCTGCTTCGACAGCCTGGCCTCGTCGCGGCAGAGCCCGGTCAGCGCGGCGACCTCTTCGTCCGTCATGTCCGCGAAACCGCGCACCCTGGCCCCGAACTGTTCGCGAAGCCTGACAAACCGGCCCCTGATCCCGGCATAGGGTGTGCCGAGCTTGATGAGGCTATAGCCGTCAAATGCCTCTGCTTCGAACGACGCCGAAAAATAGCCTCGCGGAATGAATATCCCGCCGCCATTCTCGGTGATGAACGGATGCCGGTTATTCAGGCGCCGGCGATAACCCTCTATCTCCGCCCGCGTTTTACTGGAGCACAGGACAAGCGGAATCCCGCGCGTCCGGATCATCTCGAGGGCGGGCTGCGCCGCCGCAAAGGAATAGCTCGATGAATCGAGCAGTGTTCCGTCCAGATCGCTGACAATGATCGTATTCGGCATGAGTCCTTTTCCGTCATCCGGGTACGCCAAGAGGGCAACTGCTGCCCGGACGGGCTGGTTATCCGGACAGCCGATCGTGGCTGTCGACCGGTAAGCTTCGTAACACGGGCATTACCCGTTGTGCAGCCATGCTTCCGCCTCCTGCAGCGCTTCCGGCAGACCGAGCAGCACCAGCACATCGCCCGCCTGCAGCACCATTTCTCCGCTCGGCTGCGCGCCGTGCACGCCGTGGCGGCGCAGCGCGTTCACTTCGACGTTCAATGCATCCAGGCCAACTTCGTGCAATCTTTTACCCACTGCCGTTGAGTTTTCCTTGAGCAACACGCTTAGAAAGCGTTGTTGCAGGCTTTCTGTCGCCTCTCCCGCCTCGCTTTGCATGGTGCGCAGATAACCGCTGAATACCGCATAACGGCGCGCGCGGCTTTCCTGGACGCGGCGGATCACGCGGTTGAGCGGCACGCCCGCCATCAGCAGCGCTTGCGAAGCGAGCATCACGCTGCCTTCCAGCACTTCGGCGACCACTTCCGCTGCGCCGGCTTCCTTCAACGCTTCCACATGGGTATCGTCATTGGTGCGCACCACCACCGGCAAATCGGGGCGCAGCTCCTTGACATGGCGCAGAATCGCCAGTGCGGAATGCTTGTCCTTGTAGGTGACGACCAGCACCTTGGCGCGCATCAGGCCGGCGGCCATCAATACTTCGCGCTTGGCGGCATCGCCGTACACCACGCTCTTTTTTGCGGCAATCGCCTCATGCACGCGGCGCGAATCCAGGTCCAGCGCGATGAAACTGAGGTTCTCGTCCTCCAGAAAGCTCGCCAGCTTCTGGCCGCTGCGCCCATAGCCGCACAGGATGACGTGCCCGCTGCTGCCCATGCTCTGGACGGCGATCTGGTGCATCTGCATCGCGCGACTGGTCCATTCGGCAGCGGAAAACCGCCGCGCAATGGCCTCGCCGTACTGGATCATGAACGGCGCCGCCAGCATCGATAGCAGCATGGCTGCCAAAATGATTTGCATGGTCGCGCCGTCGAGCAAGTGCGAACCGTCCGCCAGTGTCAGCAGCACGAAGCCGAACTCACCGGCCTGCGCCAGGCCGATCGCACTGCGCAACGCCACGCCCCAATCGCCTTCGAAGGCGCGCGCCAGCAACGCCACGATCAACGCCTTGAACAGGATCAATCCGGTCAGCACCAGCAGCACCCAGCCGAATTCCGCCACCACGCCGCCCAGATTGAGCTTCATGCCGACAGTAACGAAGAACAGGCCGAGCAATACGTCGCGGAACGGCTTGATGTCTTCTTCCACCTGATAACGGTATTCGGTTTCGGAAATCAGCATGCCCGCGACAAACGCGCCCAGCGCCAGCGACAGGCCCGCCAGTTCGGTGAAATAGGCCAGACCCAGCGTGATGAGCAGCACATTGAGCATGAACAGTTCGGAGGATTTCTGCCGCGCCACGACGTGAAACCATGGGCGCATGACACGCTGCCCGAACACCAGCAGCATCAGCAATACCGCCGCTGCCTTGAGCGTGGCGAAAGCGAGTGTGGCAGGCAGGTCTTCCGCGCTGGTCGCCAACGCCGGGATGATGATCAGCAGCGGGACGACCGCGATGTCCTGAAACAGCAGCACGCCCATCATCTGCTGTCCGTAGGGCAGGTTCAGCTCGGCGCGCTCGACCAGCATCTTGCTGACGATCGCGGTGGAAGACATCGCCAGCACACCGCCCAATGCCAGGCCGGTTTGCCAATCCAGGCCGAGCAATGCAGCCACTGCCATAACCAGCAGCAAGGTCATTACTACCTGCGCGCCGCCCAGACCGAACACGGTGCGCTTCATCGCCCTCAGGCGTGCCAGGCTGAATTCCAGGCCGATGCTGAACATCAGGAATACCACGCCAAACTCGGCAAGATGCTGCGTTTCCACCGTATCGGGGATCCACGCCAGCGCGTGCGGCCCGATCAGAATGCCGACGGCAAGATAGCCCAGCATTACCGGCAAATGCAGAATGCGGCACAGCACCACCACGATCACGGCGGTAGCCAGCAGAACAAGAACGAGTGAGAGTGAGCTTTCCATCTGGTTGAGCGTTATTTTTCCGCCCTGATAATGCCGCACTAACGCATGCTTTGCAAAGTCCCCTTTACATCAGGGCAGGGATGGTTCGGGAAACGACCGGGATATGTCGTCGGGCGGCTGTGGTTGGGAGGTGCAAGGGGGCTGATTAGCTACCAAGTTCAGTTGCACATTAGCAAGGGACTGTCATTGCGAGCGAAGCGCGGCAATCCAGCTAATCAAAAGGCCTTTGTGCATAGAATCATCCGGATTGCCACGTCGCTTCGCTCCTCGCAATGACGTACGCTGAGTTTGATGGCTAATCAGGAAGGGGGCACGGCCACCGCTTCGCGGTTTAACTTGCTGCGCAAGTTAGTGGTTCCGACATAACCTGAAGGTTAGTCTTCACCGCAAGACGGCGCTGCGCACCGTCTTGTCTGCGCCTTATCAGTGCTTTGGCTGCGGCACGGGTGCTCGCGCACCCTTCACATCCGCTGCGCGGATATGAGCCTCCGCCCGAATAAAGACATGCACGCCTGCGGCGTGTGGCTTGCAAGCCTTGCTTACAAGCCAGCATCGGCACGTAGTGCCGATGCCTTGTCTGTATTCTCCCAAGTGAAGCCGGGTTCTTCGCGGCCGAAGTGGCCATAGGCGGCGGTCTTTTCATAGATCGGGCGCAGCAGGTCGAGCATTTGCACGATGCCTTTCGGGCGCAGGTCGAAATGTTTCCTGACCAGTTCCGCGATTTTCTCGTCGGAAACCTTGCCGGTGCCGTAAGTAGTGACCCAGATGCTGGTAGGCTGAGCCACGCCGATCGCGTAGGAAAGCTGAATCAGGCATTTGCTGGCCAGCCCGGCGGCAACGATGTTCTTGGCGACATAGCGGCCGGCGTAGGCGGCAGAGCGGTCGACCTTGGACGGATCCTTGCCGGAGAATGCGCCGCCGCCGTGCGGGGCCG
>Ga0209212_1007163_pt1 | contig 12444 bp, 10 predicted proteins | sample RifGroC2_FD_183996 | JGI IMG/M metagenome (GOLD analysis project Ga0209212, IMG submission 183996) | Groundwater microbial communities from Rifle, Colorado, USA - Groundwater C2 (SPAdes) (version 2) | ecosystem: Environmental > Aquatic > Deep subsurface > Groundwater | place: Rifle, Colorado...
CCCCGAAATCCACGGTAATCGGCTTGGCATAAACGCCACCATCTTCAAGTTCTGTGTTATCTTCAACAATTTTTGCACTTATTTGCGGGCTAGTAGAATCCGCCACAAATTCGTAGGGAAACGCATTTTTCCCCTCGTAGTAAGTCTGTCTATATTCCTCTTCAAGCACGCCAGAAACAGACTCCCCATTTAATTCATATTCGGTCGCATGTACAACTTTTATCCAATAGACATTGTTCTCGTCCTTGCGCCGACTAATAAATATTGCGACATGTCCAGAAAAATAAATTATATCCCCTGCAACGGCCGTATCCCATGTCTTTGCCGCACTAAACAACCCCGGAATTTCCGCTGTTGCATAATGCCGTCTCAAGTTGGCGGCATATGAGACCAGTCCAGAACAATCAAATCCTCCCGTCCAAGCACTATTTCCATCCCACACACTAGATCCCCAATAATAATGGTAACGATAAAATCCGTTCTTAAATTGACCTGTGTAATTTAGATTTGGCGGCATCCCACTTTCATAATCTTGCCCAAGATATTGTTGCGCATTAGAGACCAAGCCAGCGCCGGTAGTAGCAGAAAAACCAGAGCTTACCAGCGCCACCACCACAAAATGCGTCAAAATCAGGAAGCGGCGTTTCATTTCTGCGCCTCCCACCTCAAGATTCTTACTCCATCGCTAATGTTTTCTGAATCCCAAATCAATTGATAGATATTCCCGCTTGGACCTATTGCAACAGGATGCTCAGATATATTCTGAACATTGGCTATCCCAACCAAACCATTCAAGGCTTTACTATATTTTATAACAGGACTATTTCCATTCAGAATCCCATCCGCAAGCACCAGAAAATACACATTGTTGCCATTATCGCTCCCTATATATCTAAAATTCTGGACACTAGCTCCAGACGGAAGCCGCCTGATTATCTCACTCAGATCAAGGATCGAAATCTCCTCGGTCCCCTTATTCCTAAATACCAATTTCCTCACCGTGGCTTCGCCTGAAGAAGCTTGACGCTCTATCCCATAGCTACTTTCAATGCTCTCAGCGGGGGCTCCAGCAATGGCAACCGGACTAATTTTGTTATCCGCGAAATCAATCGCCATACTATCCCCGGCAATACCCCGCACATGCCGATTACTATCTAAGTGCAACCTTGAGAGTTTCCCGACATTTTTCGAAAGGACAGTTACTTTAGTTTGCTTCACAATCCTTTTTAAGAATTTTTCAAATTGAGGGGTCTTGGGCGAGAAGTGCTCATGAAGTTCTGCGGTAGGAATATACTGATGCAACAACTCGCCATCCGGCCCGAGTTTCACCACAGCGGAATTGGGGAAAGGGAAGTCAAGAAATTGAGTGCGAATGTAAATATAGCCAGATGAATCAATATAGAGTTCATTGTTCGCTGGATCGAATATTTTGTATTTCCCTAATGAACTAAGCGGAACACTCGTCTTATACTTGCCGTCTTTCGCAAAAACATTAATGCGTCTATTCACCGCATCAAGAATGTAAATGTTTTCATTTTTATCCACCCCAATCGCGTTAGGGCCCATATCAGGATAGAATTTATCTTTTGGCTGCTGAAAATACCCAAATTCACCATTACCATTTCCCCATTTTGCTGAAATAAAAGTATCTTCAACAAACTTCTCAATTTGTGGAGCATTTACCTGTGCCCCAGGCAAAGCAACGTCATTTTTACTTTGGGCAAAACTGACTCCAGAATTTAATCCAAGCGCAAGAGCCATTGGTATTACCATGCCTTCAAACATTTTTTTCATAGCCATTATCCTTTCCAGTGCACATTTATTCACTTAAGTGTGCCAGTTCAATAAGGCACATCCGTTAATTTTATCATCGATTTTCCTCTGCGCGCACAATTCCGCGAGCAAGCATAAAAATCGTAGAAGATACTCGCCACATCTAAGCCACCAAACCGGCACAGGTTTGAGATATCTACTCTCACGTTTCGGAATAGTTTAGTGAACGTCAGGGATATTGTCAAATACGCTAGCGTCACGTTCGCGGCGATTTCCCCAATGAAAATGCGCTGCACATTTTGCAAAAAACTAACGCGTGAAAGGGCGTGGTTGAAACTATTTGGTGGAGGAAGAAGACTTAGCGCGCGGCTGCACGTAGATCCAGCCGAGCCTGCGTTTATTCTTTATGCGCCTGCCTAGTTGCGTACCAAGGCGCTGGCGCAAGCGGTGCAGCAGGGCACGCACAGCCTCGCTTTTAATTTCGGTCTTGCTGTCCATCACATAAGCGGAGATATTCTCTTCGCTTAAGAACTTAGGGCTTCTGTCCACCAGCAGGAACAGCAGATCGAACTGCTCATCGGAAAGCACGGCCACCGGCACCCTGCCCCGAAAAACCTGCAGGGACTCTTGCTCCAAGCGAAGGTCACCTTTTAGGAGTATGCCACGCTCCCAGTTTATGCGACGCAGCATGCACTCCATCATGGCCTGCATTTTGACAAACGGGGTGCCTTTAAGAATAAAACCGTCGGCCTTGTACTCAGTATAGGCTGGCAGTTCCTGCAGCGGGTCGGCGCTGATCATTATGATGGGGGTTCTTTTAAGACTCATATCGGACCGCAGTTTGTCGCAGACGCTCCCTCCGTCTCCGTCGGTCAGGTGGAAGTCAAGCAACAGGCAATCCGGCCGCAGTTCAGCGGCTGATTTTAGGGCGGCGGCGCAACTGGCTGCGGTGCGCACGCTGAAACCTGAAAAAGAAAAATAAGCTGAAATGGCGCGAAGCCAAACAGGATTATCGTCAACGATAAGCAAAGTTGTCGGAAACATACCCAAACCAATGCTGAAATTATACATTATAGGCCGTCATTCGGCAGCTACAAACTTAGGTCTGCAATAAAAAAAGCGGAACAGGGTTCCGCTTTTTTAGTTTGGCCCGGACAGGCTAGTTAACGAAGTAGGAGCGTATTTTTCCCAACAAGGAGGCCAGGAAGCCGTCGTCGCCGGCGGCCTGGCGGGCGGAGCGGAACTTCAGTTCCTTGTTGGCCTTCAGCGCGGCGGCTGTTTCGGCGTCGAGCAGGGCCATGAAGTCAGGGCCCAGGCGCTTGCGGCGCTCGGAGAGGATGCCGGGGTTGATGACGTCCTCGAGGGCGAAATATTCCTGGCCGCAGAAGGCCTGGATGTACGGGTTCTCCATGAACTCCGCTACGGCGTCCTCGTCGGAAAGGTTCTTGAGCTGCTTTACCACCAGCAGGCCGCAGACCAGCCGGGAATCCTTGGCGGGGCGGCCCTGGCCGGCGGCGAAATACTTGCCGTACTCGGCGTCGAGCTTCTCCCAGGGAAGGGCTTCCGCCAGGGCGAGCCACCGGTTGCCGGAGGCCAGCTTGGCGCCGAGGTGGAAAAGTTTGCCGAACAGCGTTGGGTTGAATTTTTCAGAGCGGTACATGATTTTAATTCTCGGGCTGGAAGCACTTGCGGCAGCGGGCTTCGTACTTGTCGCCGGCGCCCACCACGATGCGCTTGCCGGAATCGGTCAGGCGCTGGCTGAAATGCGCGGGGTTGCCGCACACCATGCAGATGGCCAGGTTCTTGGTGACGAACTCGGCCACGGCCATCAGCTTGGCCATATTGTCGAAGGCCTCGCCGCGGTAATCCTGGTCGAGACCGGCCACGATGACCCGGCGGCCGGAATTGGCCAGCTTCTGGGCGACGTCTACGATCTCGGGGCCGAAGAAATGGGCTTCGTCTATGCCGATGACCTGCGTGTCCTTGTCCACTTCCTTGATTATCTCTTTGGCGCTCTTTACCGCCTTGGCGGCCAGCATGGATTTATCGTGCGAGACCAGGTGTTCCTTGGCGTAGCGCACGTCCAGGTGCGAGTTGAAGACCTGCACCTTCTGCTTGGCGATGTTGGCGAGCTTGAGGCGGCGGATGAGCTCCTGCGTTTTGCCGGAGAACATGCTGCCGCAGACCACTTCTATCCAGCCCGAAGAAGCGGAGACGTTGAAGATCATTTCTTCCCCCATTTGGCCGAGAAATAAGCCCAGGTCCGCTCCAGGCCCTCGGGGAACTTCACGAGCGGCTTATAGCCGAGTTCCCGGCGGGCCAGCGTGATGTCGGAATAGGTTTTGCGGATGTCGCCCTTGCGCTTGGGCGAGAAGACCTTGGCGGTCTTCCTGCCGGTTATTTTTTCCAGCTGGCGGGCGATGTCGAGCAGCGAGATGTTGGTGCCGGTGGCCACGTTGATAGTCAGGCCGGAAACGCGGGCCGGCGCGAGCGCGGCGCGGATGTTGCCGTCCACCACGTTGGCCACGTAGGTGAAGTCCCGGGACTGTTTGCCGTCCCAGTGGATCTCCAGCGGATTGCCTTCCACCATGAGCTCCATGAAGCGCGGGATCACGGCGGAGTACATGGATTCCGGGTTCTGCCGGGGGCCGAACACGTTGAAATAGCGCAGCGCCACGGTCTCGAGGCCGTAGGTCTTGGCGTAAACGCGGCAGTAGTTCTCGCCGGCCAGCTTGCTGACGGCGTATGGAGAGACGGGCATGGTGGGCAGGGTCTCTTTCTGCGGGAAGACGTTGCACTCGCCGTAGGCGGAGCTGGTGGCGGCGTAGACGAAGCGATGCACGCCGGCGGCCTTGGCGGCCATCAGGGCGTTAAGGGTGCCGGTGGCGTTATTGTCGTGCGCGGCCAGCGGGTTGTCCACGGACTTGGGCACGGAGCGGAAAGCGGCCTGGTGCAGCACGTAGGTCACGCCCTTCATGGCCCTGGCGCAGTCCTTGGGGTTGCGCAGGTCGCCCTTCACCAGTTCGAATTTGCCTTTGAAAGGCGCCAGGTTCTCGGACTTGCCGGTGGAAAAATTATCGAACACGCGCACGCGCTTGCCGCGCCGCAGCAGTTCCTCTACGATATTGGAGCCGATGAACCCGGCCCCGCCAGTAACCAGCCAAATCGGTTTTTTCATGTTTTTCATCCCTTACCTAAAGTTTATCATTTTCAAAATCCACATATAAACACGCTAATCCCTCACCGCGCCTTCCTGGCGCCAGGGGTGCCAGAACTGGCGGGACTTTTCGTCCAGGCTGTCGTAGCGCACCGGGTCGTTCATCTTCAGGTTCACGAAGAAGAAGAACTCCTTTACGCCGCCGGCGCGCACCCGGTAGTCCCAGCGCGTCCTGAAATCGTGAAAATCCCTGTACAGGGAGACGGCCTTCTCGAAGAACCTAAAAGAGCTGAACTCCAGGAAACCGGCCGGCACCGCGCGGTAGCGCAGCACGCCCTCCAGCCGCCACTTCGAGCCGCGCCACGGCCGGAACCCCATGGTGTTGCTCAGCACCCAGGCCGCGGAATCCGTGCTGTAATTGGCCACCCCGGCGCCGAAATAATGCTCGCCGGCGCCCAGGCTCACCTGCGAGACGAAGCTGCGGTTGCCGTCGGCGAAGCTGTAGGAATCCTCGGCGTAAAGGTCCAGCGAGGGGCGCGGCGCGTAATAGGCCTCCACCGTCAGCGGTTGCAGCCGGCGCGTGAACGACGCGGTGTAGTAATCCCGCATGTCGAAGGACGTGCGCGCGCGGAAATAGGTATTGTGCCGGGGCATTATGAACAGGTCGGCGTACAGGGAGGACAGCTCCTGCCCTTTATCCGAGGAACTGCGGTCCACGGAGAAACTGTTCTCCCGCATGCGGCGGCGCAGGGAATAGCGCAGGTCCAGCGAACCCCACAGCTTGTCGTAGCGCAGGTTCACGGAACCGCCGTAGCGGCCTATCCAGGCGTCGTCCAGGACGGCCGCCGTGGACAGGAACACCGCCTGGTCGTAGAACACCGACGGGGACAGGATGACGTTGCGGCTGAGCGGCACGGTCTTGGACACGGTCCAGGCCCCGCGGCCTTTCTTCTGGTAATACGGGGTGTCTACTTCCTTGGCGCTCTCGAAATAGCCGGAGAAAGAGTTCAGTACCGGGAGCTTGAGGACGCTGAAGGGAACGGTATTGAAATCCAGCCGCGGCGCCGACTCGTAGGCCTTCTTGAACCTTTCCGGGTTCTCTACGGAGCGCTCGTCCCGGCCGTACGCGCTGACGCGGGTGACGGTGTAGTTGGTCTTGCGGGTAAAGGCCACACTGGCCTGCTTGTCCATGCTGATGGCGAAAGGGTTGGTGCGGAAGAAATCGTTATTGAAGGACGGGTCGGAGATCAGCCGGAAGAAGGACTGGCTGTAATACTGCGCCGGGTCGGACTCGTTGAAACGGTTGAAAGAATGCCAGTAGCCGCCGTTCAGGCCCCAGCGGTCCATGCTGGCGCCGTATTCGCGGATGCGGTAGGCCGAAATATTGCTGATGTTCTTCTCGGGGCGGCGGTAATCCAGTTCGCCGCCCATACCCACGCCGCGCCTGGAGAAATAGTCCAGATAGGCTTTAACGCGCGTCTGCGGGCTCACGCGGTAGACGTAGTTGGACTTTATAAAGAAGCCGTTGCGCTCGTCGTAGCCGGGAAAGAAGCTGCTGACGAAAGGCGTGCCGCGGCCGAGCGGCTTATAGATGACCGGGAAGTAGAAGACCGGGATCTTGCCGACGAAAAAGACGGTGTTGTAGGCCAGGAAATAGCGCTCGGGCGCCAGGTAGAGGCGCGAGGCCCGCAGGCGGTAATGCGGCGGTTCCTCGTCGCAGCTGGTCAGGCTGGCCTTCTTGTAGACGTAGCCGTCCTTGTCGAAGGAGACGGACCGGCCCCTGAAGATGAAATTCTTGTGCAGGAAACGGCCGCCGCTGATAGTCCCGGAATTATTGCCGTAATCGAAAAAGGCGCTCTTGCCGTACACGGTGCCGGTGGCGTCGTCCATCACGAAATCAGACGGCGCCACTATGGTGCGGCTGGCCATGTTGACGGTAAGGGTCCTGGCCCGGATCAGTTTTAGCTGTTTGTCGTCCGCCGAAAACTCCTCCAGCCTGACGTTGCCCTCCAGGCCTATCTCGCGGGTGTACTCGTTAAAGCCGGCGGTATCGGCCTGAAAGCTCACCCGGTGGGTACCGGTGGAGGACGGCAGGTCGTAAGCCGGGGCCTGTACGGCCGCGGCCAGCGCCAGCAAAATAGTTAACAGCGTTTTTTTCATTGACCCCGTATAGAACTACTTCAGAGCTCTCTCCAGGCCGAACAGCGCGGCCCCGTGCGACCCCAGGTCGGCGTCGTCGGAGATCTTTATCCTGACCCTTTCGAAAGGGGTGCTTATCTGCTGGTCGCAGAGCACCTTGCGCATGGCCGGCAGGAACCATTTGCGCGCGCGGGACACCCCGCCGGTCAGCACCACGCAGCCCGGGTTGAGCACCAGGATCAGCCCGGCCAGCCCCATGCCCAGGTAATGCCCGGTCTCGGCCCAGACCCGGCGCGCGGCCGCGTTGCCGGCCTCGGCCGCGTTGGTGAGGCAGATGGTATTGAAGCGCTGGCGGTCCTTGTCGGCGAACTTTTTAACAAAAGCCTTCTCTGACTTTATAAGTTCCCGGGCCCTGACCATGATGGCCCGGCTGCCGCAATAGGCCTCCAGGCAGCCTTTGCCGCCGCAGGCGCAGGGGCGGCCGCCCGGTTCTATCTTCACGTGCCCGGCCTCGCCGGCCGTGCCGGTGGCCCCGTGGTAAAGCTTGCCGCCGAGGATCATGCCGGAGCCTATGCCGGTGCCCAGCGTCAGCGCCAGCACATTGTCGTATTTACGCTTCAGTTCTATCTCGTAGGCGCCCCAGGCGGCCATATTGGCGTCGTTCTCCATGGCGCAGGGCAGGCCGGTCATCTTCTCCAGCGGGCCGGTCAGTTTTACGTTGCGCCAGCCCAGGTTGGGGGCGAAACGCAGCACGCCGCTCTCCGGGTCCACGTCGCCTGCGGCGCCTATGCCCACCGACACCAGCTGGCGGCCGTAGTCGGCGCGCAGGCCCTCCACGGCAGCCCCGAGGCGCTTTATGAAGGCCGCCGGACCCTTGGCGGACTCGGTCTTGAACCGCTCGTGGGCCAGCGCCTTGCCAACCCGGTTGACTACCACCAGTTTGGTGTTAGTGCCGCCTATATCTATGCCTATGCCGAGCATATTTTCTCCTGTACGCCTTCCAGTATCTCCAGCGCGGACCCCGCCAGGTAGAACGAGCCCAGCACGGCCGCCGTGCCGGCGCCGGCGGCGCAGCGCAGCGCGGCGCGGATGTCCTCCTGCACCTCGGCCTGGGCGTCAGGCCGTATGGCCGTCAGCTCGTCGGCCATGGCGCACGGGTCGGCCGCCCTCGGGGAGTCGGGCCGGGTAAACACGAACTTGCCGCAAAGCCCGGCCAGGGTCTCCAGCATGGCCCGCCGCTCCTTATCCTGCAGCATGCCTACCACGAAAACAGCGTCGCGCGCGGCGAAAGGCGAGAGCCGCCAGGTCTGGGCGAAAGCGCGCACCGCCTCCTCGTTATGTGCCCCGTCTATGATGAAAACGGCGTTGGCGAACTCTTCCCCCCCGCGCACGGCCTGGAACCTGGCCGGCCAGCGCGCCGCGGCAAAGCCGGCGGCCGCGTGCGTTTTATTGACCGGCCAGCCGAGGCCCTGCAGCAGCGCTATGCCTTCCCAGACCAGCGTGGCGTTGGACACCTGAGGCTCGCCCATGATGCCGAAAGCGAACTCTTCCCCGGACTTGAGGTGGCGCAGGGTCATGGAGTTCTTTTCCCAGTCGCGCGCCTTTATTTCGAAGGCCGGCGCAAAGAACCGGCATTGGGCGCCTTTTGCCGCCGCCTCTTTAGAGATCTCTCCCCTTGCCTCCGGCGGCAGTATGGGGGCCAGCGCGATGCCCCCTTCCTTAATGATGCCCGCCTTCTGCGAGGCTATCTCGGCCAGGGTGTTGCCGAGGTACTTCTTATGGTCGAAATCCACGGAGGTGATTACGCTGAGCTCCGGCCGGGGCAGCACGTTGGTGGTGTCGAACCTGCCGCCTATGCCTACCTCTATCACGGCGATGTCGGTCCCCTCCCGCACGAAGTGGAGGAAAGCCATGCAGGTGAGCAGTTCAAAGAAGCTCAGGTCCGGCCCGGCCGCGAAAACCTCGGTGAACAGCGCGGTAAAAACTTCCCTCTCCATGCACCGGCCGTTCAGCTGGATGCGTTCGGTCATGCTTACCAGGTGCGGCGAAATGAACAGGCCGGTCTTAAGGCCCGCCGAGCGCAGCGCCGCCTCGAACAGCGCGCAGACCGAGCCCTTGCCATTGGTGCCGGTGACATGCACGGTCTTGAGCCGCAGGTGCGGGTTGCCCAGTTTCTCCAGGCAGGCGTAAACCCTGGCCAGGCCGTCCTTCTTTATGAAGTCCTGGCGCGCGATCAGCGTTTTTTCGGCTTCTTCGAAAGTCATCCGTTCCTGTTCAGGCCTTTACCCGCGACGCGTCCACGCCGAGGTCCTTGAGCTTGTGTTCCAGCTTCTCGTAGCCGCGGTCTATGTGGTAGATGCGGCGTATAATGGTTTTGCCCCTGGCCGCGGCGGCCGCCACCACCATGGCCGCGCCGGCGCGGATGTCCGAACACATTACCGGGGCGCCCAGCAGCTGCGGCACGCCGCGCACCACGGCCTTCCTGTCGGAGACCGTGATATCGGCGCCCATGCGCACCAGTTCGGGCGCGTGCATGAAGCGGTTCTCGAAAATATGCTCGTGCACCTCGCTCGTGCCGGCCGCCTTGGCCATGAAGACCATCCAGGGCGCCTGCAGGTCGGTAGGGAAACCGGGGTGCGGCTTGGTGGCCACGCTCACGGGGCGCGGGCGGCCGGGCGGGGCGATCACTTCCATCGAATCCTTGAAGCAGTTTATCTTCACGCCGGCCTTCTGCATGGCCTTGATCAGCGCTGTCAGGGTTTTGGGCGCGGTATTGAGCAGGCGCACGCGCCCGCCGGCGGCGGCGCAGAGCAGCATGAACGTGCCGGTCTCTATGCGGTCGGGCATCACCGTGTGCTTAAGTCCCTTAAGTTTCGCGGCGCCGGTAATTTTAATAACTGCGGAGCCGGCTCCTTCCACCCTGGCGCCCATCTTACCCAGCGCGGCGGCCAGGTCTTCGATCTCGGGCTCGCGGGCGCAGCCCTCCAGAACGGTGGTGCCCTCTATCAGGGCCGCGCACATCATCAGATTCTCGGTGGCGCCCACGCTGGGAAAACGGAACTTGACCTTTCCCGCCTTGAGCTTTTTCGCCGAAAGTATCACGTCGCCCTTCTCGTAGGAGACCGTGGCGCCGAGTTTCTTGAAGCCCTCGAGGTGGATGTCTATGGGCCGCATTCCGATGGAGCAGCCGCCGGGCATGGAGAAGCGGGTCTTTTTGAAGCGGGCCAGCAGCGGCCCCGCTACCAGTACCGAGGCGCGCATCTTGCGCACCAGGTCGTAGGGAGCGTGGTGCTTGAGCGGCGCGTGCTCCTCCGCCACAAAATTGCCGTAGCCGTAGAAGCAGTTCTTCCCCAGGTAGTTGAGCAGTTCGAAAGTGGATTTTATATCCATCAGCTCGGGCACGTTCTTGATCTCGCATTTCTCGCGGGTCAGCAGCGTGGCGGCCAGGATAGGCAGCGCCGCGTTCTTGGAGCCGCTGATGGTAGCCTGCCCGGCAAGGGGCCTGCCGCCGCGTATTATTAAATTATCCATTTATTCTCCCGTAGACGAAACGTTCTATGCCGCTGAGGTCTTTAAAAGTTTTTCTTTCCTTCCACACGGCGGCGGGCAGCAGCCCGGCAAGCTTCTTTGCCTGGGCCTCGCCCAGCTCCAGGATCAGCGCGCCGCCGGGTTTAAGCCGGCGCGGCGCCAGCCTGACCAGCATGCCGGCAACGTCCAGTCCGTCGTAGCCGCCATCCAGGGCCATCTTGGGCTCGCTGAGCACTTCCGGGGCCAGGCCCGGGATCACGCCGGTGGGGATATACGGCGGGTTGGAGACGATAAGGTCGAAAGGCCCCTTCAGCGGGGCCAGCGTGGCCGTGCGGACGAATTTTACCCGGTCCGCCAGGCCGAGGGCCGCGGCGTTGGCGGCGGCGCAGTTTATGGCGCGGACGGATTTTTCCGCGCAGGTCACCCGCAGGGCGGGAAATTCCTTGGCCAGCCACAACCCTATGGCGCCGGAACCCGCGCCGTAGTCCAGCGCGGAGAGTTCCCCCTTCCTGGTCTTGAGGAACTCCGCGCCGAGGCCGGCCAGCTCCTCGGTCTCGGGGCGCGGCACCAGCACCCTTTTGTCCACCTTCAGCCGCAGGTCCCTGAAATCCTGCCAGCCGAGGATGTAGGCCAGCGGCAGCCCCTGCTCTTTAAGGATCAGGTGTTTCTTGAAAGTCTTCAGCGCGGCGGGAGTCACCGGCAGGTCCGGTTCGGCCAGCAGGCGCAGGCGCTCCACGCCCATGGCGCAAGCCAGCAGCCACTGGGCGTTGGGCCCGGGCTCTTCCACCCCGCGCGCCGCGAGGCGCTTTACTGCCTCAGTCAGTATCAGTCCCGCCGTCATTTTCACCTTTTTTGCCGATATTAAGTCTTACTTCTTCCAGTATGTTCCGGATGTTGCCTTCCATGATCTCGGGCATGTTGTGCCAGGAAACCTGTATGCGGTGGTCGGTCACGCGGTTCTGGGGAAAATTGTAGGTGCGGATCTTCTCGGAGCGGTCGCCGGTTCCCACCTGGCTCTTGCGCGCGCCGGCGTTCTCCCTGGCCTGCGTCTCCTCGCTGATCTGGGCCAGCTTGGCCGCCAGCATAGCCATGGCCTTGGCGCGGTTCTTGCCCTGGGAGCGCTCTTCCTGGCAGGCCGTAATGATGCCGGTGGGCAGGTGCGTGATGCGCACGGCGGTCTCCACCTTGTTTACGTTCTGGCCGCCCGCGCCGCTGGAGCGGTAGGTGTCCATCTTCAGGTCTTTGGCTTCTATCTTTATCTCCACCTCGTCCACTTCGTGCATGACGGCCACGGTGACGGTGGAGGTGTGCACGCGGCCCGAGGCCTCGGTCTGCGGCACCCGCTGCACGCGGTGCACGCCGCCCTCGTACTTCATCCAGGCGAAGACGTCCGTCCCGGAGATGAAGAGCGCGGCGTATTTTATGCCTTTGAGGCCGGTGGTAGCCAGGTCGCGCAGTTCCGCCTTCCAGCCCATGACCTGCGCGAAGCGCGTGTACATGCGCAGCAGGTCGCCGGCGAACAGGGCGCTTTCGTCCCCGCCTACTCCGGCGCGGATCTCGAGGAAGATATTTTTGGAATCCGCCGGATCCGGCGGGATGATGAGGAGCTGCAGTTTCTTGGCCAGCGCCTTCGCCTGCTCTTCAAGCCCCGGCAGCTCGGCCGCGGCCAGCTCGGCCAGCCCGGGGTCGGTGCTGGAGCACATCTGGCGCGTGTCTTCGGCCTCTTTCAGGGCGCGTTCCAGGGCGGCGGAGGTTTCCAGCACCTGCCGGCACGCGGAGTGGCGCCTGGAAAGTTTTTCTATCTCTTCAGGCTTAAGGCCGCCAGAGGCGAGGCGCGCCTCGGTCTC
>Ga0209212_1007164_pt1 | contig 12443 bp, 7 predicted proteins | sample RifGroC2_FD_183996 | JGI IMG/M metagenome (GOLD analysis project Ga0209212, IMG submission 183996) | Groundwater microbial communities from Rifle, Colorado, USA - Groundwater C2 (SPAdes) (version 2) | ecosystem: Environmental > Aquatic > Deep subsurface > Groundwater | place: Rifle, Colorado...
CTTGAACGGTTTCAGGATGTAATCGAAGGCGCCGGTCTTCATCGCCTCCACGGCGGTCTGCACCGTGCCGTGTCCCGTCATGATGATGCCGATGAGATTGGGGTCGATCTCGAGACCGGCCCGGATGAGCTCAATCCCGTCCATCCCGGGCATCATCAGATCGGTCAGCAGCAGATCGAATTCCCGCTCCTTGAGAACAGTCAAGGCTTCGGCGCCCGTCAGGAATCCCGCCGTTTCATATCCCTGGCCGGACAGCATCTCGCAAAGGGCGCTCATCAGCTCGGCTTCATCGTCAACGACGATGACGTGGCCTATTTTGTAATTGGGGTCTTTTTGCGCCATATTTTTCATGATCTGCCTTTCCCGTTCATGGATCCGTTAAACGGATTGAGTTACCCGGATCTATTGATGACAGGGTAATCCGGACTTTTGTTCCCTTTCCAGGAATCCCCTCGCTTGTTATATCGAGCGTTCCCCGGTGTTCCTGCGCGATGCGCCGGCAAATGGCCAGCCCCAGCCCGGTGCCCTTTCCCTCCGGTTTCGTAGTATAGAAAGGGTCCATGACTTTGGGCAGGATCTCAGGCAGGATTCCAATCCCCATGTCGGCAATCTCGATAAAAATCTTTTTTTCTTCAGTTTGCGACGCGACGCGGATCGTCAGCGTTCCGCCCTTCGGCATGGCGTCGCTCGCATTCGTAAACAGGTTCAGAAACAACTGCCTTAATTGCTGGCGGTCTGCGAGGATCCCCGGAACATCGGGTGCAAACTCCCTGATGACCTGGATATTGTTCTTGCGTAGGTGGTAGTAAATAAGTTCGAGGGTCTTTTCAATTTCCTCGCGTATATCCACCGTAGAGATCTGCTTCTGGTTCCGGCGGCTGAACTGCAGGAGGTTGGTTACCAGGGTTCCCATCCGTTCGACTTCCTGCCCGATGATTTCCAACTCCCGCCGACGCGGATCGTCTTGGGATGTCTGCGCCGTCAGGGATTCGATCCGGAGACTGACGGTAGCCAGGGGATTGTTCAGTTCGTGGGCAATGCTGGAGGCCAGTTCTCCCATTGTTGCCAGCTTCGCTGCCTGCCAGAGTTGCTGTGTGACCGCATTCAGCTCTTCATTTTTCGCCTGTAGGTCCGCTGTTCGCTTGCGGACCTGCTGTTCCAGGTTGACGTTCAGATTCTGGAGGCGCTCATTGGCCTCCTGAAGCCTCAATTGCACGGCAGCCAGTTCCCGGTTCGCCTTCTGAAGCTGCTGATCCTTCCGGTAAAGCTGGACGAAAAAAGCCACCTTGGCTTTCAGGATGAGAGGTTCGAAGGGTTTAGCCAGGTAGTCCACGGCGCCGGCGGCGTAGCCCTCGAATATGTATGATTCATCCTTGCTGACCGCAGTCATGAAGATGATGGGGACGGCGCGGGATGATTTCCGTTTCTTAATCAATCGGGCGGTCTCGAATCCGTCCATTTTCGGCATCTGGACGTCGAGGATGATGACGGCAAAGTCCCGGAATTCAAGGATACGCTTCAACGCTTCCCGGCCCGAGGTCGCCCGGACGAGATGATAATCGGGATCGTCCAGGACCGCCTTTAACGTATCAAGATTGCTATCGTTATCATCCACCAGCAGGATGTTGACCTTTTCTTCCATAACACTCATACCTTATCTCGGCAATGTCTTCACACTGGAACTCGCCGACAGACCGGCGATAAATTCCCCGATGCCCTGCAGGGACATCACCTTGTCCACCGCCCCGGCGGTGATGACGGCCCGGGGCATCTCCGGTGCTTCGGCAGTTTCCGGATCCTGGGCAATGGTCACGCCGCCGGTTTTTTTGATGGCCGTCATTCCCCGTGCCCCATCGTCATTGGCTCCGGTCAGAAGTACCGCCGTCACGCCTTCCCCATAGGCATCCGCGGCGGACTCGAAAAGGACGTCGATAGACGGACGACTGTATTGGACCGGTTCGTCAATGGAAAGGACGAAGGCGCCGTTCTCCACAAGCAGGTGGTAATCGGCCGGGGCAATAGTGACTTTTCCCGCCTCAATCTCTGTCTTGTCCTCCGCTTCGACGACGGGCAGCAGGCAGATACTCTGGAGAAGCGGAACCAGCCGGTCTTCTTCCAACGGCATCCGATGGAGGACGGCAACAACGGGCAGGGGGAAAGCTGCCGGCAAAACGGTAAGGATCGCCTCCAGGGCCTTCAAGCCCCCCTGGGAACCGCCGACGACGATGATGATATTTCCTTTCATCAGCGCACCTTCCGGAAGAGGCGTTCCTTGTCGTCAACAGAGCCATAAGCGGACTCATGGGGGCTGAAAAGGAGGTTTTCCTTTTCACCCAGCCCCAGGAAACCAAGGTGCATCAGGCTCTCATAGAGGAGGCCATGAACCCGGTTCTGGAGCTCCCGGTTGAAATAGATCATGACGTTACGGCACAGGATCACATTGAACTCATTAAATGATCCGTCGGTGACCAGATTGTGCTGGGCAAAGACGATATTCTTTGCGAGACCGGGCTGGAAGCGTACGCCGTCGTACTTGGTGTTGTAGTAATCGGAAAAATTGCCCTTGCCGCCGGCGCCGATGTAATTCTGGGTGTAGGTCTTCATCTTGCCGAGAGGGAAGATGCCTTTTTTGGCCTTTTCCAGGAGGGCTTCATTGAAATCGGTGGCATAGATGCGCGACCGCTCATAGAGATTCTCTTCTTTCAGGAGAATGGCCAGGGAGTAGACCTCCTCCCCGCAGGAGCAGCCAGCGTGCCAGATGCGCAGAAACGGATAGGTGCGCATCGCCGGGACGACCTTCTGCCTGAAGACGCGGAAGAAACCGGGGTCACGGAACATGGCGGAAGTGGTGATGGAAAAGTCCATCAGCAGGCGCTCCATGACTTGCGGGTCGCGGAGGACCCGCTCAAGCAGGGATGTGATTGTGGGGAGATCCTCTCCTTCCATGCGCTTCACGATGCGGCGTTTCATGGTGGAAAAGGCATAGTCCCGGAAATCGTACCCGTATTGCTCATGGATGGCCTCTAAAAGCAGCCGGACTTCCAGCTTTTCCACATCGTTGGCTTTCATTATATCCCCACTCCTCAATGTTTATACAGCCACACGCGCATCAGCGACAGGAGCTGGTCGGTGTTCACCGGCTTGCTGATGTAGTCCGACGCCCCGGCTTCGATGCACTTCTCCCGATCCCCCTTCATGGCCTTGGCCGTCAGCGCAACGATGGGCAGCGCCTTGAAACAGTCATCCCGGCGGATGCCCCGCGTCGTCTCGTAGCCATCCATCTCGGGCATCATGATGTCCATGAGGACAAGGTCAATGTCGGGGTTCCCCTTCAGAACCGCGATGGCGTCCCGGCCGTTTTCCGCGTAGAGGATCTTCATCTTGTGGGGCTCCAGCACGCTCGTAAGGGCGAAGATATTGCGCATGTCGTCGTCAACAATGAGGATCTTCTTATCCTGGAAGACCTCCTCCGGTTCATGGAGCTGGCGTATGAGCTTCTGCTTCTCCTTGGGAAGCCTGGCCTCGACCCGGTGAAGGAAGAGGGCCGTCTCGTCCAGGAGCCGGGCCTGGGACTGCTCTCCCTTGAGGATGACGGTAGCGGCTTGGCGCTGGAGGTTCTGCGCCTCATCAGGGGAGAGTTCCAGCGCCGTATACACAACAACGGGCAGGTCCCGGATGCCCAGCTCCTCCGCCATCCGGTGGAGGACGACAAAGCCGCTGATATCCGGGAGTTTGAGATCCAGAATCATGCAGTCAAAATGCTGTTTCTGCAGGAATTCGAGGGCCTCATTGCCGCTGCCGACGGCGGTGATGACCACGTCGCCGTTGCCGATGAGCTTGACGATCCCCTCCCGTTCCTCCTCGTTGTCCTCGACGACGAGGAGGGATTTCAGCTCCTTGCTGATGAAGCCCTCCAACTGGGTAAAGGCCCCTTCCAGGGCTTCCGCAGAGACGGGTTTCGTGAGATAGGCCATAGCCCCCAACTGGAGCCCCCTCTGCTGTTCATCCACCACCGAGATGACGTGGACAGGGATGTGGCGGAGTTCCGGGAGGGACTTGAGGCGCTCCAGGATCGTCCAGCCGTCCATGACGGGGAGCATGATGTCGAGAAGAATCCCGTCGGGCTTGAACTCATGCGCCAGGGCCAGCCCCGTGTCCCCCTTGTCGGCCCAGAGGACCTTGAACCCGTGGTCATGGGCCATATCGGTCAGGATGAGGGCGAACTTCGCGTCATCCTCCACAATGAGGAGGGTCCGGTCGCCGGGCTGGATGGCGTAGCGGTCATCCTGGACCACAGGAGGCAGGGCGATCTCGATGAATGATTCCCTGTCCGTCGTTTCCGCCTGCGGCGCCGGTTCCTTCTTCTTAGCCTTGAGGCGCGGGGGTTCGAGAACGGGTTCGCACGGCGGTTCCGGGCCTTTCTCTCCCCCTTCCGGTCCTTTTGAAGTGTCAAAGGATTGGGGCAAATAGAGGGTGAAGATGCTGCCGCGACCTTCTTCGCTTTCCAGGTGGATCTCGCCGCCCAGGATCCGGGCGATCTCCCGGCTGATCGTGAGGCCGAGACCCGTGCCGCCGTACTTGCGGCTCGTCGTGCCGTCGGCCTGCTGGAAGGCCTCCCAGATGACCTTTTGCTTATCCGTGGGAATGCCGATGCCCGTATCGGATACGGCAAAGGCGATCACCTTACTGACCTTCCGGAGCGCCTCGTTCTCGAAACGCCGGTCGGTCCTTGCCGGTTCCACGGTCAATTTGACGCTGCCCTGGTTCGTGAACTTGAAGGAGTTGGACAGGAGATTCCGGAGGATCTGTTCCAGGCGCTGGCGGTCCGTGCGGATCGTCGCCGGCACGCCTTCCCGGATATCCACCCCGAAGTTCAGCCCCTTCTGTTCCGCCATCTGCCCGAAACTTCTGTCCATGACGGCCTTGACGTCCGCAAGGGGAACGTCGCCGATGCCGATCTCCATCTTCCCCGCCTCGATCTTGGAGAGATCCAGGATCTCGTTGATGAGGTTGAGGAGATCATCGCCGCTCGCGTGGACGGTTCGGATATACTCGATCTGCTTGTCCGTCAGGTTGCCCTCCTTGTTCTCCGAGACGAGCTTGGAAAGCAACAGCATGCTGTTGAGCGGCGTGCGCAGTTCATGGGACATGTTGGCCAGAAATTCCGACTTGTACTTGGAGGTGATCGCAAGCTGCTCCGCCCGTTCGGCCAGGGTTGCCTGAGTCAACTCCAGTTCGTTGTTTTTAAATTCCACGTCCTTGCGCTGGTCGTTGAGCTGGACGGCCTTTTCTTCCAACTCCTCGTTAGCCGCCTGGAGATCCTTCTGCTGCTGCTGGAGAAGCTCCTGGGACTTCTTCAGGGCGCCCGTCTGCTCTTCCAATTCCTCATTGGAGCGCTTCAGCTCCTCCTGCTGGCTCGTAAGTTCTTCGGCCAGGGACTGAGACTGCTTGAGGAGTTCTTCAGTTCTCATGCTCCCCATGATCATGTTGATGACGACGCCCATGCTCTCCATGAGCTGTTCCAGGAAGGTGACATAGGTCTCGCTGAAGCGGTTGAAGGAGGCGAGCTCCACCACTGCCATGACCTGTCCTTCGAAGAGGACGGGCAGGACGGCGATGTTGAGGGGCGTCCCCTCGCCGAGGCCGGAGGTGACCTTGACGTAATCATCGGGCACATTGGCAACGACGATCGGCTTCTTCTCGAAGGCCGCCTGACCCACAAGACCCTCGCCTATCTGCCAGCGGTTGGCGACGTTCTTCCGCTGAACATAGGCGTAGGAGGAGGTAAGTTTCAGGATCGTCTCGTTGGCCGCCTGTTCGGTCAGATAGAAGACGCCGTGCTGGGCGTTTACGAGCGGCGTCAGCTCCGACATGATCATCTGAGCCACCGTTTCGACGTCCCGCTGGCCCTGGAGCATCCGCGTGAAGCGGGCCAGGTTCGTCTTCAGCCAGTCCTGCTCCTCGTTGCGCTGGGTTGTATCCTTCAGGGTGCTGATCATCTGGTTGACATTGTCCTTCAGTTCCGCCACCTCACCCTTTGCCTCGACGTCGATGCTGCGGGAGAGATCGCCCTTCGTCACCGCCGTGGCGACCTCGGCGATGGCCCGCACTTGGGTGGTGAGGTTGGACGCCATACCGTTCACATTGTCAGTCAGGTCCTTCCAGACGCCCGAGACGCCTTTCACCGCCGCCTGGCCGCCCAGTTTTCCTTCCGCGCCGACCTCCTTGGCCACACGGGTCACCTCGCTGGCGAAGCCGTTCAACTGATCCACCATCTGGTTGATCGTCTCCTTGAGTTCGAGGATCTCCCCTCGCGCCTCGACGGTGATCTTCCGGGACAGGTCGCCGTTGGCCACCGCCGTGGTCACCACGGCAATATTCCGCACCTGATCCGTGAGGTTTGTCGCCATACGGTTGACGTTGTCCGTCAGGTCCTTCCAGACGCCGAGGGCGCCCAGGATATAGGCCTGGCCGCCTAACTTTCCTTCCGTCCCGACCTCCCGCGAGACGCGGGTCACTTCCGAGGCAAAGGAGTTCAATTGATCCACCATCTTGTTGATCGTGCTCTTGAGCTGGAGGATCTCCCCCTGGGCCTCGACAGTGATCTTCTGTGAGAGGTCGCCCGTGGCCACCGCCGTGGTCACCAGGGCGATGTTCCGCACCTGGTCCGTCAGGTTCGACGCCATGCGGTTGACATTGTCCGTCAGGTCTTTCCAGACGCCCGAGACGCCCCGGACATAGGCCTGGCCGCCTAACTTCCCTTCCGTTCCGACCTCCCGGGCGACCCTCGTCACCTCGGTGGCGAAGGCATTGAGCTGATCGGCCATCCGGTTGATCGTATCCTTCAGATCGAGGATTTCCCCGCGGGCCTCGACGGTGATCTTCTGGGAGAGGTCGCCGTTGGCGACCGCCGTCGTCACCTTTGTGATGTCCCGCACCTGGGAGGTAAGGCTGCCGGCCATGCCATTGACGCTGTCTGTAAGGTTTTTCCAGACCCCCGAAACCCCCATCACCTCCGCCTGGCCGCCTAACTTGCCTTCCATCCCGACCTCCTTGGCGACCCGCGTCACCTCGGCGGCGAAGGCGTTTAATTGATCCACCATCTGGTTGATCGTATCCTTGAGCTGGAAGATTTCTCCCTTCGCCTCGACGGTGATCTTCCGGGAAAGGTCGCCCGCGGCGACCGCCGTCGTCACCTCGGCGATATTTCTCACCTGGGACGTCAAACTTCCCGCCATGCCGTTCACATTGTCCGTCAGGTCTTTCCAGACGCCGGAGACGCCCTTCACCTCGGCCTGGCCGCCTAACTTTCCGTCCGTCCCGACCTCGCGCGCCACTCTCGTGACCTCCGCGGAGAAAGCGTTCAACTGATCCACCATCTGGTTGATCGTGTCCTTGAGCTGCTGGATCTCTCCCCGCGCCTCGACGGTGATCGTCCGAGAGAGATCGCCGTTCGCCACCGCCGTCGTCACGAGGGCAATATTCCGCACCTGGTCTGTGAGGTTGGCAGCCATGCGATTGACGTTTTCCGTCAGGTCCTTCCATACCCCGGAGACGTCCTTCACATCGGCCTGGCCGCCCAATTTTCCATCCGTCCCGACCTCCCGCGACACCCTCGTCACCTCCGCCGAGAAGGCGTTCAGGCGATCCACCATCTGGTTGATCGTGTCCTTGAGCTGCTGGATCTCTCCCCGCGCCTCGACGGTGATCTTCCGGGAGAGGTCGCCCTCGGCCACCGCCGTGGCGACATCGGCGATGGCCCGCACCTGGGTGGTGAGGTTGGACGCCATGCCGTTGACGTTGTCCGTCAGGTCCTTCCAGACGCCCGAGACATCAGCCACCTCCGCCTGGCCGCCGAGGATGCCTTCCGTCCCGACCTCACGGGCCACCCTCGTCACCTCCGCGCCGAAGGCGTTCAACTGATCCACCATCTGGTTGATTGTCTCCTTGAGCTGGAGGATTTCCCCCTGCGCCTCGACGGTGATTTTCCGAGAGAGATCGCCGTTGGCCACCGCCGTCGTTACCTCGGCGATGTTCCGCACCTGGGAGGTAAGGTTCGCGGCCATGCGGTTGACGTTCTCCGTCAGATCCTTCCAGACGCCCGAGACCCCCTTCACCTCTGCCTGGCCGCCCAGCATGCCCTCCGTCCCGACCTCGCGGGCCACCCTCGTGACTTCCGCGCCGAAGGCGTTCAGGCGATCCACCATCTGGTTCATGGTATCCTTGAGTTGCAGGATTTCTCCCCGCGCCTCGACGGTGATCTTCTTCGAGAGGTCGCCTTCCGCCACTGCCGTCGTCACCTCGGCGATGTTCCGCACCTGGGAGGTAAGGCTACCCGCCATGGCGTTGACGTTGTCCGTCAGGTCCTTCCAGACGCCGGAGACATCGGCCACTTCAGCCTGGCCGCCCAGCACGCCTTCCGTCCCGACCTCGCGGGCCACCCTCGTAACCTCAGCCGAGAAGGCGTTCAACTGATCCACCATCTGGTTGATCGTTTCCTTGAGTTGCAGGATTTCTCCCTGCGCTTCGACGGTGATCTTCCGGGACAGATCGCCGTTGGCCACCGCCGTCGTCACCTCGGCGATGTTCCGCACCTGGGTGGTCAGGTTGTTGGCCATGCCGTTGACATTTTCCGTCAGGTCTTTCCAGACCCCCGATACGCCCTCCACTGCCGCCTGGCCGCCCAGGATGCCTTCCGTTCCGACCTCACGGGCCACCCTCGTCACTTCCGAAGAGAAGGCGTTTAAGCGATCCACCATCTGGTTGATCGTGTTCTTCATTTCCAGCATCTCGCCCTTGGCCTCGGCGGTAATCTTCTGGGAAAGATCGCCGCTGGCCACCGCCGTCGTCACCTGGGCGATGTTCCGCACCTGGGTGGTCAGGTTGTTGGCCATGCCGTTGACGCTTTCCGTCAGGTCTTTCCATGTGCCCGAGACATCGGCCACCTCCGCCTGGCCGCCCAGGATGCCTTCCGTCCCCACCTCGCGGGAAACCCTCGTCACTTCCGAAGAGAAGGCATTAAGGCGATCCACCATGCGGTTGATCGTGTTCTTCATTTCCAGCATTTCGCCCTTGGCCTCGGCGGTGATCTTCTGGGAGAGATCGCCGCTGGCCACCGCCGTCGTCACCTGGGCGATGTTCCGCACCTGGGTGGTCAGGTTGTTGGCCATGCCGTTGACGTTTTCCGTCAAATCCTTCCAGACGCCGGAGACGCCCTTCACCTCTGCCTGACCGCCCAGGATGCCTTCCGTACCCACTTCGCGGGCCACCCTCGTCACTTCCGAAGAGAAGGCGTTTAAACGATCGACCATCTGGTTGATCGTGTTCATGAGCTGGAGAAGCTCCCCTCTGGCCTCGACAGTAACCTTCCGGGAGAGATCCCCCTCGGCTACCGCCGTGGTCACCTGGGCGATGTCGCGCACCTGGGAGGTGAGGCTGCCGGCCATGGCGTTGACGCTGTCCGTCAGGTCCTTCCAGACCCCCGATACTCCCTCCACTGCCGCCTGACCGCCAAGAATGCCTTCCGTCCCCACCTCGCGGGCTACCCTCGTCACTTCCGAGGCGAAGCCGTTCAACTGATCCACCATGGCGTTGACGATGCTGCCGATGCGGAGGAACTCGCCCTTCACGGGCACCCCTTCGATCTCAAGGGCCATCTGCCGGGAGAGGTCGCCCTTGGCCACGGCAGTGATGACCCGGCCTGCCTCCATCGTCGGTTGGGCCAGATTGACGATCAGCGAGTTGAGGGACTCAATTTTCGCCTGCCAACCGCCCTTCAGGCCGGTCACGCTGGCCCGTTCCGCCATGTTGCCTTCCCGGCCGACAACGTTGCTGATGCGGATGAACTCGTCTGTTACCCGGCCGTTCATATCGGCTAATTCGTTGTAAAGCCCGGCGATCTCCCCCATGACGTCATCCCTGCCTAATTCCAGACGGAGGGAAAAATCCCCCTCCAGGATGGCCTGGAGGGCTTTCAGCATAATCTGCTGCCGCGCCCCTTCATCGCCTTTCTCTTCCCTCAAGATCATAATGTTAGGTACCGTGGGTTGTTCCCCGGGTGATTCCTTGAGCGGCATTCTGGGCGACGCCCCCCCCTTCTTTCCTCCTCTTGCCTTCGTAGCCATGTTTCCCCTCCTGTTTCAATGAATAATGTATGTCCTCATAAATATTCAATAGCTGGATAACCTTATTAATTTTATGAAACTTCGCCGGTGAATAACTTTCAAGGTAAAGTCTTGTTTACCGAGAATCGGGGCTCCAGAATTAGCGACATTATCCTCCCTTGTCCGGGATTCTTTATGCATTGCCGCTGCTCATTCCGGAAGCCAGGGAGGTTTCGATCCGGGCGAGGCGTTCTTCGAGCCTGTCCATCGCCTCCGGCAGGGCCTGCTGGTTCTTGGCCCGGGAACAGAAGGCGGGATTGTTCACCCACCAATCCATGCCCATCTCCTTGGCCTTGTCGACGGAGCAGATGACGAGACGGATCTGGATCGTCAGCAACTCGACGTCGACCAGGTTGATCCGGATATCGCCGGCGATCACAATCCCCTTGTCCAGGACCCTTTCGAGAAGATCCGCCAGATTCGTACTTTCCAGAGAATGTCGAGCGCTGCGTTGGATTGCCATTTTCCCGCCTCCTGCTATAACAATTTTCCCAAAGGTCCCAAATCCAGATTCAAATCATCGCTTTCGAGACCGAATTCGCGGGCGATTCTCGCGATCTCCTCGGACTGACGCATCAACGTAAAACCGAGACGCTCAATCTCTTCATCCGTAAGGCCTCCCGCATCAATCCTGCGGATCGCCTGTTTCTCCAGGAGTTCATGGAGGAGTTTGACCACGGTCAACACAAGTTGGGCCAGACCGTTTTTTTTCTTATCCGGATCGAGGTTCATGCGCCGGGACGAGGCCCGATTGCCCCGCGGCGCCATGGTTTTTACAAAATCGCCCATGGCCGGCGACTCCACCCGTTGGGGGAGGGGGCTGATTTCAAATCTGTCCCCATCAGAAACCGCGGAACCCGTGTTCATGTTCATAGCGCCAGACCCTCCTCGCGCCGGGCCGTTTCCACCGAAGTCAGGATGACCTGCAGGCCCAGATAAATAAGATCGATGTCGGCGACGGAGATCATGACGTCGCCGACAATCACGGCGCCTTTGTTGAGCACACGGTCGAGGGTTTCGCAAAGGCTGATATGTTCTTTTTCATCCAGGTCATCAAAAGCCATTTTGCATCTTACTTTCTGTCATTCCGGGCTTGACCCGGAATCCAGGTTTATGGGGACAGATTTGAAATCTGTCCCCATAAACCCGCCTCCGCGGGAGTGACGACGGAGCGTACGGGAATGACGATTTTTCGTGGTCTCATCATGCATGGGTCGGTACAGAAGCGCTCCCAGGGCGTCGAGATTTTCGATTCCTCGGGGATCGCTCTGCAAATACACCACCGGCCGCCTGATGCCGGGGAAAGTCAGCGCAAATTTTTCCCGGACAGCGGATTCCCTTTGGAACAGGGAACGGCAGAGGGGATCAGGGACGTCCGGCGTCGCCATGTTTAAAAACAGGCAGGGAACCGGAATTTCCAGACGCCCGCAGGCGGCGACAAGATCCGTCGTTTCCGCAAAGGACATCTCCGTGAGGATGCTGGCCGCGTAGAGGACCGCCTGGGACGGGTCCCGCAGAATCGCCTGCAGATGCTTCAGATCCTTGGATAGTCGGACCAGGCGCTGAGAGATCCCCGGCAACCGGAAAATTTTTCGGTACTTCAGGAAGACACTGAAGAACGCCTTCAACCATTCCTCGATGATCTCCGGCAATTCCAACAGCCTGATCAGGTGACCCGTCGGCGCCGCGTCAAGGACCAGTAGGTCGTAACCCTCCGGGGTCAGGAAATCCATCACCGCCGCCAAGGCCATCAGCTCATCGATCCCCGGGGGCGACAGGTCCATGACCCGTTCCATGACTTCACGATCAAACGTTAGATCGAGGTTCGGCATCAACTGGGAGAGGAATTGCGCAAGCTCCTTCCGGTACTGATTTTTCAGGGCGACAAAATCGGCGGTGACGTCCATTTCCATGGCCCATAGCCCCGGCGCCGCCTGCACCGGCTCGGGACCGAGGGGCATGTTCAGACAATCGGCAAGAGAGTGGGCGGGGTCGGCTGAAAAGAGCAGAATCCGTTTCCCTGTATAGGCACGGGCCAGACGCAGGGCCGTGGCGCAGGCCAGGGTGGTCTTGCCGACCCCGCCTTTTCCTGCAAATACGAGCATTGCTGTTTCCGGCGAGGGCAGGGGGATGGGGCTGTCGACGCGGGATAAGATGGGGACAGATTTCAAATCTGTCCCCAGGCCTTTCAAATCTGTCCCCAGACCTTCCCAGAAGGACCGGAGCGATTCCATACCGCGTATTTCCTCGGGATACATGGGAACCCCCCAGAGCCGGAGA
>Ga0209212_1007166_pt1 | contig 12438 bp, 13 predicted proteins | sample RifGroC2_FD_183996 | JGI IMG/M metagenome (GOLD analysis project Ga0209212, IMG submission 183996) | Groundwater microbial communities from Rifle, Colorado, USA - Groundwater C2 (SPAdes) (version 2) | ecosystem: Environmental > Aquatic > Deep subsurface > Groundwater | place: Rifle, Colorado...
GCAAGCAAACATTGGAGAAAATTCAGCCAGGCTGCACACTACCTCGCTCCCGCAAGAAAAAGGCTGATAACACCAGTCGTTTGTGAGACACTACACTAGAAGATGAAATACTGCTGGATATACCGCGCGGCGAGGGAAATGATCATCAGGCTGAGGGAAACCTTGATGAACTTTTGGGGGACATATTTCTGGAGGCGGGCGCCGATATACATACCTGCAAAGCCGCCGATACCGAAGAGAAAACCGAGCGCCCAGTCCGGCGAGGTAGGTACGCCCGTTGCCGCCGGCAGGAGGCTGTAGAAGAGAACGCCCACGATAGAGGTCAGGAACGTACCGAGCAGCGCTGCTCCGGCGACGGTGTAGACCGGCAGCTGAAACACGGCCACGCAAAAGGGCGCGATGATCGCCCCGCCGCCGATGCCATAGGTACCGCCGATGACACCGACGACCATGGCGAGCAGGAACATGGCTGGAACACTGAACGCGAAGCGCTCACCCCAGAACTCATATTCTATCCGGCTCAGGCTGAAGTGCACGGTCTTGACCACGGCCTCGGGGGGCAGGCCTGCGGCAGTTCGTGAATGCCGTTGTTCCTTCAAACGACGGCTCTGTTCCGCGAATTTCCGGTCCAGTTCGCTCAGCTTGTTGCTGCCCGCCTGCGCCTTTCCCGAGATCTCATAGAGGAGGCGTCCTCCGATATAGAGGAGTACGCATCCCACGAAAAGCTTGAATGTGCGCGGATCAGGCAGATAGTAGACGCGCAGGTAATACCCGATGAACACGCCCGGCAGGGTGCCGGCGATAACGATCCACGCGAGCGGCCAGGCCATTCTGCCCTCTTTGAAATAACGGTACACACCACTCGGAATGGCAACAATGTTGTAGACGAAGTTGGTGGAACTGACCGCCGGGCTGGTGAAGCCGAGAACACTCATCTGGAACGGCAGCAGGATAAAGGCGCCGGATACTCCTCCCATGGAGGTGAACGCTGATACGACAAGCGCAACAAGCGGCGGAAGGAGCACCGGGGTCGTGACGCCCGATACCGGGAAGAGCATTGAGTACGCGTCCATGCCCACAACTATAATATAAAACCGCGTTTGAGAGCAACAGAATTCGAATGCAGGCTCCTGCTGCATGAGGGCGAAAGCAGGTAAAAGGCACATCACGCCGCACAACTGCATATTCCGCGCCCACTATACATGATGTGAAATTAAAATTAGCGTTTGACGCGTTGAAGGGTTTTGCTATACTTGAAACAGAGAAGGAAAGGCGGCGGTTATGAGCAAGAGCGCACTATCAGAGGAAAAGACAGGCTATCCAGAAGGCATGCCTGAGGATGTTTTGGAAAACCTTGCCGATGAGTTTGCCGAGGACGAGGAGGAAGAAGAGGAACCGACTCCTGTTGAGGTGGCGGAAGCTGCCGAGGAAGTAGGAGGGGCCGACCTTGTTGACACCTATCTCAAGAACGTAGGCAGGTTCCCCATGCTCAAGATCGAGGAGGAGCAGCAGTATGTCCGTGCGCTTGAGGAGGGAAAGGCCGCGCTTAAGGAGATCGCCCTGAACTCCCCGCTTGCCATACCTCGCGTGCTCGCGCTGGGCATCAATATAAAGCAGGGTTTGGTGAAGGCGCAGGACGTTCTCCGTTATCCCGGCGAGTGGAGAGAGTCCTATGAGGCCGACTTCATGCGGAGTTACAACCGCTTCAAGCGGCAAATGGCAAGGCGGGATGTGGCACGCGCGACAGCCACGATCCACCAGATGAGCCTGTCCTACCGTGAGATCGAAAAGCTGATCAAGAAGCTTCTCTTTGTGGGCAAGCAGTTGGAGCGCGGCATCAGCACTGAGGGAGATCGTCTCGGGATGGACGAAGAGACCATCCGGGACATGGTTCGCCGGATCGAGGCGGAGGAGGAAAAGGCCAAGCAGGCCAAGGATGAGCTCGTCAAGGCCAATCTGAGGCTTGTGGTCTCGATCGCGAAAAAGTATGTGAACCGGGGACTTACCCTGCTCGACCTGATCCAGGAAGGCAATATCGGACTCATGAAGTCGGCCGACCGGTACGAGTCGGGAAAGGGCACCAAGTTCAGCACCTATTCGACCTGGTGGATACGTCAGCGGATCACCCGGGCGATCCTCGATCAGGCGCGGACCATACGGCTGCCGGTACACCTGATCGAAGAGAGCACCCGCATCAGCCGCATCTATGCCAAGTTCATGCGGGAGAAGGGGCGGGAGCCCGCGCCTGAAGAAGTTTCAAAGCTCATGGGGCTGTCCGTCGTCCGGGTGAACGAGATTCTGCGCGCAATCCAGGAGCCGGTATCGCTGGAGACGCCGATCCTGTCGGAAGAAAAAGAATTGAAAGACGTCATTATCGACGAGAAGTCCGTTTCGCCGTTCAAGACCCTTGAGAACAACGAAGCGTCCGACCGCATCGAGCAGGTGCTGTCGTCGCTGTCCGAGCGGGAAGAAAAGATCATCAGGATGCGGTTCGGTATCGGGGTCGGCAGCGAGCATACGCTCGAAGAGGTTGGCAAGTTCTTTAACCTGACGCGGGAGCGCATCCGGCAAATAGAGATCAAGGCGCTCAAGAAATTGCGCCATCCTGCCAGAAGCAAAATGCTGAGGGAGTACGTCTAGTTTACGCGTTCGTTGACGGAATAAACTCGATATCGGCAACAATGCTGGTTGCCTCGGCGAGATAGGGTATCTCCTGCTCGGGGTTGCTCACGTAGGCCGCCAGAAGTGCGCGCGTGCCGTCCACCATGAACCAGATCCGCCAGTGAGCCGGAGCGTCTTTGTCATTAAAGGTATAATCGATCATGGCGACAGCCATGTTGCCGCGGTCTTCCACTTTTACCGCTTCCCGGGGAAAGGGGATGTCCCGCTCCTCAAGGGTGTCTTCCAGCAGCATCCTCGCGGCATCAGCAGGGGGAAGCGATATCTCTTCCCGTTCGATGAACGAAAGTTGCACCATGCCCGGCCAGCCGTCTTTTTCCAGGAGTACAAATCCCATCTCCTCCCGCTCGTGCCATCCATCAGGAAGAAAAAGGTTTATCCAGCGCTCGTACGTTACTTTTTTGCCCATAATCAAACATTGTATCGGATGCCCTATGGGCAGTCAAATGAGTTTCGCAAATAGGAAAGAAAGAACTGTTTATATGTATAGTAACTGTTTTAGATTATCTACAATCCTGGCAGCTTCTAAAGAGGGCAGAGCCTGTCCGTCGAGGGTCAGCTCGGGGTTTACCGGCGGTTCGTAAGCGGCCTGGATCCCCGGCACATTGGTTGCGATTTTCAACGCAGCCTGCGCATAGATGCCTTTGGGGTCCCGCTGTATGCAAATATCCTGCGGGCAGATAACGTAGGCTTCTACGAATTTATTGATGGTCTGACGGGCTTGGTCCCGGTATGCCCGTTTATTCGCGGTTGCATCGAAGATCACGTTGACCCCGTTGCGGATGATCAAGGCGCCGATCAGCACCAGCGCGCGATAGAATTGGCTGCGTTCCTCGTCGCTGTAGGTCGGTGCAGGCGTAAGGATCTTTCTCATCTCATCCGACTCGAGCACGACCACGGACACGTGGCGGGCATGGAGTTGCTTTACCAGCTCCCGGGTTATGGAACTTTTGCCCGATGCGGGAATGCCGGTCAGCCACAGGGCAAAACCCTCTTGCGCGCTCATGCGAGATACCTCTTCACGTCATGGGGGTCGAAGCGATCGGCCTTGAGCACGCTTTCGATGAAGTGAAAGATCGTTTTTCGTACGGCCGCGGACAGGTGTGGATACCAGATCGGGCTGGCGATCACGAGGCCCCGCCAGGCGTAGAATGGGGCGATGACCTCGAATAGTTCCCGGTCGTTGGTCTTATCGAGATAGCGGTCCCAGAAGAGGTTGAAGAGCTTCTCAAAATCCCCTTCAAGCCTGTTGGAGCGCTGGAGCGAGAAGAACAGGTAATTGATCGTCATGGTCGCCACATCATCGGCAGGCTCGCCCCATTCTCCCCGCGACCGGTCCAGGACCGTGAAGTCCCTGTCGGTGCGGAACAGGATGTTCCAGGGGTGAAAATCACCATGTACCCGGCGAAGGCGATGGGTACGGTCTTTGATGCGCCAGCGCCATTCATTGCAGGCAACCTCGATCCTTTTAAGCAGCTGTTGCGTGATAAATTCGAATTCACCAGGATAGTTGTCGATCATCCCCATGATGCACTCACCGTGGCCCATAAGGTCGCGGATGCGCCTGGTATAGAGGGAAGGGGCATCGAGCCGCTCGGCATGGACTTCTGCAAGGTAGTCGGCGAGCGCCAGCGCACGGTCGAGATCCAAAGCCGCGGCCTTTCCCGAGTCCCTGATCCGCTCCAGATCTTTAAAATACCCCGTTCCCTCCGCAAATTCCGTGAGCAGGAAGAACTCTTCGGCCTTGCCGGTCGACACGATCCTGCCGGAACCCAGAAAAGCGCCGCTGTCAATGGAGCGAACATGGCCGGGAAGGTTATTGAAAGAGGCATGCTCCCAGAGTATGGCCTGGGCCCGGTCGGAAAAGTGGTCATGGCCGTACGAGGATGGGGCCATGGTCTCGAGCACGGCTTTTTTCCGTTCACCGGAAACCTCGTATTCCAGAAAAAGAGGCGCACCGTACCCGAATCCCTTGAGATCGTCCCCCTCCTCCTGGGCGCCATGACTTGTCATGGAAATGACGCGCACGGGTTGGCCATAGAGCGTCTCGAGATATTCAGTAAGTGCCGTGATGGTAAGTCTGGGCATGGTTTCCCCGATTCACTATTCAGGCAAAAGGTTGTAAGGCTGAAGGTGGTTAGGACTTTTTGTGTTACTGAACAGAATTGGTATCCTTTACCTTCAGTCATCAGCCTATCCACCTGAATAGTCAATTCTATTTTATCACGTTTGAGGGAGCTGCAGGGGCTGGACAGGTGGATGGGTAAGGCAGGAACACGGCAGAAAAACCGGGCAGGCGCAGCTTAGCTGTCCGCGCCGACCCGTTTCATGCCGGCCATTGATATGGGCAGCGGATCGCCCGGATCGAAAACCTCATCAGCGAACTGTATGCGCCTGGTGCGGCCAGGCGTCTGCTTACTGTAGGTGATCATGAGCCTGCCGACCGCCTGCTTAAGGCCCGGCGTAGGTGTTCCGCTCAAAAGCGCCACGGGTCCGGAAAAATCATGCGGCATGAACAGGTGGTAGCCGTAGGGAGCAAGCGACAGCAGCACATTGTTCTCGGCATTATCGCGGCCCACAACGATCTTGACGCCGGTGTCGATCCTGAAGTGGCGGCCTACCGTGAGCAGCCGGATATCGTTGGGGTCAATGGCCACCTTGTCCTCAAAAAGGTCCCGCAGCTTGGCGGAAAAGTTCTTGTCCGTGAGCAGACACCCGCCTGCAGGCGCTGAATAGCCGCGAATGCCGTACCGCTCAGCCAACCGCAGCTGCACGTTCCGGGAACGGCCGCTGATGCTGAGCAGCTTTTCCCGGTCGATCTGCCCGGCCAGCTCCGCTTTGGTGGGCGGCAGCAGTTTGGCCGAAAGGGGCCGCATGATCAAACCGCGCATATCGGCATCCCGCTCGATCACCTGCAGGGTGTCGCGGCGCTGCGACATGGGCCGTTGTCCCAGCACCTCGCCGGTGACCACGAAGGGGGACCCCAGTTCATCCATGATGGCCCTGGCTTTTTTCAGCATGAAGATCTTGCAGTCGATACAGGGGTTGGTGTTCTTGCCATATCCGTGGGCAGGCCTGCGCACCAGTTCGATGTACTCCTGCCCCATGTCAAAGATGCGAAGGTCGATCCCAAGCGCTCTCGATACCTTGACCGCATGGGTCTCCTGCTCATTCCCATAGCTTTTGGAAAAGGCCGAAGTGCAGTAGAGCCCGATGATGTCAAAGCCCTGGTCCATGACGACCTTCGCGGCCAGAATGCTGTCCAAACCTCCCGAGATGAGAGCTACTGCCTTTTTTTTCACCCGCTGAATCCCCCGCTCCAAAATTGACGCCGCATTATAAATCTCTGGCGATGGTTTGGCAATAGAGAAGAGGGCCTGTGGCAGTAATAATTCATAAAATCAGGCAGCAGGGAAAAGTGAAAATGTGTATTATAGTTACGCGGTTAGCTTTCTTCAGGACGAAGTTGCCAAAAAGACTCGGAGCCTTGCACGGTGACGGCCATGCTTGGAAACAGTTGACCCGGACAAGCCAGAACCAAAAGGCGTCTCTCGCAGACGCAAAGGGCGCAAAGGAAACCTTGAGTCATAATCTGTTTTTTTTAAAACCAAAATCCGGATGTGCTTTATGCTATAATCCCCGCCATGAGATTCATAGCTGACCTCCATGTTCATTCTCATTATTCCCGCGCCACAAGTCCGGATATGTCACCCGAAGGCATCTGGAAATGGGCGCAGCTCAAGGGCATCACGGTCATCGGCACCGGCGATTTCACGCATCCTCAGTGGCTCAAGGAGCTGAAACAAAAGCTCGAGCCGGCCGGCAACGGTCTGTTCACCCTCCGGAAAAAATATTGGACAGGCGAGGTACCGGTGTCATGCAAGGCTGATGTCTACTTCATCCTCTCGGCAGAGATCAGCTGCATTTACAGCAAGAACGGGAAGACCCGGAAGGTCCACTCGGTCATTCTCGCACCGGACTTTGCGGCCGCTGAACGGCTGAATCTCATGCTGACGAAGATCGGCAATCTCAAGTCCGACGGCAGGCCGATCCTGGGGCTCGATGCGAAAAAACTGCTCCAGCTGACCCTTGATGCTTCGCCGTCGAACCTTTATATTCCTGCTCACGCCTGGACGCCGCACTTCTCCGTGCTCGGCGCCGCTTCAGGCTTCGATTCCCTTGTTGAATGCTACGAAGAGCTAACTCCGAATATCCACGCCATCGAGACCGGCCTGTCCTCGGACCCGCTCATGAACTGGCGCCTATCCTCGCTGGACACCATCACGCTTGTCTCGAACTCCGACGCCCACTCGGCAGCCAAGATCGGACGGGAAGCGAATGTTTTCAATACGGACCTCTCGTATGCAGCGATGCTGTCCGCCATCAGGACGAAAAAGGGTTTTACGGGCACCATCGAGTTCTTTCCTGAAGAGGGCAAGTACCATTACGACGGCCACCGGGACTGCGGGGTGAGTCTCACGCCGAAAGAAACGATCAAATATAATGATCTTTGCCCGGTGTGCAGCAAGAAACTGACCATCGGCGTCATGCATCGTGTGGAGAAGCTGGCGGACCGGGAGCTTGGCTTCAAACCCAAAAACGCGCCATCCTTTTCATCCATCATTCCCCTGCCCGACATCATTGCCGAGGGGTTGCAATGCGGTGTGAACACGAAGAAGGTGAGTGCTTTGTATTTTCCTCTGCTCGAACAGGTCGGAAATGAATTCAAGGTACTGCTCCAGAGCCCACTGGACGATATCGAACAGGCAGGCACCTTGCTCGTCCGCGAGGCCATCGCGCGCATGCGTGCAGGCACGGTGCATATCGTGCCAGGGTATGACGGCGAGTACGGGAAAGTGCGGATCTTCGAGGACGCGGAACGGAACAAGATCATCGAACGGATGAAACTGGGATAAGACACAGATTCTATCAATGCTTGTTACCACGGAACACAGGGAATACACGGAAGAGATCTTAGAAGGACTTCGGTTTTTCCGCATGTTCTGAATGTTCCGGCAGAGGAGGTCCTTATGGAAAAGAAATATTCTATGGCGATCCTGATCGGGGTTGTCGTTCTCGGCGGCCTTATTGCCGTGACCATGCTTTTGAAGAAGAACAGTTATGTTGCCGATGAACAGAATTACGTCTGGCGTGCGGAATATGATTCCCAGGGCGCTGCCACTCTGATACGGGGGAAGCGTATCCAGGATATCAGTGCGGAGATGAACAAGCTGGTCAGCACTTTGAACCGCTCCGTGGAAAAGTCCGAACTGTCCCGCGCCAACGGCGATTGGGATCTGAGCGAACTTCCCAGGATAACGCTCCGGAAGACCGGGCCGCCGACCGTGACCGTCGAGATACTGAACGACAAGTACCTGTCGGAGGCCATGGGCTCATCGGGTGCGCAGGATTATCTGGCAATGGCGACCTACACGCTCACCGAAAGTCCCGGCATCCGCTCCGTTGAATTTGTGTTTGAACCGGGCGAGCATGCCATGCCCGGGGTGTACAGCCGCGAGAGCTTTTCCGGGTATACGATCGTGACGAAAGAGAAGGACTGATCTTCCGGGGCCGCTGCTTCTGCGATCAACAGTACCAGGGGGCGACGCATGATGCGGGCCATTTCTATTTTGCTCATTCTTTTCGCAGCAATCGGACCAGGCTGCGGCTGGAATTTTTCGAATCTGATCATATCCGGGGACATCATGAAAAGAGCAAAGAACCACCGCAACGGCGTGTTCGTGAATTCCGAGCCCACAACCGTGATGAAGCCGGGAACGAACTGGGACGCCATCTACCAGTATCTGTTCCGTGGCAGCAACGAACGCGTGCCGAAACTGCAGCTTCCCGTTGTATCGGCGAAGGACTCTTTCCAGGGGCCGGCTTCTGAAGCGACCCGGTTCGTCTGGCTCGGCCACTCGAGCGTGCTCCTGGAGCTGGGAGGTAAACGCGTTCTTATCGACCCGGTGTTCTCGGAGCGGGCCTCTTTTTTGTCCTGGATGGGGCCCAAACGCTTCCAGCCAGCCCCGCTTCAGGCGCAAGACCTTCCTGCCCTCGACGCAGTGCTCATATCCCACGACCACTATGATCACCTGGACAAGACAGCAGTCAAGGAGCTTGCACCCAAAACCGCCTCATTCCATGTTCCCCTCGGTCTGGGCGACATCCTGAAAGACTGGGGTATTCCCGGCACGAAGATCATCGAGTACGCCTGGTGGGATGAGCACAACGTGAACGGCATGACCGTCGTTGCCGTGCCAGGACGTCATTTTTCAGGCCGCGGACTTTTCGACCGGAACAAGACTCTCTGGTGCTCATGGGTTGTTATTTCGGAAAAGGGACGCATATATCACACTGGTGATACGGGGATGACGGCTCAGTTCAAGGAGATCGGAGAGCGGTTCGGCCCCTTTGACCTCGCGTTCATGAAGATCGCGGCCTATAACGAGAACTGGCCCGACATCCATGTGACTCCCGAGCAGGCTGTCGAAGCAGCAAAGATGCTCAAAGGAAAGATGGTCGTCCCGATCCACTGGGGAACCTTCGACCTCAGTCTCCACAGCTGGCATGAGCCGATCGAACGCCTGATAACAGCTGCGGCACAGGAGCAGGTTAGGGTCATCACGCCGAAGATGGGCGAGTTCGTTGACGCGGAGAACTATGAAAATGTTTTCTGGTGGCGGGAGATCATGAAGCAGGGAAAAGAGCGGTAAGGAAATCGGAAGAAAACAGTGAGATCCTCTATTAAATTTCTTGAAACGACCGCCCGATTTTGATAGATTCCATAGCAGTAACCGCTTGTCGGTGACGGGGAATGGCCGGGGCGGCACCAGCAGAAAGGGGTTCGATGAAGCATATTTTCGTGATCGGCGCCAGCAGCATCCCGGGGGAGTTCATCATTCCGCGGCTGTTGTCCACCATCGTCGCCCGTGTGCCGGACATCGAACTGAGGGTGGATATCGCGAACAGCCTGCAGGTATTCGAGCGGGTGCGGAAAGGCGAGTATTCCATGGGCCTCATCGGCACGACATACCCGTCTCCCGACGTGGAGTATCAGACCATCGTTGCCGCCGACCGGCTTGTGGTGATAGCACCATCGGACCATCCCCTCGCCGGCCGGGTAGGTATCCAGCCGGCGGACCTGAGGGGGCACAGCTTCATTACGCGGGAAATTGGGTCCGGGACGCGGGCCACCTATGAGCAGGCGTTCCGGGACGCGGGGCTTGCCATGAAGGACCTGAAGGCGATCGCGGAAGTGAGCTCCGCCGAGGGCGTTGTCAAGGCCGTGGCGGCTGGGGCGGGCATTGCCGTGGTGTCGGAGCTGGTTGCCCGGGAGGCTGCCGCGAAAGGGACGGTCTGCGTGCTGGACATCCCCCTGCTCAGGATGGAACGGGCCTTCTCGATCATCACGAGCAAACAAAGGGAGCTTTCGGAGGACGCGAAGAAGGTGATCGCAATCATCAGTTCGGCCCTGCATGAGCCGTGAGAGCGTCGGAACTCTTCGTTTCGGTCTTGCAGCTTGCCCCCCCTAACATCCTCAGCATGCAGGATGTCTCATCCATTGCAGCGGCTTCTTGCTTGCTCACTCCATTCCTCTGGCCAAATCAAAAACGTAACGCTATTCAATAAACAACCCCATCTAATGCAAACGAATTAAAAATTGTTACATCCCTCGGAGGGATCCCCCTCACCCTATCCTCTCCCGCAGAGGGGAGAGGATAAAAAGGGGCGCAGCATGTGTCATTATTTAATGCGTTCGTATTAGTATCTCGTATTCGCTTGAAAACTTCCCTTGACAAAATGCGCTAATATCAGTATATTCTTACTTATCAGATAAAACTGAAATAGCCGGGTTGTGGAGGGAGGCTGGTATGGTTGTAGCCGTGAAGGGGAAGGAGATAAAGACACTGAATAAGCGCGCCGGGTGCTGCGCCGTGGAGGCGATCATTACGGTCGACGAACGGGGGCAGATGGTCCTGCCCAAGGAATTGCGGGCCCGGGCGGGCATCAAGGCAGGCGACAAGTTCGCTGTTACGAGCTGGGAAAAGGACGGCGAGATCTGCTGCATAGCACTGATCAAAGCGGAGAACCTTGAGGGGATGGTGAAAGGGATGCTGGGACCGGTGATGGGAGACATCCTGAACAAGTGACCTAACGCGGACATCATACTGGCTCGCAGTTGAGCTTAACACGCTAAATTCCAAAAATAGATGTCGATGAAAAAACAGGGATGAACATATGCAGACCACCGTCAAATTCGTAAAAAAAGGGGCCCCGCGCTGGGTCTCGGGTGCGATTAAAACTCCTGCGGGAGCGGTGTCACGGGTCTCGTCGGACTGGTCGCGGACCGATATGCTGGGCATGATCAAAAGCCGCATAGGCGCCTACCGCATGCATTACACCGTTCCGCCCGGGCTGTATGCCGTGGGCGAAGCGACCAGGGATTCTGATGTATTTGTGACCGCGAACTACAAACTGAGCTTCGACATCGTGCGGCGGGCACTTAAGGGAATGGATGCCTGGGTCCTGGTGCTGGACACACAGAGCATCAATGTCTGGTGCGCGGCAGGCAAAGGCACCTTCGGGACCGACGAGCTGGTCAGGCAGATCAGCGTTGCGCGCCTCAGTGAAGTGGTGGGCCACCGTCGCATCATTCTGCCGCAGCTCGGGGCTGTGGGTGTCTCTGCAGCCAGGGTGAATAAGGAAACAGGATTCCGGGTATCCTTCGGCCCGGTGGAAGCGCGGGATATCCCGGCCTATGTGGCCGCCGGATACAAAAAGACGAAGGAAATGAGCCTGGTCAAATTTTCCATGCTCGACCGGCTGGTGCTGACGCCCATGGAGATCAATCCGATCATGAAAAAATATCCGTGGTTCGCCGGAGCGGTGCTTTTGCTCTTCGGGCTTGCGCCAACGGGCATTTTGTTCCAACAGGCCTGGCAGGGAGGCCTACCGTTCCTCGCTCTGGGTCTGGCAGCGGTGTTTGCCGGGGCGTTCGTGACGCCGGTCCTGCTTCCTTTCGTGCCGTTCCGCTCCTTTGCCATGAAGGGCTGGATCACGGGCATGCTCATAACGTTCCTGACCATGCAAGCAATGGGTGGCGCAACAGGACAAAGCGCTCTCTTGCTCGCTGCAATCTACCTGTTCTTTCCCGCCTTGAGCTCCTACATAGCGCTCCAGTTCACCGGATCGACCACCTATACCGGCATGTCCGGCGTGAATAAAGAGTTGAAGATCGGCATTCCGCTGTATATAATAACAACTGTCGTCTCGCTGCTGCTTGTGGTCCTGTTCAAGCTCCGCGAATGGGAGGTCCTATGAAATATCTCGCCAACGTATCGACGTTGCAGTTCTTTTCCGACAAATGCACAGGCTGCGGCAGGTGCGTCGAGGTCTGCCCCCACGGCGTGTTCGAGATGCGCGACAAACGCGCCAACCTCATTGACCGTGACCGCTGCATGGAGTGCGGCGCCTGCGCCAAAAACTGCGAATTCAACGCCATCACGGTGAACACCGGAGTGGGCTGTGCCGCTGCGATCATCAACAGCCTTATTTACGGCGGAGCGCCGTCCTGTGACTGCAGCGGGACGGGGAGCAGCTGCTGCGGGTAAACCTGAAAAGAGCAGTTGAGCCACAAAATGCACAGAATTCACAAAAAAATCAAGTACGCATGCTTTGAAAATACCTCACACTAACCCGGCGATAACCATCGTTGTTTAAATTCTTGTTTTGTTTATGTGACTTTTGTGTTTTATGTGG
>Ga0209212_1007167_pt1 | contig 12438 bp, 11 predicted proteins | sample RifGroC2_FD_183996 | JGI IMG/M metagenome (GOLD analysis project Ga0209212, IMG submission 183996) | Groundwater microbial communities from Rifle, Colorado, USA - Groundwater C2 (SPAdes) (version 2) | ecosystem: Environmental > Aquatic > Deep subsurface > Groundwater | place: Rifle, Colorado...
ATGATAATATTGTCATTCAGGAGGATTTTTTCTTTCCGGTCATTTTTCATGATAGGTGTAAAAAATGCCCTTTAATTCTGACAATACTTAGTTCCCGTCATTTCATCGGGAAGAAAAGTCTGTTTTGCCTCGGGGTTTTCGTGGGAATAAATATAATCGTTCCCGAAGCCGTATTTTGAAGCATCTTTGTAATGAGAATCCTTTAAATGCAGTGGAGGCGAAAAATCTTTGCCGTTTTGAATATCATTAAGGGCTGCATCTATTGCCATAATGGTTTCGTTGGACTTTTTAGCCCGCGCGATATAAATTACCGCCTGCGCAAGCGGAATTCTGCCTTCGGGAAAACCTAATGTTTCAACGGCTTTGTGAGCGTTAAGCGCAATATTTAAAGCCTGCGGATCGGCATTTCCTATATCTTCGCTTGCGGTAACTATAAGTCTTCTTGCGATAAATCTAGGGTCTTCGCCGGCTACAATCATTTTTGCCAACCAATAAATCGCTGCGTCAGGATCAGAACCCCTTAAACTTTTCTGAAAAGCGGAAGCAAGGTCGTAATGTTCCTGTACACCGTATTTTGTTGCTTTTGTTTGAGAAAGTTGCTCTATTAATTCCAGTGTGAGATTTCTTGTTCCGTCTTCTTTCGGGCTTGCAAAATAAGAAGCTTCGACCAGATTTAATGCCCATCTTGCATCACCGGAAGCTTGACGCAGGATAAATTCTCCTATTTGCGGGTCAATATTTATTTTTCCGTAATTGGTAATTAAATATTTGTAGCCTTTTCTGATGATTTCGAGCATATTTTCATCGGAAAGAGGCTTGAAAGTTATTACCCGCATTCTCGATAAAAGCGCGGGAATTACTTGGAATGACGGATTTTCTGTAGTTGCTCCGACTACAAAAATTATACCTTTCTCAACGGAAGGAAGAATCGCATCTTGCTGAGTTTTGCTGTATCTATGAATTTCATCTACAAAAACCAGAGTTTTTCTTGTGGTTGTTCGAAGTTCCTGTTCTGCATTGGTTACAACTTCTCTTAGTTCTTTAATTCCTGAATTTACCGCACTTAATTCTTCAAATCTGCAATCAAGTTCTTTTGATAAAAGCCGCGCAAAAGTTGTTTTTCCGCAACCGGGTGGTCCCCATAGAATCATTGAGAACAACCTGCCTGATTTTAAGAGATTGTAAACAGGGGAATCTTTTTCTACAACCTGATTTTGTCCTAAAAATTCATCGAGAGTCTTAGGGCGAAGAGTTTCTGCCAGAGGTATTTGTCTGTTTGCGTAGAATAAACTCATATTTTCATGGCTTCAGCAAGTGAAATTTCCTTAACTTCTTTGCAGTCTTCATAAAAATGTCTACCGACTTCTGCGAACATAGGCGCGTTTGAGCTTACATAATATTCTCTTTTCCCTTCAGAATCATCATTAATTAGGTTAAGAAGGATTAAATCTTCGGCAACTTTAAGAGCAAGATGTTCGGCAGGGTCTATAAGCATTTCATTATCATTGGTTAAAGTGTTTATAATTTCTCTTAAATAAGGATAATGGGTGCATCCAAGAATTATTTTATCAACTTTTTTCTCCAGAAGCGGCATTATGTATTTAATAACAAGTTTTTTGGCTTCGTAAGTTTCAATTTTGTTACTTTCCACGATTTCAACCAGCCCCGGGCATGCTGTTTCAAAAACTTCAATTTCAGGATTTAATTTATTTATGGTTTTGCTGTAAGCTTGTGATTTTGCGGTTGCTGTTGTGGAAATTACTCCTATTTTTGCGGCATTAGAATATGCTACATATTCTGCTGTCGGCTGAATCAAGCCAAAAATAGGAAAATTATAATCATCTTTTATCTCATCAAGAACTACCGCGGAACTTGTATTACACGCCATAATTACGGCTTTGGCATCTTTTGATTTGTACCAGTCAAGAATTTCCCTGACTATATCAAAAAGATGTTCCCGTGTTTTTTCACCGTAGGGAACTCTTGCGGTATCCCCGAAATATAAATAATTTTCGTTTGGTAATTCTTCTGCAAGTCTTTTCAAAACAGTAAGTCCGCCGACTCCCGAATCAAAAACACCTATGGGTTTATTACTCATTAATAATTATGCTCCTTTTTGTGCCTGTCATTGCGAGGAGCACCAGCATGGTGCGACGTGGCAATCTATTCATTATTATAGTACAAAATTAATTAATAAAATCAGTCTTTATATTACTTCTTTAAAGAATTATCCGGATTTTTTTGATTTTAAAAAGCAATTTTTTTACTTTTATTGTTTTTATATAAATATAAGGGATAAATATGTTTTTTAAAAGGAAGGGATTTGTAAAATGCTTAAACCGCTTGATAATACACAGTCTTTATGTTTATCATCAAATCAAAAAGAAGTTGCTCCAAATAAAATTGGTGATGTTCGTTTATTTTCTTCAGGTGCTGAAAAAGTTAATAGTACTCAAGATTTAGATAAATTAACACAAGAATTTTCAGTTAAAGTCGAAAAAGCAGAAAAAGATGCTAATGTAAAAATGGAAAAAGCTATTAAAACGATTAAAGAAAAAATGACTGAAAATGCGATAGAACAAATTATTGCTAAGAAACTAAATTCTAAAGTTGATGATTTGTCTGCAATATCATTTAATCCAATAAATATTGCGGATTCACAAACCGAAGGCTTATTTTCAATACATAATAATATTACACAGGATGGAGTATCTGTAGAAATATCTTTATTTAAGAGTGTATCAGCAGACTCAAATTCTATACCTGATGAGTTAAAAAAACAATTTTTTAAATGCATTGAATTAAATCAAAATATAATAATTAAAATACCCCAAAATTTATTAGCTAAAAAAGCAAAGGACTATTTAAAAAATAATAATCATATGAGTGAAATTCAAAAAATGAAGCCAGGTGAAAGCATTGTATTGGAAGAAACTCATGATTCACAACATATACCTGTGGTTACGGCTTCTAAAGACAAAAATGGCAATGTTATCTTAGATATAGATAAAAATGGTATGAAAGTCAGGATTTCCATCAGTCAAGAAGAATTGAACAAATCAGTAAGTGAAAAATCAAACACTTCAACCTCAGAATTGCCTAAAGAATCAAATAAAAATCCTTTTGACATTAAATAATAATTATTTTTTTGAGCGTAAATAATTTAGGATTCCTTCGGCAATTGCTTTTGCGGTGGCATTTTTTCGCTCTTCCGTAAGTATTGAATATCTCTCGGAATCATTTGAAAGATAGCCGACTTCTGCCAGTATTGCGGGAACTGCCGTGTTTCTGATGACGTAAAACCTTGCTGTTCGGATTCCTCTGTCTGTTGAATTAATATAATTTACCAGCTTTGCATGTACACTTTGCGCTAACGCTTTGCTTTGCGGTGTAAAATAATAAGTTTCCAGCCCTCTTACGCCTGAATTTTCAGAAGAATTAACATGTATACTTACGAAAGCGTCAGGATCCTCGGTGTTTGTAATAGCTGCCCGTTGTTTTAGGGAAACAGTTTCATCTTCTTCTCTTGTCATTATTACATTAATACCGGACTGTTTCAGGTAAGTTTTAACTCTTTGGGTTATATCAATAGTAATATTTTTTTCATAATTACCTGCGCGTATCGCGCCCGGTTCCTGTCCTCCATGCCCTGCATCAAGAACAACTCCCTGTTTGTAATTTGACCTCCATGTAGAAACAGGCATTACATCTTTAAGTGTAATTTCAAGCACTCTTGCATCAAGACTTAATTTTGATTCGATTTTTGTTGTTTTGTTTAAAGGAAACAGCCATCTTGAACCGTTAGGGTATCTTTCAATATTCTCAAAATTTATTCCATGAAACTGTCCTGTTCGTTGAAGGTTATAAATGATTTCTTTTTTAGGCTGTTTAAGATTATAAAAGTCAAGACATAGTCCATCAGGGGAATTATTATGTTTTAAATTGTGAATAATAGGTTTTGCGGAAATAATTACAATTTTTGTTATTTTTTTATCCTGATTAATTATTTTTATATCCCTAATTTCTCCGATTGACTCGCTGTCAGGAAATTCCAGAAAGCTGACTTCATTTTCCGGCGCAATTAAAAGAGATTGCATATCAGGAGAAATTATTGTTTTGTAGATTTCAGGTCTTTGGGTTTCTACAACAATCCTGACCGTTTTATTGTCAAACTGTCCTATTCTTAAGAAATCACCGTTTCTAAGGACTATAGGCTGTATGGATTCAGGTGATTTTAAAGCACTTTCCGGGATATCAAAAGCCAATCTTCTCGGATTTTCAAGAATCATAGGTTCTGTTATGGATAAAATACCCGTGCCTGAAATAATTACACGATTACCAAAGTGTTTAATATTTTTTAAAACGATGTTATGGTCTATTTTATCCTGCAAACTCTTAAGAAGGGCTTCTTTTTCCTGATCGGCAGGAGTTTTTGCAGCATTGTTTATGTCTAAATTTACAAGTATTTCTGTTTGAGCAGTGATATTTTCATCAGAAGCTTCGGGAACTTCCCTGTCTTTATATAAAGGAGTTTCAGCGATATTTGTCGGTTTTAATTCATTTAAATCAAGTAAAATAGTATTTTGATTTTTTCTTATTTTGATTTTTTTAAGAATATCTTCGGTGTTCGCTGTTATAACAAGTCTTACTACATCAGGATCAGAAGAAAATTGAGCTATTTTTAAATTTTTAATGTCTTCATTATTAATATTTATAACTTTCTTTGAACCTAAGAGCATGGCATTGTTTATATCTACAACAAGCCTGTCAGGATTTGAAAGCTTAATTGTTTTAAATTCAACATTTTGATTTCCTGTTCCGGTAACGAGTATTAGTTTTCCGGCCATATCAGGAATGATTTGTTTAATTACAAACTGGCTTTTTGCGCTTACACTCGTACAAAAACAAAGGTTCAGGAGCAAAAAGACAGAAAATACGCCCAATAAAAATTTTGCAGCTTTTCTCTTCATACAACCCCTTTTGTTTTACTTTAAACTCTATTATCTAACATTTTTCAATTTTCGTCATGTGTTTTTGATATGAAAGGAAGAATATAATTAAAAAATAAAGGGCGAGCGAGTCGCCTGCGGCGACGGAAAGCTAGCCCAAAACAATACTTTATCCCCCTCCCTTATAGGAAGGGGGTAGGGGGTGGGTGATAAATAAACACAGAATTCTTTATACAAATGTGTCAAAATTTTATCAAAAATTCACATATTTTTTGCTAATTTACAATGACTTGTTTATAATGTTTTTGACAATAAAGGAGTATGTTATGTCAGAAAATAATAATAAAATCAGCAGGTGGTACGATACCGACCAGCAGATTAAACAGACATTTCAACTTGTTGAAAATATGTCAAATAAGGAAAGAGAAGAATTTGCCGCTAATTTAACTAAAGAAGTAAGTAATTTCAGAAAACAGCAAAATTCTGACAATTTTAATGTAAGTCTTGGAAGGGATAAAATTCTTGCGTATTATAAGGCTTATAATAAAAGAAGGTGGTATGACCAAATTCCAAATCTTATGAGAGCAATTAATCTACTGAGCATACTCTCTATTGAAGAAAGAGAACAAATATTGAGCAAATTTTTATTATCTATAAATAGTAAAGAAACAAATAAACTGAACACAGGTAATTATTTATTTAGATAGGAGCTTATAAAATGACAACAAAAAAATTCTTATTCACATCAGAATCAGTAACAGAAGGGCATCCTGATAAAGTATGCGATCAAATTTCTGACGCTATTCTTGATGCTTTTCTTTCAAAAGATCCAAAAGCAAGAGTAGCAGCAGAAACTTCAGTAACTACAGGCATGGTGCTTGTAGCAGGAGAAATTACCTCCAGTTGTTATGTCGACATCCCTAAAGTTGTCAGACAAACAATAGAACATATCGGATATATCGGTAAATCCGGCGGCGGTTTTGACGCAAACACCTGTGCTGTTTTAACCAGCATAGATGAACAGTCTTCTGATATAGCAGGCGGTGTTAATACAGCTCTCGAAACTCGCAGCGAATGCGCTTGTGATTTAGGCGAAACAGAAGAACTCGGCGCGGGAGATCAAGGCATAATGTTTGGTTTTGCATGTGACGAAACCCCTGAATTAATGCCGCTTCCAATCAGTCTTGCTCACAGACTTGCCCTAAGACTTTCTTATGTAAGAAAAGACGGCACGCTTTCATATTTAAGACCTGACGGAAAAACACAGGTAACCATTGAATATATTGATGGAGTTCCTTCAAGAATTGACACTATTGTTATTTCTACACAGCATGATCCTGTAATCGGAACAGAAACAGACAATAACAGAGTTCAAAAAATCATTTCAGAAGACCTCAAAAAGCATGTAATTGCTCCCGTATTCAAAAATGATGCAATCAAGCCTGATGAAACCACAAAATATCTTATTAATCCTTCAGGAAAATTTGTAATTGGCGGACCTCAAGGCGATGCAGGTTTAACAGGACGTAAAATCATTGTTGATACTTACGGCGGATATTCAAGACACGGCGGCGGAGCTTTCAGCGGAAAAGATCCTACGAAAGTAGACAGAAGCGCAGCTTATGCATGCAGATATGTTGCAAAAAATATTGTGGCAGCCGGCTTAGCTAAAAAATGCGAAGTTCAACTCGGTTATGCTATAGGTGTTGCTTATCCTGTATCAGTTTTTGTTGATACATTCGGCACAGGCGCAGTTAGTGATGATGAAATCTCAACAATCATAAGTAAAAACTTTGACTTAAGACCTGCGTCAATCATTAAACAGTTTGATTTAAGAAATCTTCCTGCTAGAAATGGCGGCGATTTCTACAGATTAACAGCTTCTTACGGTCATTTCGGAAGAACTGACGTAGAATTTCCATGGGAAAATCTTGATAAAGTCGCAGATTTAAAAAAAGCAGCTAATTTAAGTTGCGGCTGCGGCTGTTAATTTTAAAATAAACAATAAAAAAGACTGTTTCTTTAAAGAAACAGTCTTTTTTTTTAATAAAACGTATTTTTATTGCATTGCTTCAGGAGGTATACCCGCTTGTTGGCATGCTTGTTGTGCTTCCTGTTGAATCGCTTTCATTCCGCTATAGTCACCGGTTTTTTGAGCTTGTTGGCCGGCTTCAGTTAATTTATTTTGATAATATTCAACAATTCTTTGTTGTTGTTTATTTAGCTGTGGCGCATTTGCTTGAGGTTGCGCATCATTTGGAACAACTGCAGATCTTGCAGGTCCTGAATCATTGACTTTAGAACCCGAAAAAATAGGTGGTTGTTGAGGTACACCTATTTCTTGATTTCTTTGAGCCATAACTTCTTGTGCACGAGCTTTCATCAAACGTGCTTGTGCCGGTGTCCAGTTAGGATTTGCTCCAGTTACTGCGCCTTCAGCCATAATTCTTTTTCTCCCTTTTCATTTCCTCTACCATAAAAAATATTATAATAATATTCTCTTGTAATAATATAAAAACAAAAATCCATGAGAAATTGCTATTATTTTAATAAGTTTTAAGCTTAGAAGCTATCTGGTTAAAGTTTCTTTCTTTCTGGGACTGTCATTGCGAGGGCTTTAGCCCGAAGCAATCCAACAAAATAAGATTGAATTTAGATTGCTTCGTCCCCCTTCTTTTTTGACCAAATGACAAAAAAGTGGGTTCCCTGCCCGTAAAGACAAGCTGAGTTTTTAACCAGACTGTCCCTTATATCCCAAAAAGGTTTTCAGCGTTTTGTGAAGTTAAGTTTGCAACTTCTTCAACAGTTAAATTTTTAATTTCTGCTATGGCTTCGGCAACAAGAATGATTTTTGAAGGGTCGTTTTCTTTTCCTCTAAATGGATGTGGGGCTAAAAACGGCGAATCTGTTTCCAGAACAAGTTTTTCTATAAGGACTTTTGCTGCAACTTCTTTAGGTTTTACAGCATTTTTAAAAGTTACCGGTCCTCCAAGTGCTATATAATATCCGATTTTTACGCAATCCAGTGCAAATTCAGCACTTCCTGAAAAACAGTGCATAACTCCTTTTACTTCAGGAAATTCTTTTAAAATTGACAAAACATCTGCATGAGCTTCCCTGTCATGCACAATTACAGGAATACTTAATTCCTCCGCAAGCTCAAGATGCCTCCTGAACACATGTTGCTGGGTTTCTTTAAAAGTTTTATCCCAGTAATAATCAAGCCCTGTTTCGCCAATCGCGACAATTTTATCATGTTGAGCGTATTCTTTAAGTATTCCATAATATTCTTCCTGCCAACCCTTTGCTTCGGAAGGATGAACAGCCACTGCGCCGAATAAATTGTCGTATTTTTCGATTAAATCTATGATTTTGGGTGTATCTTCAAGAGTTACACCGGGGATAATTATTTTTTCAACGCCGACAGCTTTTGCGTTTTCCAGAACTTGTTCGATATTTTCCCACAACTTCTCAAAATCTAAATGGGCATGTGTGTCTATAAGCTTATAATTCATAAAAATGTTAACCTTTAAAACAGATAAATCGGTGATAAACATTATGGGGTAAGGGGGTGGCAAAGCCACGAACCTAATGCCCCTTCTTCTTTCTTCCCATCCTTGAGGAGGTGGTAGGGGGTGGTGATAAAAATTCCTTTAACTTTTATCCACCAAAAAATTAATTATTCCTGTATTTTTCTTGTTATAATCATTTTTGCCTTTTTATCGTAGCATTTGTCTTGATACCAGCGACAATAGAATTTTCCGTCAGCTTTAAAAGAATATTGATCGTCTTCAGAAACATAATAAGTTACACCTTTTAATTTGCCTGAAGCGTCATATTGATAAGCTTTATACGGGTATTCATCATAAGGCTTTTCCAGTATGTCAAAATACCTTAAAGTGCCCATTGCATCATAATAATAAATGTTTTTTTTCTTATTTTCATATTTGATAGCATAACAATATAAAATCTTTTCAAAAATATAAAAACCCGTAAGTTTTCTGTCCTGCAAGGAAAGTATATTGTTTTTGAGAAAATAAGTGTTTAAATTTCTATCTTTATCTTTTTTGTAATCCGCGAAAGTTGTTTTATCAATGGTTTTTTGAACATTTTCAAAGAGAATATTGTAGTAATAACTTATGGTTTTGTCACGTTCTTCCTGATTTTTAAAAGTCCAGTCGAAGGATACTCCTCCTGTGATGACTTCACAAGCAGCAGGAAGCCGCATTACATTAAACAAAAAAAGACAGAATAAGCTGATAATAAGTATTTTTGTATATTTCATAATTTATTTTTTCTTATTATCTTTGTCGGCAAGCTCGGAATCAAGGCGGAGAAATACAGGCTTAACGGTTTCTGCCGAGGCGATTTTTCCTGCTTGTAAGCCACCCCATTTTAAGTCGTCATATCTAAAGTCTTCAACTTTACCGGATTGCCCGAGCTGCTGCCACATATCCTGCGCAATATTAGGTGTAAACGGATAAATCATAACGCTTACATGCCTTAAAGTTTCCAGAACATTATATAAAACCTGACCGCACTCAGTGTTTTTTTCTTCTTTTACAAGTGTCCATGGGGTTTTATCGTTAATATATTTGTTTGCATTATCCACAAGAGAAATTATGGCTTCCGCTACGTCTGAAATTGCGTAATTATTAAATTTTTCAAGAACAGTTTGTTTTGTTTTTTCTGTTAATTCCGCAAGCTGATTGTTTTCTGCTGTGGTAATAGCCTCAGGAATTATATTTCCGTCGAAATATTTAATCAGCATACTAAGAGTTCTATTAAGAAGATTCCCCAGATTATTAGCTAAATCTGCGTTTACTTTGTTCTTAAAATCCTCGTCGCTGTAATTCCCGTCCCTTCCAAAAGGTGTTGTTACCATCATAAAGTACCTGAAAGCATCAGGTTTTTCCAGATTATACGCATCAAGAACAGCTTTTGGCGAAATAACATTTCCTAATGTCTTGCTCATTTTAGTTTGGTCGACTGTAATCCAGCCATGCGCAAAAATAGTTTCAGGAAGCTCTATTTTCATAGCCAATAAAATTCCTATCCAATAGATTGCGTGGAATTTAAGTATGTCTTTTCCTATCATATGAACATTTGCAGACCAGAATTTTTTGAACAATTCATCGTTTGTCAGATATCCGATACCTGTTAAATAATTTGAAAGCGCGTCAATCCACACATAAATAACCTGAGTATCGTCATCAGGAACAGGAATTCCCCATGAAACAGACTCTTTTGAGCGGGAAACACTTATATCCTCAACATCTTTGAGCTGGTTAAGAAGCTCATTAACTCTATAATCAGGCATAACATGATTATTTATATAGTTTTCAATTTTTTCTTTATAGTTAGAAAGCTTGAAGAAATAGTTTTCTTCTTGAACTTCTTGAGGTTTTGTTTTGTGATCGGGACATAACCCCTCTTCTGTCAAATCACGCTCATTTAAAAAACACTCACATCCCGCACAGTAAAGCCCTGTGTAAGCCGCTTTGTAAATAGCGCCTTTTTGCACAAGGGTTTTAAAAATATGCTGAACGACTTTTTTATGCTCTTCATCTGTTGTGCGGATAAACCTGTCATAATCTACGCCAAGCAATTTCCAGCAGTCTATAAACTTTTGGGCGGTTTCATCGCAAAATTCTTGAGGGGTAAGACCTTTTTCTTTTGCGGTTTTTTCTATTTTTATCCCGTGTTCATCAGTTCCCGTGAGAAAGAATACAGGGATTGCTTTTTGTTTAAAATACCGCGCCAGAACGTCTGTCGCTATTTTTTCGTAAGCGTGTCCGATATGCGGAGCCGCATTTACATAATCTATCGCTGTTGTTATATAAAATTTTTCCACAGTTTTTATCCCCTTTGATTTTGTCATTGCGAGGAGGAGTGAAACGACGACGTGGCAATCTATCCAAGCAATGACGAATTATTAAATTTCTTAAAATTCTGTATAGAACTTTTTTTGATATTATAATATTTATAGATTAATTTATCATAAAAATAGATTTTATTGAGAAAGAGAAGGAATAATGCAGGAAACAATTTCACGCAAAGATAATAGGGGGCTTGAAGAATTAAGACCCGTTAAATTCACAAGAAATTTCACAAAACACGCGGATGGCTCTGTGCTTGTGGAATTTGGAGATACAAAAGTTATCGTAACGGCAACTATCGAGAACAAAGTGCCAAGATTCCTTCACGACAGCGGAAAAGGATGGCTGACTTCGGAATATTCTTTGCTCCCGGGTTCTACTCATACAAGAGTAAATCGCGACAGAGGAACTCATATCTCTGGTAGAACGCAGGAAATCCAACGATTAATCGGCAGAAGCTTAAGAGCCTGTGTGGATTTAACAAAAATTGGCGAAAGAACCATCACTATTGATGCTGATGTGATTCAGGCTGATGGCGGAACCAGAACTGCAAGCATATCAGGAGGATTCATAGCGCTTTATGATGCGCTTTCCAAGTTAAAAGAATCTGGTGCAATTAGCGAAATCCCGATAATAGAACCTGTCGCCGCCGTCAGCGTAGGAATAATTAAAGGAAAAATTATGCTTGATGTTGATTATTCAGAGGATTCAGGCGCTGATGCGGATGCAAATATCGTCATGACAGAATCGGGAAAGATTCTTGAGTTTCAGACAACCAGCGAAGAAGCTCCTTTTTCAAGAGAAGATATGATAAATATACTTGATTTGGGAGAAAAAGGCATACAGGAAATAGTTAAAATCCAGAAACAGGCTTTGGGTATATAATTGTCATTCTGAGCGACCAAAGGGAGCGTGAGAATCTATACCCGAATTAAAACATTAAATAGATTGCCACGTCGGTTCTTTGAACCTCCTCGCAATGACATTACTATATAAAAGAGGAAAACCATGAATTATAAAACTCCGAAAGGCACAAAAGATATACTTCCAAATGAGTCATATATATGGCAATACGTCGAGGAAAAAGCTAAAACAGTTTTTAATAACGCGAATTATCAGGAAATCCGCACTCCAATCTTTGAAGCAACGGAGCTTTTTACCCGCGGGGTTGGGGATTCTACTGATATTGTTAATAAAGAAATGTATACTTTTATCCAAAAAGAAAGAAGCCTTACTTTAAGACCGGAAAATACAGCAGGAGTTGTCAGGGCTTTTATTGAACACGGAATGAGCCGCCTTCCGAAGCCTGTAAAACTCTGGTATAAAGGTCCGATGTTTCGTTATGAAAGACCACAGGCAGGCAGACAACGACAGTTTCATCAGTTGGGCGTTGAACTTTTTGGTATAGAAAACGCTTCTGCCGATGCGGAAGTTATTAAAATTGCTATAAAGCTTCTTGATGAGTTAGGATTAAAGAATTTATCTCTTGAAATAAATAATATAGGCTGTCCGAAATGCAGAAATGCTTATAAACAAAGCATTAAAGAAGCTGTAAGTTCCAGACTTTCAGAATTTTGCGCGGATTGTCATTTAAGATTCGAGAAAAACCC
>Ga0209212_1007170_pt1 | contig 12436 bp, 10 predicted proteins | sample RifGroC2_FD_183996 | JGI IMG/M metagenome (GOLD analysis project Ga0209212, IMG submission 183996) | Groundwater microbial communities from Rifle, Colorado, USA - Groundwater C2 (SPAdes) (version 2) | ecosystem: Environmental > Aquatic > Deep subsurface > Groundwater | place: Rifle, Colorado...
CACTGTTATGACCAGAATCCGGCCGGCCTCGTCCTTGTAAGTAACCCGCAGATGCCTGCTCTTAATGAATTTAAAGGCATTTATTCTGCCTTTGATGCTCGGTTCCGAATAATCAGGGGTTTCAATGGCGCCTTCGGCCTCTTCTTCCGTAACGCCGCGTTCCTTCATGCGTCTCTTTGGTGGAACGGCATTCAGGGCATGGTTTTTGCTTCTTCATGGTTTCACCTCTTTTTTCTGATCTGAAAGTTCGTCCACAGCCGGGAATCAGGGATGTACGCGGTTGTTATGTCGATATCGTCTGAGGAATAGTCTACAACCACGTGCAGGGGTATGTCAAGATTCAACATAGAGAATATGAAGCATCGTTTGCGTTCCGGATAGGCTTCGATGATTTTGCCTTTTCGCCGCGCTGGTTGTCGCCCAGATTGCGAATCCCTCGGGTCTTAAGTTAGTTGTGGTCATCATGGGTGTCCTGGCAGCGGTGTTTCCTTTTCTATTGGCATTCATGTTGGACGGAAAGGAATTGAAAACATGACGTATCTGGTGATGATATTCGGCTTTATTATCCTGGTCTCCCTTGCGGGCATTGTCTGGGTGGAGTTGGACAAGAAGCATTTCAAGAACAAGTCCGCCAAGAGATGATCTGTCTTTTCGCTTTTACCCGTGTCCATCCGTTGCACACGGGGGCTCTGCGTTTTTCCTGCCTGTATCCAAACCCCTTCTCTTGCATAATTCCGGATTCCGGCTCTTCTAACTTTTATGTGGGTCGTTAAATCGTCTATGGGTTGATTTTTTCAATTAATGAGTTTTTTTGTTACCTTTCTTGCGCGCCCAAGAAAGGTAACCGAAAGAAGGGCGCCCGACGAAAATTCTTTACGGCGTGCTTGGTCGTCCTCGGTACATTTCGGAAACTCGCCCTTCAGGCTCAGACAGTCCGAAATGTTTAACCCTCGGACTCGGTCGCACACCTAAATTTTCGTATGGGATTGCTGAGAGGCCGGACAAAAAGCCTATGCTCACCCGAGCAATAGAGCTACATATGGGGATAAACCACCCACACCAAACCCAGAAGACACATAATTCCTATCCAGCAGTAATCGTCGTGAAGCGAGGAACAGGCTTCACGCTTCCGCCATCATTCCGTTCATCCGCTCATCGAATTCCTTTGCCCTCCCGTCATGAACGGCAGTGACGGTCTCAAGCTCGGCAAAGAGCGTTTCGATCTTCTGCCTGCCCTCATGCATGGACCGGGACAGGTCCCTGATGGCCAGGGCCGCGCCTTTTTGGGAAGCCGCGGCAATGGCCTGCGTGTCCTGTTCCATCTGCTGCTCCACCCGCATGATATCTTTTTCGAGCGTCTCGATCTTTTTCTGTAGCGGGGTCAGGGCCTTTGACCGCTCAGCCACGATGTCTGCTCGCTGTCTGCGGAGGTCCTTTCGGTTCGTATTGATCGCCGCGACGGGCGCTGATTTGGCGCTCTGTGCTTGCGGGGACGGTTCGTCGCTCCAGCCCACGCGGTCAAGGAACTCCCGGTAGGTGCCTTCGAAGAGCGAGACCTTCCCGTTGTCAAAGACGATCAGGCGGTTGGCAAGGGCTTCAAGGACCATCTCGCTGTGCGTTACGATGATGACGGCGCCATCGAAGCCGACCAGGGCCTCGACGAGGGATTCCACGGACTGCATGTCCAGGTGGTTCGTGGGTTCGTCGAGCAGCAGGAGGTTCGCGGGGCTGACGAGCAGTTTGCCGAGCAGCACACGGCTCTTTTCGCCGCCCGACAGGACCGATACCTTCTTGAGAGCGTTGTCGCCTTCGAACATCATCAGGCCGCAAAGGGAACGGGCCGCGGTCTGGCCGAGTTCGGGGCTTGCGTCCATGATCTCCTGGACCACGGTCTTGGTGGGGTTCAGGCGCGCGATGTTGGTCTGGCCGAAATAGGCGGGCCTGAGGCTATCATGAAGCCGCACCTCGCCGCTTTTGGGAGACAGTTCTTTCGTCAGCAGGTTCAGCAGCGTGGTTTTGCCCTTGCCGTTCTTGCCGATCACGGCGATGCGGTCCTGTTTGCCCACGGCAAAGGTGAGTCCGTCGATCAGGCGAGGCCCCCCTGACGTGAAACCGAAGCACAGGTCCTCGACGTTCATGAGCCATTTTCCCGCAAAGGGCGCGGAACGGAAGGAGAAGTCAAGGTCCTGGATGTCCCCCAGTTTCTCGAGCCGCTCCATTTTGTTCAGCGCCTTGACCCGGGACTGGACGGCGCTGGCCTTCGTGGCCTTGGCCCGGAAGCGGTTGATGAACTCCTCGGTCTCCCGCCGTTTCTTTTCGTCATTCTGGCGCGTTCGCTCGTACAGCTCCTCTTCCATGGCGATCTGCTCATAGAGTTTTCCGGTGGGCCCTTCGATCTTGCGCACCTTGCAACGGTGGATCAGGATCGTATGGGTCGTGACGCTGTCCATGAACCGGCGGTCGTGGGTGATGATGATCAGCTCGCCTTTCCAGTTCCTGAGGAACCGGGTGAGCCACCGGATCGAAAGGATGTCGAGGTAGTTGGTCGGCTCGTCGAGCAGCAGGAGGTCCGGTTCCGAGACGAGCACCTTGGCGAGGCTGAGCCGCACCTGAAAGCCGCCGGAAAATTCCGAAGGATGGCGCAGGAAATCCTCTTCGGTGAATCCAAGGCCCGACAGGATGGCCTTGGCCTTGAAGGATTCGTCGCGCCCGTCATTGTTCTGCGGCAGGCCGAGGCAGGCCTCGGCGATGACCGTCTGTTCGGAGAAGTCGATGTGCTGGGAAAGATGGCCGATAGTGTAGCCCGCCGGGACGGAGATGGAGCCGCTGTCAGCGTGCTCCTCGCCGAGGATCAGCCGGAAGAGCGTGGTCTTGCCGTGGCCGTTCCTGCCCACGAGGCCCGCGCGTTCGCCGCCGTTCAGATTGAAGGAAACGGCGTCGAGAAGCACCTGGGTGCCGTAGGATTTCGTGAGATTGGATATCTGGAGCATGGGATTCGTAGGCCTTGCCGGAGCGGGATTAGCGCTGTTCAGGGCGCAGCGGGTATATTACCGGACAGGAATGACGGGGGCAAATGGTTTTTTGCATTGATTCCGGAATGGGGATTTGCGACGGATATTGAAAATAGTTAGCTAAAAGACACCTTGGAACCGCGAAGGAAATCGTCACGTCTTTTTGCCGCAGATTTACGCTGATGAATGCGGAAAAGGCAAGGCGGCTAAGGGATAGATCGGATCATTGAACCAGAAGCGAAGGCATCTCTTACAAAACCGTCCCGGCTTCAAGCCTGCCGGGACATGCTTCAGACGCTCAGGTATTTACCACCAAGAACCCTGTTTTCCTTTGCGAACTTTGCGCCTTTGCGAGAAAATATCTTTTGCTTTTCGCTTCTATCTCCGTCCGGCAACCGCCTGGCTCTTTCTATTTCTTATATTCTATCCGGTCGCCCTTGGCCAGGACGTCGACGCTTTTCTTCACGATCGCCGTGGACGTGCGTTCCTTCACGAGAAAGACCTGCACCTCTCCCAGCACTTTCCGCGGGAATCCTCTGCGCTGGGAATCCACGTAGACGGTGAAGCGGTCGCCGGGCTCAACGCCGTCGGCCGTGCCGAGATCGAGGTAGACGATGTCGATCTGGGCGTTGATGGTCCTGCCGTCCACCACTTCAATGATGAATCCCGTAATATCCTTCGGTTCCGGCGCTTCCTTGCGGGGATAGACCAGCGTCGGCTCCTGGTAGGGCGTGATCAGGTCGCCCTTCGCAATTGCGTCGAAGGAGAGGGTGACGCGGGCTGTCATGACGTCCTCGGTATCCTTGGCCGTGATCTGCAGGATGCCGAGCACCTTGATGAGCCGTCCGACCGTGCTGCCTGTGTCGGGATGGCGCACCCGTTTGACGGGCTTGTAGATAAGGAACCGGTCGCCCGGCTCGACGCCCTCCTGCGAGGGGGTTTTCACGTACAGAATGTCGTCATAGGCAAAGATGGTCTTGGGTTCCAGGGAGCCGACGATCCGGTCATCGGTCTCCTCGGCGTTGACGAAGCCGGCATTCACCATGGCGTATTTGTCGATGATCGGGACCCGCATCTCCTCAGGCAGGATCAATTTTCGTGTAGGTGGAGGCTCTTCGGCTTCGGGCTCCTTGTCCGTCGGTTTTGCCGGACCTTTCGGCAGCCCCGCAACCTCGCGTTCTCCTGGCTTTTCTTGTTCCGTCGCCTGTTCTGCCGGCCGCTCCATGGCTCGTTCGATCTGGCTCAGGTCCGGTATCACGAGCTTGTTTCCCGGGTAGATCAGGTCAGGGTTTGTGATGTAGGGGTTGACTTTCCAGATCAGGGGCCACAGGAAGGGGTCCTTCAGAAATGAGTTCGAAATGTCCCAGAGCGTGTCGCCCTTGACGATGATATAGATGTTTTTGGAGTCCTTGGTCCGTCCTGCTGCCGCCGTATCGGTCTTTTCCGCCGCAGATTGTTCAGCAGGCTGTTCCGCGCCCTCTGCGTCCAAGCCCTGCCCCGGCATGATGAGCGTACCTGTCTGCTGGTCCTGAACAGCCGGTTCCGGGGCGGGTTGCTGCTGCTGCGGTTCCTGTTCCTGGGAAAGGGATGGCGACGGAGAGAGCGCGAAGAGGAATGTGATGCAGGTGCAGGCGATGGGGCGCAGCCATCGGGACATTAACTGCCTCCTTGCGAATCGATCAGCGATTCATTAATCCATGCTGGATGCTGCCCAAGACTGCACAAATCTGCTTAAAGATAGCCGAGAAACCTCTTATTTGTCAAGAGAATAAATCCATGCCGCCCTTGCAATCATGCGTTCTTTCTGGTAATCTGCCGTTGCTATGGACAAGGAAAGAACGAGCGCCCCTTTCAGCCACCAGGCCGGATTCAAGAGCGTCCTCTATCTTGCGGGCCTGCTCATCATTACTGTTGTCGCCGTGCTGCTCCAGATCAAGTTCCGGGGTTTTGAAGGGCCCTTGGTCGACAATATCCTCATTTTAATTCTGAACCTCGTGAACTTTCTGCTGCTGTCGGCTGTGGTCGTCATGGGCGCCCGGAGCCTCTGGAAGCTCTCGATGGAGCGGCAGCAGGGCGTCCTTGGCGCAAAGTTCAGGACCAAGCTTGTTGTCGCCTTCGTCAGCCTCTCCTTCATACCCACCCTCCTTTTGTTCGTGATCGCCAGCGGCATGTTTACGCGCAGCATCGAACGCCTTTTCAGCCTCCGGGCGGAGAATTCGCTGAAAGAATCCGTTGATGTGGCGCAGGCCTACTACGATCTACTGCAGACCCAGGCGCTGTCCTTCGGCCGTCAGATCAGCGACCAGATGACCGACGAGCGGTTGCTCACGAGGTTTGAAGCGCCGGTGCTGAAGGAGTATATGCAGAAAAAGGTCGAGGAATACGGCCTGGGCGCCTTGGAGCTGTACACCTCGCCGAATCGCCGGACCTTTGCGATCGTCACGGATACATTCCCGCCCGATTCCTTTGTGCCCGCGTCCAGTGAACTGGTGGCCAAGGCCTTTGCGGCCCAGGAGGCCGCGCTGGTGAGGGACCTGGGGAAGAAGGGGGAGATCGTGCGCGCCGTGGTGCCCCTCTACGGCGAGGAGGAGGGCCTCGTTGACGGCGTCGTGTCGGTCAGCTACTACGTGGCCCAGAGCCTCACGGTAAAGGCCGGCGAGATCCGTGCCGGATATACGGAATACCGGAGCGCATTGAAGGGGAAAGAGCTGATCAAGTTCTCTTATCGCATGGGATTCCTCGCCGTCACGCTTACGCTGCTGCTTGCCGCCATCTGGGTTGCGCTGCGCGTTTCGGCCGGCATCACGGTGCCTATCCGGAAGCTCGCCGAAGGGACCGAGGCAGTGGCCCAGGGGAACCTGGACTACCGGATCGAAGGGCGGTCCGAGGACGAAGTAGGCATGCTCGTCGACTCCTTCAACCGGATGACGCAGGAGCTCAAAACGTCGCAGGAGCGCATTGCCCGCGAAGGGGCCTATAAGGAGACGATCCTTTCGAACATTGATACGGGCGTCGTGTCCCTGGACCGCGCGGGCAGGATATCGACGATGAATCCGGCGGCGTCGCGCATTCTCGGCATCGGGGCCGGGGACGTTCTCGGCAAAAGGTACGACGACGCCTTCAGCTTTGTGGAACTCGATCCACTTCGCTCGCTTTTCCGCAGGCTGGAGCAGGAAAAGGGACGCGCCGAGGAAGTGATCAACGTTTCCGTCCGGGGCCGTACGCTCACGCTCAGGACGCGCGTGTCGACGCTCCGGGACAGCGAGGGCGTCGTTACCGTGATCACCTTTGACGACCTCACGGACCTCCTGCGCGCCCAGAAATCAGAGACCTGGCAGGACGTGGCGCGAAAGATCGCGCACGAGGTGAAGAACCCCCTGACACCGATCAAGCTTTCCGCCGAACGGCTGCGCAAGAAATACGCTGAAGGAGCGAAGGATTTCGACAGCGTCTTCGATGAATGCAGCCTTACGATCGTTGAGCAGGCCGACGGCCTGAAGAAGCTGTTGAACGAGTTCGCCGACTACGCGCGTATGCCGCGGCCGAACCCCCGGCCCCAGGCGCTCGGCCCCGTGGTGGAGCGGGCGGTCAACCTGTATGCCAGCGCCCACCGGGGAGTGCAGTTTATCACCGAGGTCCCGCAGGACCTGCCGTCCCTTCCGCTCGATGCGGAGCAGATGCAGCGCGTCTTCATCAACCTCTATGAGAACGCCATCGAAGCCATGAACGGCACGGGGCGCATCTGGACCGCGGCGCGGCTGGAGAGCAACGGCATGGTGCGGATCGAGATCGCTGACGAGGGCAGGGGCGTCGCGCCTGAGGACCTTTCCCGGATATTTGAACCCTATTTTTCAAGCAAGGGGCGGGGAGGTGGTCTGGGGCTCGCCATTGTTGAACGAGTGGTTTCGGACCATAACGGATCGATCCGTGCCGAGCAGAACCAGCCCCAGGGATCGCGGTTCATCATGGAACTGCCTGTGGCGGGGTAGAGAGAGCAGAGAGCAAAGGGCAGAGAGCAAAGGGCAAATATTTTAACTCCATGCTCTATGCTCCATGCGCGTTTTACCCCATGCCCCATGCGCTATGTCCCATGCGTAATTAATCTTACAGGAGGATTGCAATCTTGGATACGGCATCAAAAGTTCTTATCGGCGTGGCCATTGCCTACGCCATCATCAAACTGATCGGCTTTTTGAGCAGGCTCGGCATCAAGCAGATCACACCAAAGGAACTGGAGCTGAAAAAGGGCTTTGTGCTGCTCGATGTACGGACCAACAAGGAATTCGACCAGGGCCGTATTCCCGGAGCGGTCCATGTTCCGCTGACGGAAGTGGGCACCCGCGTCAAGAAGCTCAAAAAGGATAAAGAGGTTGTGGTCTATTGCCAGAGCGGAACCCGCTCCATCTGGGCCATCAAACGGCTGATCGGCATGGGTTACAAGAACCTGTACAACCTCAAGGGCGGTTATAATGCCTGGAAAAGACTTCATCGCTGAGCTGAAGCGGGACTATCGCGCCAAACGGCCGCTGATCGAGCAGCGGCTGGCCGAGTTCCGGGCCGTCTATGACCGGGGAGACGAGGCGATCTTCGAGGAGCTCTGCTTCTGCATCCTTACCGCCGGCAGCAGCGCGAAGATGGGCATGAAGACCATCGAAGCGCTGAGGGACATTCTGCGCTCCGGCGACGAGGCTGCGCTGCAGCAGCGCGCCCGGGAGCATCGAGTGCGGTTCTGGCGCCTCCGGCCGTCGTATATCCATCATACACGGGAATATCTGGTGCAGCACTGCGGCCTGGACCTCAAAAAGCTGCTCGGTTCCTTTTCCTGCCCTCTGGCACGCCGGGAATTTCTGGCGGCCAACAAGGCCGTCAAGGGGCTCGGGTACAAGGAGTCCAGCCACTTTCTGAGGAACGTGGGTTTTCGCGGCTATGCCATCCTGGACAAGCACATCATCAACTCGCTTCGGGAAATGAGGGTCATCGGCAGCGGCCTGAAGCCGGGCTCGCGCAAGGGCTATCTCGCCATCGAACGGAAGCTCGCACGGTTCGCCGATGAGATCGGCATCGACATGGACCATCTCGACCTGCTGCTGTGGTCGCGCAAGACAGGGGAGATTCTCAAGTAGAATGCGGAATGTCGAGTGCGGAGTGCGGAGTGAACGGCGTTACCCGAGACGAGATACGAAGGACGAGTGGGAAGTGCGGAAATATTTACGACCCGGTGTCCCTAGTATGATCGTGTTTCATAGTGAGATCCGCAGGGCTCAAAGAGCGCGGATCGGCCATGTGTCTCCAGATCAAAGCATTACTTGATCCTGTGTCTGTTCAGCGAGCGAGCGAATGTGACTGATAGATTCGTATTGATGCTCGACCAATTTACGAAAGGGGCGAGGTTTTTCATTCCGCATTCCGAAATCCGCACTCCGCAATGAAGAAGATCATCTTCGTCTCCCTACTGGTCATCATCGGCATCCTGTTCGCCGGCCAGATCAAGCGTGGCTTCCTGAGCGCCCTGATCCTGGTGGACACCGTGCGACCGCCGGAAAAGGCCCTCATGTGGCGGTTCATCCCGCCGCCGGCGGTCAAGACCGTCTCGATCCCTTCCAGGGGCAGGGACCTGAAGGCCGATATCTACGTTCCGCGGTCCAAGGGAAGCGCGGTCCCCCTGCTGCTGGTCCACGGTGTGAACCCCACGGGTAAGGACGATGCCCAGCTCGTGCTGCTCGCAGGAAATCTGGCGCGCGCGGGATTCCTCGTTCTGGTGCCTGATTTCGCGGGCATGAAGGACCTCCGCATGCGGCGCTCCGACGTGGAGGACATCGTGCGGAGCTATCGGTATCTTACGGGGCTGCAGATCGCGCGGCCCGGCGGCGTGATGATGGGCATCAGCTACGGCGTCGGGCCCCTGCTTTTTGCCGCCGCCGACAGCCGCATCCGCGACCGCGCCAGTCTCGTCGTGAGCTTCGGCGGCTACGGCGACCTGCGCGCTGTGCTCCAGTTCCTCATGACAGGCTATTATGACTATGGCGGCGCCTCCGGCTATCTCCGACCCCTGGAGGCCCTGCGCTGGATGTTCGTCTATAAGAACCTCGATTTTTTAAGCTCCACAGCGGACCGCAAGACGCTCCGGGAGATCATCGAGCGGCGGAACCGCTATGAGCTTGCCTCTGCCGCGGCCCTGGCAGGCACCCTGGGCCCTGAGGGCCGGGCGGTCTATGCTTTTCTTTCGAACACGGACCCGAAGCAGTTCGGTCCTCTCTTTGAACGTCTGCCTGCTTCGCTCCGTGACTACGTCGCAGCCCTGTCGCCCGCGAAGATCGTAAAGGACATCAAGGCCGATTTCATCATTGTCCACGGCATGGAAGACTACTCCATCCCCTATACGGAAAGCATCAGGCTCGCCGAAGCCGTAGCTGAGGGCAGGCAAGTGCGGCTCGCGCTGCTGTCGCACTTCATGCACATCGAGCCCGTGGAACAGTCCGCCGCCGACCTTGTGGAGCGCTACGCTGTGGGCGGCTGGCGGCTCTTCAAGGTCATTTATGCATTGCTGAAGGTGCAGTAGACAGTAGACAGTAGACAGGAGGCTGCAGACGGCAGACAGGGGACAGGAGCGGGAGGCCGGGAGGGAAGAGATGCCAGGGATAACGCGCAACAGGGCTGAGAGGTTCGAAGACCTGGAAGTATGGCAGAAGGCTCACATATGCGTTCTTGATGTCTACAAGATGGCCAAGGGATTTCCCGCGGAAGAGAAATTCGGTCTTATTTCACAAATGCGACGGGCTGCGGTCTCCATAGCGGCGAATATTGTCGAGGGATTCAAAAAGCGCGGTCAGCGAGACAAGGCCCATTTTTATAATGTGGCGCAGGGTTCATTAGAGGAGCTGAGATATTATCTGATCTTGTCAAAGGACCTCGGTTATATTGAGGACAATGGCGCAGTTCTGAGCAGTATCGATGAAGTTGCACGGATGCCGCATCGATTGCTCGCCGTGATAAAAGCCGGATGATCACGTTCCTTCCCTGCTGTTTGCTGTCTACTGTATACTGTCTACCCGGGAGGTTCAATGACTGAAGAACAGGACAACAAGGAACGGAAGGGGTTGAAGCGCGCCGTGATCATCGGCTCCATACTCGGGGCCTTCGCGAGCCTGGCTGCGGCGCTGGCCATGGATGTCGTGCTCGGCAGCTCGCTCCAAGGGACCTGGTGGGACGCGTCGCAGCGGGACGTGACCAAGATGTTCGGGCCCGGGTGCGGCCAGAACCCCTTCGCCGTCGGGCTCATGCTTGCGTTTGTCATGGGCTTTCTTGCAGCCTTCGGCGCCTTCCTCGGCATGATCGCCGGGGTCTTCATGTACCGGCTGTTCAGGTTCGTGCTGAAGTGATGCGAGTTTTTTATGCGTTCCAATTGTCTTTTTTCAGAGCTTGAACAGTTAAGAATAAAATACGCGTCAAACATGGAGACAAAAATCCGCCACTAAGGTACACCCCGTTAGAATATGTTATTTCTAACGGGGCAGGCCAAGACAATACAAAGGTAACTCTAAGAATTGCAAAGCCGACAATCCTGAACCTCAGCATGGATCTCTTCGTGCATTCGCGACGACCTGGCATATCTGGTTCCGACGTGTCCAGGTCAGTATCATCATATAGAAACCTACCAGTTCCTTTCAGACTCGTATTTTTTGGTTTATACAGGTTTTTCCTCAGTTCATCTACGCCGTTGCTCATAAACCAACAGTTTGGTGAGCGAAATCACTCAGGAAGTCGTGCTCTTTTAGAGTTCTTTATTGGTATATCATTGATAATTGTAGTTATTAGTCGCAGGTATGCCATTTGCATTTAAGTGTGCTGATTGGCTTGGTGCGTTAGCGTCATGAACTGTTGCAACAGCATGTAACTCGTTGGTTTTTAAGGGGAGCGGGGAAATGAAAAAATCAGCTTTGCTAGTCCTTATAATAGGTGCTTCCATACTGATTGTTGGCATTGCCTATGCCGGTGTATCCGGCAGCAAGCATGACTTCTCGATTGGCGGGACGTCGGGCTTTCAAGCGGATACGGAAACCGAGGTCTGCATCTTCTGCCATACTCCTCACGGGGCCAGCGATGTTCCGCTCTGGAACAAGACCACCAACTCCACTGGTTACACGATGTACAACAGCACGGTGAGCTCCACGCTCGACGCGACCGTGCCGACCGCTCCAACGGGCGTGAGCCTGCTCTGCATGAGCTGTCATGACGGAGTTTCTGCCATTAATGTCGTGGTCAACTACGGACCGAACGGACCGATCTCGATGCCTGCGGCTAGTGACCAGCTCGGAGACCTGAGCTATCCGCCGAGCAGGAATCCGAACCTCACCAAGGACCTTTCGAACGATCACCCGGTCTCATTTATTTTCGATACCAATCTCATCACCCTCGACGCCGCAGGCGGCCCGGCGCAGCTGAAGCTGCCGGTGGCTCCGCTCAAGCTTTTCGTCGGCAAGCTCGAGTGCGCCACCTGCCACGATCCTCATGAAGAGGGCAAGTCTACGGGAACGACTCCCTTTCTGCGGATGAGCAATGCGGGCAGTGATATGTGCCTGACCTGCCATATCAAGTAAGCGCGTTGATGAAACGAGGTCATGGAATGCAAAAAACATCGACAGCTGCTCCAGGGACAATGCAAGGCCAAGGAGGCGACATGAAGGCGATCCATACTCCAGAAGGAAAAATACGCGGAGTGCTGCTGGCAGCGCTGATCAGCGCATGTCTGTTCGTTGCCGCGGCCGCTCACGCCGCAGACCGGCTGTCGGCGATCACCAAGACCGATGTGCCCACACGCCTTGCCCTTGATACCAAAGGAAACCTCTATGTTACCGAGCCCCGGGATCGCAACCGGCTCCTGATCTTCGATCGCCAGGGCGAGCTGGTGCGTACACTGAACGGCCTGAAGGGCCCTGGCGGCGTTGTGGTGGACTCCCAGAACCTGGTCTATATCACGAGCAGTGCGACAAAGAGTGTGAATGTATATACTGCTGATCTCGTCTTTTCCCGCAAGCTCGGCGCAGGCGACAACGAGTTCCTGACGCCCAATGCCGTTGCCGTGGCCCCTGACGGCCGCGTCTATGTGGTGGACACTAAAGCCAACCAGGTGAAGGCATATCATGCGAACGGCGCGTCAGCCTTTGCCTTCGGCGGCTGGGGTAAGACAAACGGCAAGTTCAACGTGCCTGTCGATCTTGCTGTTGACGGCGCGGCAGGCGAGGTCTACGTGACGGACATGGGGATATTCACCGATCCCACGAACGGCGATACGGCCGGCGCCCGGGTCCAGGTCTTCGATCTTGAGGGGAATTTCAAGCGAAGCTTCGGCCAGTACGGCACCGGCGACGGCAAGATCATGCGGGCACTGGGCATTGCCGTTGCCGGCGGACGCGTCTATATTGCGG
>Ga0209212_1007173_pt1 | contig 12431 bp, 9 predicted proteins | sample RifGroC2_FD_183996 | JGI IMG/M metagenome (GOLD analysis project Ga0209212, IMG submission 183996) | Groundwater microbial communities from Rifle, Colorado, USA - Groundwater C2 (SPAdes) (version 2) | ecosystem: Environmental > Aquatic > Deep subsurface > Groundwater | place: Rifle, Colorado...
TACGACGGCGTCTTTTATGGCTTTGTATTTGGCGTCTTTCGGACAGACGTAGCTGAGGTCGGCGGGGCAGACTTTGTATTCGTCTTCTTCGTAAGCGTCGAGATAGTCTACGTTTTCAGCCATTTTTCCGCCCGTTATCTTGCGGAAGGGCGATTCGATGAAGCCGTATTCGTTGATGTTCGAATAGATGGCCAGCGAGCTGATAAGGCCGGCGTTCGGTCCTTCAGGCGTTTCGATCGGGCATATGCGGCCGTAGTGGGTTGGATGCACGTCGCGCACTTCGTAACCGGCGCGTTCGCGGCGCACGCCGCCCGGGCCAAGGGCCGATATACGGCGTTTGTGGGTGAGCTCCGAAAGCGGGTTGGTCTGATCCATGAACTGCGACAGCTGCGAGGTTCCGAAGAAATCTTTTATCATGGCGGCTACGGGGCGCGCGTTGATAAGGCTCTGTGAGGAGACCTGGGCGACGTCCTGGATCGTCATTCTTTCTTTTATATCGCGTTCCATCCTGATGAGGCTCATTCTGAACTGGTTCTGAAGGAGCTCTCCGACGCGCCTTACGCGGCGGTTGCCGAGATGGTCGATGTCGTCTATATGGCCGAGGCCGTTGCAAAGGTCGATAAGGTAGCGCACGGTCGAAATTATGTCGGATTTAGTAAGTATGCGGCCTTTTTTAACGTAAATAGTCTCTACGCGGGCTTCGTTGAGAACGCTGAAGAGTTCTTTGGTGAGGACTGTTCCGGCTTCGATGGTTTTAACGTGTTTGGAGCCGGCGTCGCTGTATTTGATCGGGTGCACGATCTCGCGGCCGACGATCTTTTTCTTGAGCAGCTCTTCTTCTTCGAAGGAAAGTTTTTCGTACTGGCTGCGCGAGGCGGTAACGAGCGTTCCGTCGGCCGAAATGATTTTTACCGCCTGAAGTTTCATACGGTTCATTTTGAAGGCCATTTCGGGAGTGATCGTAGTTTTGGCAGTGTATACGATAGCGTTGCTCTTGGGGTCGATGATATTTTCGCCGAGCGTTTTTCCGAGGAGGGATTTGCGGAACGCTTCTTTATCGCGAAAAATGATCTCTTCGAAATCGAATTCGTTGAAAACTTCTATAATTTCTTCATCGGCGGTCATCAATTTTACTATCGGAACGTTGCCGTCTTCGATCATAGCGGAAGTTTCGCGCGTTATTTCGTCGCCCGGTTCGACGATTATTTCGCCGGTTTCGGGAGAATAAACGGTGGCGCCGGCCGGTTTTCCGAGTATGCGGTCGCGGATGCGGAGCTTCTGGTTGATCTTGTAGCGGCCTACGTCGGCGAGGTCGTATTTGCGCGGATCGAAGAAGAGCATGTTGAGCAGGGTGTGCGCGTTTTCTTCGATGAAAGGTTCGCCGGGGCGCATTTTCGAATACACGTCGGCGAGAGCTTCCGACTGGTTTTTCGTTTTATCGTATTTGAGGGTGTTGGCGATATATTCGTTATTCGCGAAAAGTTCCATCATTTCTTCGTTTGAATATCCGAGGGCTTTAAAAAGCACGGTCACGGCCTGTTTGCGTTTTCTGTCGATGCGCACGTGTATCGTGTCTTTGATGACGTCGAGTTCGAACTCGAGCCATGCGCCGCGGTAGGGTATTACTTTGGCGAGGTACTGTTTTTTAAGTTTGTCGTATTTGTAATAAACGCCGGGGGAGCGGTGGAGCTGCGAAACGACGACGCGTTCGGCGCCGTTGATGATGAAGGTTCCGCGGGCGGTCATGCAGGGGAGGTTGGCGAGGAATATTTCCTGTTCTTTGACTTCGCCTGAGCTCTTGTTGATGAGGCGCACTATTATCGAAAGTGAAACGCCGTAAGTGACGTCTCTTTTTTTGCATTCGTTGGGGTCGTATTTGATACGGTAGGGAACTCCGTCGATCGAAGCGAAAGTGCATTCGCGTTCTTTAAAGGTGCAGTCGTAGTAAGAGCACTCTTTTACCTTGCCGCCCTTGGTGCTGGGGCAATCTTTGCAGCGGGCGAGTCCGAGTTTGTATTCGACGAACTCGAGTATGAGATTGCCTGTAAAGTCCTGTATCGGGAAAATATCGAGGAATATTTCCTGGAGTCCCTGTCTGAGGCGGTTCGTAGGCGAACGATGCGCCTGAAGAAAATCACGGTAGGAAGATAATTGAACGTCGATTAAATTCGGGACGTCGATAATATTGTCGTCCGCGCCGAAATTTAACTTTTCCTGGCCAGTTGTGTAATTTTGAATAACCCTGGGCATTAATCACAACTCCTTACATTGATGTATTTTTCCAAAAAAAATACGATTATATATTATTTACAAGGTTTCGCGAAATAAATTGGTCGAAAAAAATAAAAATAAAATAATAAAACCTCCGGCGCCCGTCATCCTTTTTTTCTTAAGGACACGATGCCGGAACTCTTTTAAATTATTCAGTTATCGGGTTTTTTATAATTTTCAATTCGGTTGGACCGGTGACCAAACATAATAATTGATATTATTTTACGAAGCTATTTTCCCGTAAAATAGCCGATTTTCAAACGTACTCCAGCAATTATAATTTAAGTATGTTACATCTTAACAGATTTTTATTAAAAAGTCAAGTTGTTTATGCTTTATTTATTAACTTTTTAAAATGTAACTGCCATGAGTATTTAGAGGGCGAGAGATTTATTAGTAAAGTCTTATATTTTTATACTCTTAAAAGCAGGTATGGAAGCGTGTTATGACGCTTCCATACCCCTGGTTACAGTTTATTATCTTTCAATATGGCCGGTTTTATTTTGTTTTTAACCGCAATTATTTTTTGTCGTCTTCGACGGGATCTTCGTCACTTTCAAAAACCGGGTCTGACGCGAGTACCAGTTTCACCATTTCGTCCCAGCGGGAGTTTATGGCGAAATTCAGCGTCGAATAGGTTTCGTTGAAGCTTTCCATCGGGAAATAGATGGCAAGGCCTGTAGAGTCTTTTTTGGCGTCGCCGGTGGTCTTGCTTTCGACGATGAGTTTCTTGTAAGCCATTTTCAGTCTGGCCGCGGCGTCTTTTATTTCGGCGTTCCTGGTGTTCATCGACATATAGATCGCCAGATCGCCGATATCGATGTTATCGTAGTGGTAAAATTTCTGGGCGCTGGCCACAGCAGAGGCTATTGCCTGAAGTTCGGCGCGGCTTTCGGGTATGGCCTTTATCTGCATTTCGCACATCGCGTCGAGCGCTTCGACGAAAGGGACTATGTATGAACAGTCTATAGCCGAAAGCGTCGTGCTTTTTACGCGCTGCTGAGGCTTGTGGCGGCTCGCGGCGGCCGTCGCGTACGGCGAGTCGATCGAATCGTCGTGGGCGTTGTAGTAACTCTGAAAATAAGCCTGAGGTATCATTTTAGCGAGTTCATAAGCGCTCATCGCGGGGTTTTTATAAAGGGGCGTAAGTATAAGATCGTAAGGCCAGCCGTCGCCCGGTTCGGTTTCTTCGGAAGCGACTATGAATTTCGCGGATTCTTTGAGCTCGTATGCGACTTCGATCATCTGCATGAGGCAGGCGTCCATGCCGAACACGTCGAGCGGCTTTCCGAGAACGCCGTGGATCGAGATAAGCCCTACGCCGAGATCGCGAGTGCTCATGTGGTTATTAGAATCGTCGTCATAGGAGATGCCCTTGAACGCGCCTGCGGCGTGGCGTTTTTTCCAGCCCGCGCCGTGGTTCCATACTGTAAGCATATAATTTTCGGCCGGATAGTTTTCCGCCGACCATTTTACGAATTTAACCATTTCCTTGAAATCGCCCATATCGACTTCGCCGAGGTCCGCGACATTTTTCGATTTGAGTCCCCAGTCGTCCGCGCCCGACTGCGGGTGCCTGCCCGAGACGAAATAGCGTCTGGCTGGAAGTTTGAAGCGGTCTATCTGGACCACCACGTTAACATCGCCGCACAGACCGGCTTTTTCCATTTCTTTAAGATCGGTGACGCCGAATTCGTCGAGGTCGTTATCGGCGTTGAGGAAAACCATGAATGTCCATTTTTTGACTTCGGTTTCTTTCGCCGAAACCGCCGCGGGGGAGAAGATGAACGAAACGGCGAGGGCCGCCAGGATGATACCGAGAACGTGCTTTTTCATAATAACCGCCTTTTAAAATTATTTATAAAATATTTAATATGCAATTGAATAAATCTAACGATTATATATTAAAATCTTTACTTTGTAAAGGCTTTTTAATTTTTTTTGATATTATTATAGTTTTATTTGTCGAAAAAAAAATTAAAAGTCCGCCCGGCGTGTTATTTTTTATTGACTTAATATGCCGGGTATTGTATAATCGGCAGAAATTTTATAAAGATGAACGGGGAATGCATGTATTTCGGAATCGGTATAGAACACGGGAAAAACATCGAAAATATAGGCATATTATGGCGTACCGCCGAAAACTTCGGCGCCGATTTTATTTTCACCGTCGGCGCCCGCTACAAGAAACATATCACCGACATCTACGATTCTTTCCAGCGCGTTCCGCTCTATAATTACAGGGATATCGACGATCTTTACGCGCACCTGCCTTTCGGCTGCCGGCTCGTAGGCGTCGAAAACTCCGACGGCGCTTCCGACATTCGCGGATACACCCACCTCGACCGCGCGGTATATCTTCTGGGCGCCGAAGACCACGGCCTCACAAAAAAAGCCGCATCGCTCTGCCACGAGACCGTCTTGATCCCCTGCGAAAAAGGCTGCTTCAACGTTTCGGTGGCGGCGAGTATTATCATGTACGACAGGCTTTTTAAAACCCCGGCGAAATAAAAACCGCCCGAAAAGCAGTTCTAACTTGCTTTTCGGGCGATCAAGCGCCGGTTTATTCAGATTTATTTTCTTTTCTTGTCTTATGTTACTTTACTTTACATCTTATAGGGATATTCCGTCGGAAAATTCTTGCCGAAGGTCTTTTCGAATTCGTCTAAAGTGCGCGGGATAAAGAACTGCTTTTCGACCACGCCGCCGCCGTTTTCTTCGTATATGAATACCATTCCCTGCTCGGGATAAGCGGAAACGCGAAGCGTGAAAGCGTAGAAGGAATAGCCTTTTCTTTTAGGCTCGCCGAGCGCTTTATGAACTTGCTTTATGTTGAGTTCGGTTGTGTCTTCTACGGCTATCGCCATATGGACCACCTGGCCGTCTTTTACGGTCACTTCATTGGGGTATCCCTGTTTTTTTGATTCATAAATGTGGCTTACGGTATTATCGTCGTTCTTGCGCGTTTTTTCGGTCTTGCCCATTATCTTAAGGGCTTCATCGGCGGAGGTTTTGCCGGGCATTATATTTTTATGCAGCAGGTCGCCGGCCGCCTTTACTTCGCAATAGGCCGCGCCGGATTTAAGCAGAAAGGCCAGAACTATTAAAATGGCTATGAAAACATTAGGTTTTGCTAGCATGTTAACTCCTTTAAACTTTGAAATATTTTCCGTTAAGATTTTAGTGCCTCCCGTTCTTTTACACGGTTAAAACTGATTATACATCATTTTAAACTAAAATTCAACTAAAAACTTGGGCGATTTGAGCGGCATGGAAAAGACATCGGGCCGCGGAGCCTAAAAATGCATGAATATGGCCAGAAGCTGGCTCGATATTATTATCGCGAAAAGCGAGAGCGGATAGGCCGAGGCGAAAAACGAAACGGGGTCGTCGCTGCCTATTATCGTCGTCAGCGTCGTTATGGCGGTCGTACTGTTGAAGCCGCCGCAGACGCAGGCGAGACTTTTTATGAAATTCATTTTCAGCAAGCGGCTGCATACGATAAATACGAAAAGCATGCTCGCGTTCATGATCACAAAAGTGGATAGAAGCATCTGCGCTAAGACCGTCATGTTCAGACCGCTTATTCCCGAGCCCGATTTGGTTCCTATGCCCGCAAGAAACAGGCCGAGCCCGAGTTCTTTCAATATCGACTCGGCCGAACTCGACATATTTCTTCTTATAACGCCCAGATAAGTGAGATAACCGAACATCATGCCTATCAGAAGTGCGCTTCCCGAAACGCCCAGCGTGAGCGCGCCGAAACCGGGTATCGAAAGTTTCAGCTTGCTCAGAATGAATGCCAGCGCCATTCCGAAGGATATCGATGAAAGGTCGAATTCTCCTGACATCGCTTTTTTCGTTCCCAGATAGCCTTCCAGCTTGTCGAGGTTCTTCGGGTTTCCAAGCGCCATTATGGTGTCGCCCTTTTCAAATGTAAAGTTGCCCTTTGGCTCGAGTTCAATGCCGTTTCGCCATATCTTGCTGACGATGGTGTGGTACTTGTTCATAAAATCGATCACTTCGAGCTGAGAGTGGTGAAGCGAAGGGTTGTTTATTATTATCTGCCTGGATTCTACGAACGGGTCAACCGAAAGGTCGTCGATCACTTCGCGTCCTATAAGGCCGCCTGCCTTCCCGATAGGTTTTTCCTCGCCTACCAGCAGCAGCACGTCGTTTTTAATGAGCCGTATATTGTCGACGATCGTCATGGTGAGTTCGCCCCTGTAAAGGCGGGCCACATGAACGCAATATTTTTCGTCGAATCCGAGTTCGTGGACCTTTTTGCCGATCACATCTTCGTTTTTTACTTTAAATTTTCTGCGGATGATATAATGATGCTCTTCCTTTTTTTTATACCCGGCGCGGCGGGCTTCCCTGATTATATTTTTATGCAGCAGCGCTGGAAGCAGCTGCACGAAAAAAACAACGCTCAGAAGGCCGAGCGGATAAACTATCCCATATACGGAAAGCATCCCCGTCCCCCAGCCGCCGTCGTATAAAATTGCGACGCTCGAGGAACTGTTGAGGCTTCCAGTGAACAGGCCCAAGGCGGTTTTCGTCGAAAAACCGAACAGCTTAGAGGCGGCGATCGTGAAAAAAACGGTCGAAAAGGATACGCTGAGAGCTATTATGATATAAGGTATCCCCTTTTTTCCGCACGAGTTGAAAAAACTCGGGCCGCTATGAATGCCTATGGCGTACATGAAAATCATCAGGCCCAGCGCCGTTATATGTTCCGAAGAGTGCAGGCCGTAAATGCCGAAGATGAAGCCGGTCATGAATATCGACGCGCTTCCGGCGGAAACGCCTTTGATCTTGACCTTGGCCAGAGCGAGCCCGGTGAACAGTATCAAAAATGTTACGAAAACCGGCTCCCGGGCAACTGATTGCATTAACTGGTACAATTTTGGGCCCTCATGACTTTATTTTTTATGAATGAAGAAATATACCATATTTTATAAATATACTCAAATTCAGTGTGGACGAGATTAAGCCGGTTATATTCCATTAAGCTGATTTTATTCGGTTTTGCGTAATTTTATCGCGGCCGCCTTGTTTTGCGCTCCGCCGCGCGGACTAAAAATCATTTTTAAAAATCATATTTTTAATATTGATTTATTTATTTTTATATTATATCATATCTGCACCGCGGAACAAGAAATAATCATGACTTTGAAGAGGCCTGGCCGGACTCGTTTCCATCCGCCGGAATAATTATAACGAGGTGCGCGCGTGAAAGAAGAAGTATTATTAAAAGGCAGGGGGTTTTCAACCGCCTGGAATAAAACTATGCGGCTGGCGCTGCTGCTGATTTCCACACTGCTGCTGGTTTCATGCTTCAGTCCCGAAGATTCCAGCGAAGTCGCTAAAACCCCATGGGACGCATATAACCGCGCGGTCGTCGCGTCAAAACATCCGGGCGCGGCCGATATCTGCAGAACGCTCAGCCCCGTCAGCGCGTCGAATTCAAAACTTATATGGAACCCGGCCGACCCCGAAGGCGCCAAACGCGTTCTCGTCTCCACATGGGCCTCATGGCCCGGATACGCGCAGAGTAAAAAAATAGGGCTCGTTCGCGAAGTGTGGGTATCGCTCGCGCCGGAAGTGCGCGACATCCTGAAAAAAGAGAACGTGCCCGGCTCAAATATTATTTTAAGGATCGATCAGCTGCTCGGAATGCCGCCCACTAAAAGCGAAACATGGTTCGTCGAACTCTGGGTGCGCCCGGCTGACCTTTTCAGGCCGACTCCCGATCCCGAGATCGACGATACCGAAGCCGGCCTCGATTTTCCCGCCGGCGCCCCGCAGAACCATATCGAATGGTTCAATAATCAGGTCCGGACCAACACATACCCGTGGACAAGGCTCGGCTATACCTACGATTGGGGAAACCCCGCCACCAAAGTGGGCGTCAGCGAATATATAATCCGAGTCAGCTCCGAAGTCGAAGTCAATAAGGTCGCGCCGACGCTCGAATATATCAACTAAATTATTAATTTATAAAGAGGGGATCTTATGGAATTCATATTCGGGACATTAATGGGTATCGGACTCAGTGCCGCATGCGGGTTCCGCGTGTTCGTACCATTTCTGGTCATGAGCTTCTCGGCTAAAATGTCGTACGTTAAACTTACGCCCGGATTCGAATGGATCGCAAGCGACCCTGCGCTCGCATGCTTCCTGATCGCCACTATCGCTGAAATTTCAGCTTATTACGTGCCTTTCGTCGATAACGCACTCGATACCGCCGCGGCGCCCGTGGCCGTCGTCGCCGGAATTATTCTTACCGCATCAGCGGTCGGCGATATTTCGCCGTTCCTTAAATGGACGCTGGCTATCATCGCAGGAGGCGGAGCCGCCGCCACAGTTCAGGGGCTCACTACCGTCACGCGGCTCACTTCGAGCGTGGCCACCGCCGGGACCGGTAATCCCGCCGTCTCCACCGCCGAGGCGGCCGGATCGCTCACGCTGTCGCTGGTTGCGATATTTCTGCCCGTGATCGCGTTCGTGATTTTTATTGTGCTAATCATCTATTTTATCAGGAAGAAAACTAAGGTCATACCGGCCGCGATACCGGCTGAGAAGCAATAGGTTTTATATTTTCTTTTTTAATAAAAATTTACAGAATGGTTCGCGAGTGAACCGTTTTCATAAGTGAATTTTGCAGAGAAAAAATCCTTGCGTTCGAGCCATTTTAAAAATATTTTGTCGCCGTCCCATAAATTCAGATTCAGAAGTTCACAGTCGTCCACCCATTCGAGGTTTCCTTCGTTCGATACTATCATTTCGCCGTCGAAATCGTCTATCACAAAAACGAATACATACCAGTCCTCGCCTTTGCTGAATTTGGGAAAGGTGATCGCGCCCTTTAAAACGAGGTTTTTCGCCCGCAGGCCGCATTCTTCGTAAACTTCGCGCGCGGCGCATTCTTCAGGCGTTTCGCCCTGCTCGAATTTGCCGCCGAGGCCGTTGTACTTCCCCTCGTGCATGTCGTTCTCTTTTTTTACGCGGTGAAGCATCAATGTTTTGCCGTCTTTTTTCAGATAACACAGGGTGGCGAGTTTCATAATTTTATCTGCCTTTCTTGATAAGTCTCTAAAAAATAATCACATGGCATTTATCTTGTCAGCCAGCATCGCCGACATTTTCTGCATCACTTTTTTGAATCCCGGTTCGGGGCCGTCTGAGAATATATTTATGGCGCCCGCTTCGACGAGTTTTTGGAAATCTTCGTCACGGCCCAGCTCGCCCATCAGGTTCTCTTCCAGAAAGTCCCTGGCGAAACTTAAATACTGCTCGCGCAGACGGAGTTTTCTGTTGCGCGATATCATGTTTCGCTCATATATGTGGTCGCGGTGCTCGATTATCCTCTCCAGCAGCTCGTCAATGCCTTCGCCCGAAACGCAGCTGGTCTTGACTATAGGAACCGGCCACGGATCTTTTTCGCCCGCTTCCATCAGTTTGTCGCGGCGCAATGCGAGCATATAATTTATCTCGCAGAAGATCTTGTCGACGCCCGGTCTGTCGGTCTTGTTTATCACGAAAATATCACCGATCTCGAAAAGCCCCGCCTTTATTGCCTGTATCTCATCGCCCAGACCCGGCACTTCGGCTATGATCGTCGTGTCGGTCATTTTCACAACGTCGATTTCGAGCTGGCCGACACCTACCGTCTCGACTATTATATAGTCGAACCCGTACAGTTCGTAAATTCTGAGCACGTAGGATATCGCCTTCGACATTCCGCCCAGCGAGCCGCGAGTGCCCATGCTCCTGAAAAAAAGATCCGGCGAGGTGAAATTAGACATCCTCACCCTGTCGCCTAAAATGGCGCCGCCCGTGAACGGACTCGACGGGTCGAACGCCACTATGCCTACTGTCAGGCCGCCGTGCGAACCCAATATCTTTCGGGCGAGACGGTCCACTATCGAGCTTTTTCCGGAGCCCGGAGGCCCGGTTATACCCAGCACTAACTGCTTTTTGCCGGCCGTTCCATTTCCGCTTACGCCCGCGAGCCGCTCGTAATGGCGCTCGAGCCTTGTGAGTATCTCGAAGCCTTCGCGGTCGAAATTCTCTACCAGCGTTATTAACCGCGCCAGCGCGCGCTGATTTTTATTTGTGAATTCAGTGAAAATATCCATAATTACCTGCACAGTTCCAGTTGTTCTTTAGCATATCTGTCCAGCGGCGCCTGCAATTGTTTCAGCTCTATCGCCTTTTCATAAAATTTCTTCGCTTTTTCAAAGTCCAGACAGCGCCGGTTGAGCTCGCCCGCCAGATAACTCATCTGCGCCATGTGGATATCGCCTTTGATCTTGCCCGCGGCCATGTCATTTTCAAGAGCGTCCGCCGCCAGGCGCTGAAATTTGCGCTCCAGCACGATGGATTCCCTTACCTTTTTGTCCAACGCGACATAACGCGCTTCGTCGAGCGTCGGTTTTAAAATTTCAAGCACCTTTTCGGCTTCCTTATTCTCACCGTGGCTCCTGAGTAAAAATAAAGCGCCGAGCGAGCAGTATAAACGGTCTTCGCCCTCTAATGCCTCCGCCTTTTTCGCAAGCATACGTCCGGCGGCCAGCTCCATCGCCGCGTTATTGTTTTCACTGGTGTCCATCGACGCCATGTCAACGTTTTTGCGCAGCCATTCAAAGGTTTTTTGAGCCTCCACACTGCGCAGGTCGAAGTAATACTCGTTCTCGAGCCTTACCGCCCAGCTTGCATTGATATACTGCGTAAAAACCTCGCTGGTTTCCCTGCCGCGCAGTTTATACGTTTTCGCTATCAGGTCGTACTTGATGAAAGCCGGTACCGAACGCACCGCGCTCGTGTCGGCCGCAAAGTCATATAGCCCGTTTTCCATCGGTTTTAAAGTTTTTTTAGTGAGTATTTCTTCCTTCAGTTTGGAAACAAGCCCGGCCTCCAGCGTTCCGAAATCGCTCGAATATCCCGAATAATAACATTTTTCGCATGTGACCGGCACTATCAGCACCGGATTATTGCCCGTGGCGTAAGACAGAAAATCACGGTCCTGGCCGCCGAACGAATTAGTCGACATCAACACTTTACCCTTTAACTTATTTCCGCAGACCGGACACTGCAGATCTTCGCTCACGTAATTTGTCGCGTAAGCATCAGCAGTCCAAACCATCGTAAACACAAGAACTAAAAGAATGATCACTATATTTTTCATAAAACCGTCCCGCTTTCATATTATATTTTATAATTATTTTTATGTCATTGAAATTTTTGAAATGTAAAATTTAAGCGCTCTAATCGAATTAATCACCGCTCAAAATCACACCATAATATCATTTTATAACTTTTTTTGCAATAAAATTCTATTGACAATCCTGCTTAATTTTAGCCTGAATTTGCCGTGGCTAATATTTCTGTTGATTTTTGTAAATTACCGTAAAGTGTTCGACGGGAAAGCAAAGCAAGGCAAGGCAAGGGGAGAGGAAAGGCCGATGGCCCTTCCTCTCCCCTTGAACCCCTCTCTATCCCTGAATTGCCTGACGCTTTAATATTGGTATGTGCCGGCTTTTCTTTCCTGCCTTTAATCTTAATTTTTTTATAACATTAACATTTCAATTTTTCAATATTTTTTAATTTTCTTAAATCCGCGAAGCGCATACTGCGTATGCTTACTTCGCGGATTTGTGGATGCCCTAAAAGTCCGCGCCGCGGACTTTTAGGGCAGGCGAAGGTCTTGGCACTGTCTTGACGGGTTTCAGGTTACTGCCAATAGTTTTTGTCTTGGCTTATTATTATCGGCCTTATCTAATAGAGTTTATGGATATAGAATGATAATAAAATCACTTTTAAAAATGTTTTGATTTTAATTTGAATTAGAAGCGAAAAGAATTTTTATCCGTCGAATATTTACCGTGAGCTGTTATATTGATTTACGGGGGTGCCATTATGCCTGCGTGCCGCAGACGCGAAGCGGATGCGGCACGAAACCAGCGGCAGCAAAGACAAAAATTAAAGGCAGGAATTTTAATACTCACAGAATTATAGAATTCACAGAAATTATAGTGATTAAAAAATTGAAGGCGAGACAGAAAAGGCGGCAATCAACGAAAATAAAGCGTCAGGCGGAAAAGGGAGAGATTGGGGTGAAATGAGGGGAAAGAGAGGGTCATCGACCCTTTCTT